>Ga0190313_1001565_pt1 | contig 12155 bp, 11 predicted proteins | sample 4870071011_MG_FD_169989 | JGI IMG/M metagenome (GOLD analysis project Ga0190313, IMG submission 169989) | Hydrothermal vent sediment bacterial communities from Southern Trench, Guaymas Basin, Mexico - 4870-07-10-11_MG | ecosystem: Environmental > Aquatic > Marine > Hydrothermal vents > Sediment ...
CAGCGTAGTCGGCCTTGAGGCCTGGGCGGCCTCACCCACTAAATTGCTCTCAGTTTTAAATCATTTTTGTGTGTGGCGTTAGCTACGGTTGCTCATGATGACTTTTTTGCACATTTTTATTCGAGGAATTTCTTGTTTTGTCTGGTTTAAATTTGAAGGATGGGTAGCCGGAATTTCCGCGTGCAATTTAAGAAATCGATAAATTCGCGTTAAATTTGATGATTAAACAAACAATGAAGTCAAGAAAATTCAAAAAGCGCAAAAGAGTCGTCAAGGGCGTTAAACTTATATATGAATATAGCATAATTGACTCTATATATGCTTTCCCTGGGCGAAAATCAGTATATTAATCAAAATGTAATCATTAAAGATTGAGCGTAGTTTACGGCATTTTTTGGGATAAATCAGTGTATTTTATCACGCCCATTCCATATGTTCTCTTAATTCCTACATTAGAAAATTCTGATAGACCAAGTAAACTAGCTATTATTTTTCTTAAGTTTTCTTCGTATACAATTATTTCCATACGTCCTTGTACTCCAACCTTGATTATGTTTTTCTCTATTTGAACTTCTCTTGTTCTTAATTTGTAGCTTCGAACCTTAATAAGCTTTTTACAGTTCTCTAATACTTCCTCTGGGTTAAACTGATATTCTTTTGGAGCATACTTATTCCATATTCTTAACAAATTTCCAAAGACTCTTACTGGTTCTGGGAATAAGTAATCAAATTCTATAAATGGTTGCGAAAATGCCGTTGGTGTGATGAATTCAATTCCAATTCTTGGCCCAATATCAGCAGAATATAGTTCCTCATATGTTTTCTTTTTGATAGTAATTGTATCAACCTTGAATGGAACCTTATGAAATTCAACAGTTTTTTCAGCACTTTTGGTAATTACATTAAAAACATCATCAATAATTTCATCATCAACAATACCAATATCAAAAATGTAATTTCTGTTTGGCTCAATTATCCATTGACCATCTTTTACGTTCATTTTAAACCCAACTGGACGTAATGGTTTAACACTAAAAGGCTTTGGGCCTAACGCTGAGTGGAGTTTACTTGCAAGATCTGGGTTTGCTTCTCTTAATGAGTTTAAAAACCAACCGCGTACTAAATTTCCAGTAAATGGTGGCAATTTTCCTTCTTCTAAGCTTACTAATGCTAATGAAATAAGCATTGGCATGCAAATCCCCTCTTGGGGGCTTTCATTATTATGTTTATGCGACCTAAATATCAAATTCTAAATATTAAATTATCTAAATTTCTTTAATACATGTTTTAATCACGAATATAAGTAATCATTAAGAGATGTATTAGGATTAATAATTGATGAAATGTAGCTTAAATTATATCAATTTTAATTATATTTCAAATTAGAGCATTTTATTACCCCCATTCCGTATGTTCTCTTAATTCCAACATTAGAAAATTTTGCTAAATGCAACAATGCTAAGAAGTATTTGCTTAATTCACCTGATTTTATTTCATATTTCACAATTCCTTTGAATCCTACTTCTGTTATATTAAAGTCCACAGAAATTTCACGTGTCTTTAAATCATATTTCTTTACGATTATGTTATTTTCAGCCCACTTAAGAATTTGCGCAACTGGTATTTGCAGTTCTTCTGCAGCATAAGTATTCCAGATAGTTGCAAGATTATAGATCAATTTCATCGGCGTTGGAAATAAGAACTTAAAACTTGAATCCTTTGTTGTAAACGCTGTGGGTGTGAGGAAGTGCACTTCTATCATTATTTCCTTATTAATATTATATTGATTATAATTATTGAGTATCTCCTCAAAAGTCTCCTCACTTACACTTAATTTCTCTGTTCTAAATAAAATATCTCCCAATATAATTTTACCACCCATACTATAAAGCACATCATAAAATTTTTCTGCCAGCTTGTTATCAACAACTCCTATTTCAAATGTAAAAATGTCACCACTTTTAACTATTAGTTTTCCATTGACAACAGTTAATTTTTTCTTCACTGGTTTTAATGGCTTCACACAAAAAGGTTTTGGGTTGAATTTAGAGTGAAAAATCGATGCTAGGGTCGGATCATAACTACGTGACACGTTTAGAAGCCATCCTCGTACATATCCTCCAGTAAATGGGTTTAATTTCCCGCTAGATAAGCTTCTTATCTTTAAATGAAAAAGCGTTGGCATATAATCTCAAATTAATAAAAATAGAAAATAAAACAATGAGTTTTACAACTGCAAGTATGAATGTGTCAAGTTAACTTTCTCAAAAATTTGCTCGTATAACTACATTAGAAACTGTTTAATCCATGGATATTTTTTCATAATTATTGCTAGAGCTTCATTATATTTTCTTAACGAGAATTCTGCATATGTCTTATCAGCAATCTTTTTCCTATGATCTATCTCTCTTCGTCGATAGTACAGTGAAGTCAATAATCTTGATAAACGAGTTGCATCTTTTACATCATGAAATAATATCTCTGTAGCAACATTGATTAATTTGCCCGAGCGTTCTGGCGGATTTTTATTATTTTTTAAAAGAAGCCCTCTCAATAGTGCCTCAATCGAGAACCATAAAGCAGATACAGTTTTATTATATGCTCCTATTTTGAGATCTTTTAGAGCTTCTTCGTAAAATATTTTGAATTTCCTTAGGTATATTTCATAACTCATCTGGTGTCACGATGTCTGGGATTATTTTTCCTGGTGATCCGAACTCCCTTTCAACTTGCTCTATTGCATCAAAAATCTTCTCAACAATGTCATCATTTTTAGTCTTGACAATAATCCGCACATTACTACCATCCCAACCGTCATAAGGCATGATGTTTATGAGATCGTCTCCAAGGATTTCTTTAAGAATTATTTTAAGACGAGGTAACATTCTACTTATGTCTATTTCGATATCAACATCCTGCATTCTTGCCTCATCTGGTGTCACGATGTCTGGGATTATTTTTCCTGGTGATCCGAACTCCCTTTCAACTTGCTCTATTGCATCAAAAATCTTCTCAACAATGTCATCATTTTTAGTCTTGACAATAATTCGCACATTGCTACCATCCCAACCATCATAGGTCTCTACGAGAAGTAAGGTACTACGGAGTTTTTTTATGAGAATTTCGAACAATTTCATAATAAGAGTATCCATTTGAGATATTGTTTTTTTCACAATTAGTTTTAGAGGCATTCTTTGCATCACCCAATGGTATCCTCAAAAATAAGGATTGCTTACCAGATAAAATATTTTTAAGCATATAACAATAGACTTTTGGCATATATGATGAATAAATATAATATAATTATAATTAAGGAGGTGAAAAATATGGCATTAACTTATAGAGAGAAATGTGGGCCAGATGAAATTTCTTTTGAGGAAACAATTGAGGATGCAAATCGTTTTATAGTTATCATGCAAGGAAATGTCTCATTACAATTTGATGTGAAAAAAGAGGATATTTCTGTTTGTGTCGATTATTACAATAAAGTAATTACAATTGAAAGCGAGAGGTTTAAAATGGTGTGTCCATTTAATAATATTCTCTATTATTCAATTGAATATGAGTGAGCAAATTTTTATCTTTTAAAATAGGATTTCAGGGGCTGTGGTTTATTTTAATTATTAATTTTGTCCAACTTCGACTAGAAAATGAAATGAATCATTAGTAGACCTTGACAGATTTTTTCAATAATTTGGTAAATTAAATGCTAGAAAAGGTATTTTTAGAAGAATTTTACATAGTTTGATTTTCTCGGGCGTATTTTAACAAGAATTGGGAATCTTGTTGCAGCTCCAACTATGTATGCTGTTCCATCTGGTAAACACATTATTTTTTGTCTGATTTTTTCGTCGGTAAAGTATGGTGCAAGTTGATCTATGTCTGTATACATGTCTAATCTAAGAATGATTTTGGTTCTACATTGGCTTACTACTGTCTTATCAAGTCCGACAATTCTTTGGCTTATTATTCCAAGACCTATGCCGAATTTTCTTCCTTCTCTGGCAATTTTTCTAATGCTGTTCAATGTAAATGAATCGCGATCTTCTGATGATATGAATCTGTGACACTCATCAATTACTATTAATGTGCGAGGTATCCGCTTATTCTTTCGTGCTTTAAATATCTCCTTCAAAAGAACACCAATAAATATTTTTCTTACATATTCTGGCATATCTTCACTTACATTTATTATTGTTAATTGTCCTGGCTTAATGAGCTCTGTTACATCAAAGCCAGAGCCAAATATTCCAAGTTCATTAAGGACTTCTATGTTTCGTTTAAGTGCAACTCGCGTTTTAAAACTAAAATTCCATTTGGAGGCTACTCTGTCGATAGTTTCCGCAATTGTATTTAAGTCAAAAGCTTTTCCTTCCCTTTTCAATTCTTTTAACACTAAAAATAGCAAATCACGCATCGTTTCTGTAACACGTGCTAATTCTGAAAGAGCATCAAAATCGAGCATATCAAAGCTGAGAGAAAGATCACCAGTATTTTGATAATAGGGTTTGAATACTCTTATTGGATATCCCTTTGGTGCTAAATCATATTTTCTTAATTCTCTAATATCTGATGCATTAGTATTTGGTTCAGACATTTTTTCATACTCTCCATGGGGATCTATTACTAAAATGGGAATATTTCTTTCTAAGAATTCTTCAATAATAACTCCTGCAGTATACGATTTCCCAGTACCTGTCGTTCCGAATATAGCAAAATGAAAACTAAGTAGTTTTTCTGGATCAAGGAATACTCTAATGTCTGGTCTGTTTATAAGAGTTCCTATGAATATTCCATCACTTGGTAAATCGAGCACTTTCCTTAATGATTCATTCTTTGCTAAAAATACTCTTTCTCCAGGCTCTGGTGGAATAGATGGTGGCAAGATCTTATTACTTTCAAGAACACCAATTATGATAACATAAGCGATTCTTTTTTGTGTAAGTCTTGGCGGTAAAAGAGCACAATAACTAATTGGAGCATTTATCTGCGTTTGAACAAAGTTAAGATCCTTAAATAGCTCATCATAAACACAAATTTTAGAAATTTTTCCAATAATTACATAATTCCCTGCTGCAACCTCAACATATTCTCCCGATTTAACATCGACATCGTCGTAAATAAGGAAGTAGAAATAAGTATCAGTAGGCTCTTGTGGAAAACTACAAACAATACCTATTTCATTCTTTGCATGATACCTTTCGATTTTAACTCTCCAATTCTGATGAAAATAATCAGTGATTGTATTTCTCTTCATAACTTCTCACCATCTCCCTCGAGAAAATTCGAGGAAGACGAAAGATTGTAATTTTCTGAATACTACTTAGATGCGCTGATGCATGAAAGTAAGCTGTATAAGTTGGACTTGGTAAAGGAACTCTGAACCTCTTAACTGCAACAAAACTTGTTATTGAATAAGCTATATTTTTAATTTTCTCATAAAATTCCCAAGGATCACCATAACTAATAAATTCGAATTTTAGTGGATACCCTTCATAACTCATGTAAAACTCGTACCAATTTTCTACTTTTGGTTTTCCTTTTTCGACTGGTCTCCGTACAAGACAAGTAGTATCTCCACTTTCAAGAATATTGTAAACAAATTTGAAATCATTAATCCGCGGGAACTTAATACCTATGAGCTCCTCAACATTTCTAACGAGAACATCATCAAAATAATGGTAACTAACTCCAGCAATTATAACATTTTTTTTCCTAGCCAACGAAATCATTTTCTGGAATAACGAGAAACACTTATCTTGCAAATCCATTATCTGTTTAGCACCAACATAAAAACCATGAGGCAAAAGAGAACCATGTCTGAAGTAAATTTCAATATCATCACCATACTTTTCAAGAATCCTTATGTCAACCGTGTATTTGGCAATTTCCGCTAAAAGACGCGCAACAAGCTTCCGCAAAGGAAAAACAACATCTGGAAAATCGGCAACAATCTCATAGAAGGGATCAGTAGGTAAAACGGGTTCCTTTTCCTTAAATGGTATAACTTCAGGATAAACCTCAGTGTGCGATTCAGAAGGATTATACTGACCCCGAATAATGTGTGCATCATGACCTGCAGCACTTATAAAAAGAATAGAAAGATACGCCCAATTACTAATAGTAAAATGCTTAACATCATAATCAGCATAAGAACCCCCAATGTGAACATTATCCAAGAAAACAGGACTAACAGACTTAGAATAAATCAAACGATCGCCAACGAGGTTTTTATACTCACCAGAAGGAATTCTTAAATTTCTTACTTTTTCTCTAACATTCTCCTTAATTATAACATCAAGAGACAAACTCTTGAAAATCCTTTTAACTTTTTCATCAATCCGACCAATGAGAGACGATTGCATTAAAGAAACATCAACAAAATGATTAATAGAAAGAGGAATAGGCTCAAAAGCAGTCAAATCCTCAACCAAACTCAAAGTCTCATAGTTAACCCTATACCTACCAGCACCAACATAATCAAGAATACGAAGCGAAACAAGAATATCAAGATAATTACGAATCATCCTATCAGTCAAATTAGCCAATTCAGCAAGCGACTTAGCATCAATATAACCCTGCTTACTCTCAAGATCAATACAAAGCTGAATAATAACATTAATACGCGCATGCTTAGTTGACGGAACACGACCCATAATTCTCTCCTTGAAATATATTTCCAAAAATTATCTAAATAATATCATATGGAAAAATATTTTAATATACAGAAGAGAGCATTGAAAATAAATCTTAATTAGTTGAATGATTTCTTTGTATATTTAGTAGGAAATCTTAGTAGTAACACATAGTCATAAGTGCGCATAAATTCACGTAAGAAAGGTCTAAATTCTGATTGTTTCTTTTTTGATGCAATAGCAGCAGCATAGTTATCGGCAGTCATAAGTGGATGCAGAAGAAGACTCGAAAGTAACGTAATTTTCTGATACTTATATCGCTCCACTTCATTTCTAGGAACTGGATTAAGATAACGTAAAACCTCTTTATAAAATTTCTTTCTTTCACTTAAAGAATAGTTTGGCTTAACTTCGATTGGTAATTCTGTTAGAGTAATATTCTCTGCTTTTCTAATAATTGAATGAATTTCAGAGATAGCATCATGTTTAAATTTTGCGGGAACTTGATGGAATTTGGCTATACTCTCCATTGGAGGCCTCATTGCGGAATGATGTTTAATTATCGCAAGGATAATTGCAAATTTAATTTCCTCATGTACATTAGAGAAATAAAGGTGTTTATTCTTATTAAGAGAATCATAAATTATTAATGCAGAGAGAAGCTCATGACCTGGTGCACCTTTTCCATTAAGAATATTACATTGATACTTAATTGAAGCTTTTCCGAGATCATGAGACACATAAGTTAAATACATAGCCAACTTTATATCATCGGGTTTAATATTTTCCTGATCAAAATATAATTGTAATCTTTTACATACAACTTTGTGGAACCCCAGACTAATATAATAATATTTGATGAACTTTAATCCATTAATAATATGATCTAGCAAGAGTTCTTTTCTATCGAATCCATACCATGCATAAAGCATTTAAAATCACTCACTTAAGACTTCTACATCATATTCTTTCTTATAAATAGAAAATGGTATCAAAACGCCAAATAAAGTCTTTTTTCCTGGCTTGAGGATCCTTAACATCTTTCTCTCTAAATGTCTTCCTTTATTAATGTCGCCTAATGCTTCTTTTAGCGGCTGAACCTTAAATTTAGATTGTTCGGGATCATAGACATTATAAAACACTCCCAAAAGATTTCTCTTATAGAATCTCTTTAAATCATGCAAGCTAATCGGAAAACTGTTTTTTTCAACATACTTAATAAGATAATCATAAGGGACTTCATTCCTAAATTCATCATAGTCATCAACAACAATTGCAATAGAAAGAGGATAGTCCCTAGTAAAGCTTCCTTTGAAAATACCCCAAAGAATATCATATACATCTCTCGTATCCTTGCACTCTAATACATTTAACATACATGATATCCATCCAGAAGCCTGCTCTATTGGAAGACTAATTTGGGAATATATTTCATCAATTATATCTTCATACCCAATTGCTTTTTCTTTTAATATTCTAGGTAAATGCCAATTAATATAAAATCCTTGCTCATTTATTTTCTTCTTTAAAACCTCTACGGTTTTTTTAACGAGATCGTGCGGATAAATACCGTAAGCGAGTTCATCATTTATCTTATCTTTATTAACAATTATAACTAATTCACCTTCTTCATCTTTTTTTCTCCTAAGGAATCTACCTGCTCTCTGTATAAGTGCTGTAATTCCAGCAACATCAGTTATCATAGCCTGACAAGAGATGTCAACTCCTGCTTCAACTACTTGGGTAGCAATAGCTACCCATTTTGATTCCCTAATCTTTTTAAGACGTATTTCTCTATCTATACCTCTTAAACGTCCATGAAGTAGTATAGCTTTTAAATTTTGTTCTCTAATTAAGTTTTCTGCCAAAGCTTTCGCTCTATGAACATTGTTAAGCACAACTAATACTCGATCATAAGTTTCTACAAATTGCAGTACTCTATCTATCAACACATTTATTTCATTTTCATTTGTAACTTCTTCGATTTTAGTAGTCATTCTTTTAGATAAATGCTCATTTTCGAAAGCATCATCCTTAAAGGTTTCGCCATAACGAAAGATCACTACTTTTGTTTTATTTCCAATTCTATTTTCGATTTCTCTTCTAACATGCACAATCATTTTATAAGGAAAGGTAGCTGACATCAGAACCATTGGGATTCTCATCTTTGCTAGGTATATTATTGATGCTAGAAATACAGCAGGCAACTTCTCTCCTTCCTCTAAAAATAACTGAATTTCATCAAAGACAATGACAGAAGAAAAAATACTTGCTCTCACAAATTCTCCATAACCGTAGCTTTTTCCTAAAGCTACTTTTTGTATCTCCCTCGGAGGAAGTTTTGCTAGTGACATTATGAAGGTATCAATTGTCGTAATGACGTATATTTTTTGTAAATAAGGTGCTTCATGCACATGCATCATTTGCCTACCTATTACTGGATCACTCAATTCGTTAATATTTGCATCTCTAATGCGCCCATACACATCCTCAATTATTGATCGCAACGGTAAAACATGAATTACTCTCATAAAGGGTATTTCATCAAATTTTGTGGCAAAATATGCAAAAGTGTAGGGAATCATAGTTTTTCCGTATCCTGGAGGCGCCGACAATAAGACATACTTGCCTTTTTCTATTACCTCTGATATTGCGTCAAAAATACCATTCCTGGGTTTTGCACTTCTTCCAACAAGATTACGTAAGAGTTCCATGTAACTTTGAAAGAAAAAAGACATTATACTCACTCTGATAAGTTGAGTATCTTTTTCAGGAATTTCATCATTTTCTGACGAATCATTGATTTTTTCTTATCATCAGCGGTTTCAATTTCTTTCTCAATTAGAACTCGTCCATAATAATAAATGGCGTCATAAATACCTGTACTACCAGATAAAGTAAGATATAATTTGGTTATGAAATTCAGGTGATACTCGAAGTCTTTATCCCACAAAGCCCGTTGAGCGCACCTAGAAATTTCGTTAAGTACATAATCATCAAATTTAGAAAGTTCATCAATTAACCCACGCAGAAATACTGGATACCTTTCAATTAGTGTATAAGCTCTTCCTGTAGTCATGACTCTATCGAAAATTATTTCTGGGAGCTTATCTAAATATAGATTTAGCAATTCTTTAGACTGTTTCAGTCTCTTGGCTACTTCGCATGAAATATAAATTATGTAAGGAATCATTCTGTTAGGATACACTCCAGTTAGATGCTTCAGGAAAGGCACAATGCCATTATTACCATGAATGAGCTCTAAAATCGTTGGATCTATTGCATAAAATTCTAATAAATTGAAAGGAACATGCACAAAATACAGTTCAAGTGTTCCTTTTTTCACAACTTTTGCACCTAGATATGATAATGCAATTCCAGCTAAAATTATGAGGTACCAGATTTTTGACATTCTTATTTCTATCTTCCCCCCGTATCGTCCTTTTGGAAATTCATACCTAGATTCGTATCTATCAAATGCTGCACATTGTGGTAATGGAAAATTCTTTGCACCCATTACGATGCTCAAGGTTTTTCTACCACTAATCGAAATTTTTGATAGATCCATAAGATCTTGAGGCGTTAATGATGCATTCTTAAGAATTTCGACCAAAACATGCATAAATTTTTCTCCTGTACCTATTTGACGTCCAAGTATCTGTGAAAGTTTTTCTTTATCATTTCGATGAATAGAAAAGTCTAAAACGTTATTTATTCTAGCCTCAAGCTCTATTCCTATGCTCTTCAGCATATCTTCAAGAGTTGTTCTAAAGGTATCGGTATCTGGTGCTTCAAATTCAATGGTATCAGTATCTATCACGTAAATATCAATGGTTCCTAGTTTGGTAATTATGTGAAGAGCACGTGACAGAAAATCAAGCACTAGCAATCTTATGGTTGTATTTGGAGGAGGTAAAATCATTTTAATTTTCATGCTAACCACCTTCTTAAAATTATGATATCCTCATCAATTATACGGGAATTAACAATAGCTCCTTTGTTAGAGACTTCTACTTTGAGCTTGTTGGGACATCGTTTCTCCATAGAGTATGGAATTATATATTCAATGCTTTTAGCACGTGAATATTCACCTATAATATTCTCCTTATGATCAAAGAATTTGTGAAGAAAATATTCTCCATCTGGTAAATCCTTAATTGCATCTCTTGGAATATAAAAGCTAGTATAACCTTGTCTCTTATCCACAATTTGAGCTTTATCCCATTTTACATCAATCGAGGAAACGATGGTTTCTTTTTGACCAAATCTTCGTATGCCCCAAAGTGCGGCTATAATATCCTTCAACCAATTTTCTCCTAGAATTGTCTTAGCTTTTCTTTCGTCAATGATATAAATGACATCGATATAGGGGTATTTATCTTTGGACGATGGCATAACGTAAATTTTCTCTAGTGCAATAGCATCGTATTTTATTTGACCACGATATAACCAGTACACACGGGAAATATCACTATATGCGGAAATTGTCAAATCAAGCCTAGCATATGCAGCAACTACTATATTCCTTAAAATTTCCGCACCGCTTGCTATAGAACCATTTGACTGAATGATTATTTCTCCCTTTCCTTTACAGATTGCATATGAACACGCAAGAGCACCTATCAGAGTAGTAGGAGGGATGGCCTTCAGAGCAATTCTACTTTTACTGAAAGGAACTTGCCTTGATATGAATCCCCAATGAAAGATGTACTTAGCAAAAAATAAATAAAGAGAAGACACTTTATACATCACCTGCTATTACTTTTTAACCTTCATTAACTCCATGACCTTATTGTAAATCATCTCGATTAATTCGTGAATATCTGAAACCTTTGTGATATCCTGTGGTATCTCCACTTGGCCCTCCTTACTGAATCCAAAGAGATGAACTTCTTGAGATATGCCCAGGTTAGATATAACCTTGATAAATTTTTCCTTTTTGTTAAGTGTCTCTTTCATGAAAGATGGCCAAGATGGCGGAGTAACTGTAAATGGTATTGGATGCGCAACTGCTGCGAGAGCAGATCTAATTTCAATAAACGGTAAAAATCTTGACCGCTTAGCTCCAAACATGGCGTTTCCTAACAATAATTCAAGGGCACCAATTGCAACCTTAATTCTCTTCTCCAAGTCATCATCAGAAATTACTTTTTCTTTTTTAACCAGTGTTGCATGACCAATTGTACTTATATCTAAATTAAACATAAAACCATAAACTGCACTACCAGTTTCAACATAATAAATCATCTGAGCAGCTCGTTCTCCTTTTTCTTTAAGTGTTTCACTTGGTATGTGCCTAGCATGAAACTGACTTTCGAGTACAGAAAACTTAATTGTATCATATGTAGGAATCATATAACCAACTTGAAATCTAGAAGTTCTTTTAGAGGGCGGTCTTTCTGCCCTTAAGAAGCCACCAATGTCTTCAACTAAACAGTTTCGAATTACAAACTTTTCAAATTCCTCTGCTTCTCTACCTTTTGGTGCACGAACTTTCTCCCACCCTGGTATGGTGTGCTT
>Ga0190313_1001566_pt1 | contig 12152 bp, 16 predicted proteins | sample 4870071011_MG_FD_169989 | JGI IMG/M metagenome (GOLD analysis project Ga0190313, IMG submission 169989) | Hydrothermal vent sediment bacterial communities from Southern Trench, Guaymas Basin, Mexico - 4870-07-10-11_MG | ecosystem: Environmental > Aquatic > Marine > Hydrothermal vents > Sediment ...
CCTTTCTACCCTTTCTACCCTTTCTACCCTTTCTACCAATACTATTACTTTTTTATTATTATATATAGTAAAGTAAATAGTAGTTTTTCATAGAGTAATTAAAAGCGAGTTCATGGAGTTTCGCATTAGCTCTTAAATAGCTAGTTTTTGGAGAATAAATTTACCCTCCAAAATACCTCCAACTACTATATTTATGTCAGACTCCATGAATAGGTCCACAGACTCTGAGTCTATGGACCTGTACCTTGATTTTTGCTAATTGTTATTTGCTTTACCTATCTTTATTATATTTTTATATGTTATGTAAAGTAATTAACACTATTTACCCTCCAATTTACCTAGAAAAGACTTTTAATCCCCTGATCTCTTTACTTTTAATTGGGGGGTAAATTTGGCCTCAATGGAGAATATTTGCCCTCGATGTGGAAGGCCGTATAGCTACATTAAGCGTAAGAGAGTAGGGGATAAAGTCTATCTCTATGCTGTACATTACCTTGGCTATGAAAAAGTAGGGGGGAAGATAAAGAAAAAGACAAAAGAATGCTACTTAGGACCTGAAGAATCCTATGAATATGTTACTAGGACTCATGCTAAAGAAGGCTTAGTGCTTAGAGGCCTAGCTGATAGGGATAGAGCATTAAGTTACCTCGATGCACTCATAAACTATATAGCTAGCATTGAAATTGATAGAGAACTTGCATTAAGGCTTGCTGATAGATTTATGAGACTTGCTAGGATCCTTAGAGGCGAAGTAGATCCTCATGAAGTTAAGGAAATACTATATAATGAGCTTCCAGCTAATATAGATAGGCCAATAGTTATTAAGAAAGAAGGCCAAGCCCTAGTACTAGAAGCACCTACAACTGAAGCGGCTAATGAGTGGAAGAAGGTATTAGAGAAACATGGCTATAAAGTTGAAGTAATAGAGGATAGCTATGGAGTACACGTTAGGGTAGGATTATGGAAGTAATAAAGGCAGAAATAATAGCAGCCCTTAAGGAGCTTAAAGAGGCAATTAAACCTAAGGCCGTAGTATTTGATCTTGATGGAACACTTATTGATAGTTCTGAAAGGTATAGTCGATGCATAAGGGAAGCTAAAGGTGATAAGAAGAAGTTTTGGGAATGTTTTCTATCGGAAAAATACATGGAACTAGATAGGCCTAGAGAAGAAGTAGTAAAGTTGCTTCGAGGATACCTTGTAAAGAAATACAAGATAATTATAATTACCGGTAGAATAAGGCAAACTCAGGAACGAAAAACAAAGGAACAGTTAAGGAAATGGGGAATCTATTATCATGAAATAATCTTTAGGGAAAAAGGTGATTATCGTAAGGACTATGTACTTAAGCTAGAGTATATAAGTAAGTTAATGGAGTGCTATAAAATTGAAGCGATATATGATGATTCGGATCATGTAATAGAGGCAATTAAAAACAGGTTTCCTTCAATTAAAGTACGTAAAGTTTAGAACATACCTTTTGATCTATTGAAATATGTTTCTTCGTTTTCCTCTTTTATGTGTTCCATTGGTAGTACTACGCCTGCTTTAGTCTTCTTCTTTTCGGGGCTTAGGTTTCCTATTACTAGGATTACTTCCTTCCTTAACCCTACAAGCCTATAAATAACTATAGCACAACCATTCTCATCGCAGTATAGTTCATAGTACAAGGGTGGACCGTATTGGAACCAGCCCATTTCCTTTAACATGTAGTGTACTCGACGTGCTATATCGTGGCTTCCGAAAAGCCTTCTAACTAGGCTATCTGCTTCGCTTTCACGGTGCAATCCAAGGGGACCTTCTGGCAGGCCTAGTTCCTTCCACAGCTTACTTAGTTTCTCACTTATAACGTAGTGCATAAACCCCGTCTTCCTCTCATACCAAATAAACATGTCCTTATACTTAGCTATTAGTAGCCCCGTCTGTCGTACTGGCAATAACGTGTGTGCTACTAGGTCTATAGCCTTCCAAGTATCATTCTTCCTTACAAGCTCTTCTACCTTGCCTATCACCTTCCTTACCGGCTGCGGGATTGCTTCTCTTTCCTCTATTTGTACCCCCTTAGCCTCTATTTTCCGCTTACTCGTTCTCGTTTTCGTCCTAACACGTTTAAAGTCGATGGATCCTCTAACTACTTCTTCGTCTAGTACAATTGGGTAGTAGACGCCATTAACTGATTTTACAAGCCCCTTCTTAGCTAAAGTATTTAGCGCTTTCCAAGTAGCATTCTTCCTGACATTTCTTCCAAGGATAAGGCAATGAATTCTATGTAGATCCTTAAACCTTACACCATGCTTCCTATTAACAAAAACGAATCTAAGGACCTTCCACAAAGCATACTGTAACCCCCATTTACTATACCATTGCTTAGCTAACTGAATAAGCTTCCTAGTAAAATAAGTCCTAACATAAGTCCTAATACTAGACTCTTCAGAATATTTCTCAACTTGAAGCTCGCCAACCACCCCACCCAGCCTCCTCAGACTCGCCTTCGCCTCGGGGTGGACACACTACCTTCATTAGATATATAGCCTAAAGTAGCTAAAATAAGTTTAGTTCATGAAGCTTAGGGTTTACTTCTTCAACCCTTTTATTATTTAGGGGGTAATTTTACCCTCAAAACTAGATTGATTTTCCCTGACTAGGCGAGTGAATTCTTCCTGAGCTATTAGCGTTATTTCTTGGTTAATATCTTCTACGTCTACCGCTTTCGCCTCTCGCTTGAATCGAGGAACCCCCTTGGAATATGATAGGATACTACATATATTCTTTTGCATGTTACCGTCAAGCACCAAAAGGTATGGCTAAGTGGTTTTTATTTTAGTCATACTTGGTGGGTTTTATTTATTATTTTGCCATAATTTACGCCTAAGGAAGCGAGACTTGGATTTCATGGAACGCACCCCCGAGCGTCCTATAAAGTTTGAGTGAGAGGTTGTGAATGGTGGTTAAGGTGAAATACATTACACCTATAGTAATACTATTAGTTGTAGTAATTAGTGTAATTGTTGCTGCTGAGATCCAATATCGACGTCTCTATAGCCTCTATGACACAGGGTATAGATTACATAATGGTGAGAAAATAGTATTTACGATGACTATCCCTAGTTCAAACGAAGAACGTATTGTTGGTGTTAATGTTAATAATTATGATTACATGATAGTAGCCTACACACACGACCTTGAACATATAATAGGGGTTTTCAGGGGTCAAAGAAGTCAAAATCGCTCATGGTGGGTACCACTCAATTACATAGTAAGTGATGTGGGTAGAAGGCATTCATGTGAGATACGAATGGAAAATAATGTTATTAAATTCATTATTGATGGGCAGATGAAAGCAAGCGTACGAACGAATTTTAATGAGGTTCCTGTCCTAGCGTATAATGTTAATGTACAGCCACCTCAACCAATAAATCCAGCTACACAGCTCACTCCAATAGCAAATGTAACAAATCAAGCGTCAATAGTACCGGTAACTATAATACTACTTATACTAAGTGCAGTAATAATCTTAATAATTATGGCAAAAAGGCGAAGAAGATAAGAGGGTTTAACGGGATGTTTAACTATAATGTAACCCCCCATAGTGGTCTTAAGCGCGTTAGAGGATATGTATATGTCTTAACAGCTGACGATTATAATGCAGCCCAGTACATGTTGAGAAGATTAAGGAAGCGTAAAGCAGAACTCAAAAAAGCAATACTAATAGTAGAAGTAGAGCATTGGAATAAGGTAAAAGACTTCATAACAAAAGCTAAGAAAAACGAATTAATTTTAATGCCCTAGGACATTATTTTACGGCCTGTTCTATATAGCTCTCTTTAGGTTGCTTCTCCTTAATTCCTTCAATGATATGGCCATACTCATGTCCTGTGCATAGGATTAAGTATTCAAATTCCTCTACGTTATCTAATAGCTTTTCAATAATGAGCCTTACTTCATTTAATCCTAGCTTCTTCCTTTCTGCTTCATCTAGGATATTTAATATTGCTAATAGTATGTTGCGTTTAGCATTAAGTTCTACCATAGCAAGTAGCTCTAATATACTCATTAATTCATCTTTACATAATTCATGTGCTTTTAGATGATCATATAGTTGCCAAAACATTCTCCCACCACTTCAGTTATAGAGTTAGTAACAGATTTTATAAACCTTTCTGTAACAGAATAGTATGGAAGATTTATACGTTACTAGGTAGAAGAATATGTTGGTGCATAACTTGATTAGTCTAAAGGCAAAAGTATGGGCAAAGAAAACCACTAAGCAAGGAAAAACCTATAAAACACTATATGTCTTAATTCCATCACCAATAGCAGAAACATTAAACATAAATGAAGGCGATACATTAAAAGTAACAATAAAGCAAGTAGAAATAAATGGCAAAACAGTTAATGCAATAATTTACTACAAGTAAAGTATTTTTGAGGGTAATTTTATCCCCCAAAAACAGTAATTACGCTAATTATAACATCGATAGTGTTTCTTTCTAGTCTTCTTCTTCCTCTTCTTGTATTGTCTTAGGCTTTCTTTTTGCTACTTTTACTATTCTGCATGGTGGTTTCCTGCTTGGCTTATATTCTATTAGAACCCATCGCTTATTCCTTGGATTATACGCCCATTTACGCTTAGCCAATACTTTTACCCAATAAATGCCTTAACCTAAAAATAAAATAAATGCCTAGGGCGAAGGGTACCAATAAAATAATGAAACCCTTAAAATAAGCTACTACCTAGAAAAATGATTTTAGTTTTGGCATTTTCCTATACCTTATCTTGAATAATTCATTTATCTTATTGTCATTCTTTAGTCTTTCTAAGCAGCTTCGACACACATGTAGGACTTTAAATGTAGTTCCCTTTACCGGTCCTTCTCTTAGTATCAACTTTACTCTATACCTTTCCTTATCATATAGGCTACATTTACATATACTGCACTTAGTTATTGGTGGTAGGATTTTCCTTCTCTTCTTCCACCTAATTAGTACCAAGTAGAGCGCCTCTCTTCTTTCTCATACTTTATTAAATAATATGTATCTGAGCGTACCTTTACTTTTTCAACATTAAGTGCAGCAATTATATCGTTTAGCGGTAGGCCTAGCTTTTTGTAGATAAGTTCCTTAAAACTATATTCGCCTAGTCCTCTATAGCCTTCATATTCCTCGGGCATATACCTTATGTTCTTTGCAGGCTCTAACTCGCTCTTTAAGGATTCTTTAATAGTCTTAATTACTTTCTCTAGAACCTGTTTTCCTAGGTCTGTTAATCTATAGTACTTTTTCCTATAATCTAATGCCTTATAGACTTCAATTAATCCTAGTTCTTTAAGTCTCTTCAAAACACGATACATAGTTGATCTCGGAAATTTAGTAGCAACCCATTTTTCCTCATAGTAGCTACCATATTCGCTCTTTACTTTACGTTTAACCATAATGTAGCTATTTACAAGCTCTTTTGCAGTTTTAGGCCTCTTTGCTAACTTAAGGAATACTGCTAGGTATTTTTTATTAGACAGTATTTCGGCAGCAAGGATTTCAGGATCCGGTAAAACACGCCCAGCATTACCAGTTGTCCGCTCTCTCACCTCTTTCTCAATACCTGTCTCTAATTCCTCTTCATCTTCTTCCTCTTCTATATCATATTCGTTCCACTTCACTCTTAAGTCCCTCTCTATAAAATCTCAGTAGAAGCTAATATATGTTTGGGAATAAAAGGCGCCTTGAAGAAGAGCATATAACTAATTAATATAGGGGGTGTCTGAGTGGTTCTAACACTTCTTCGTTACTGGTTTCCCCTATCTAACCTAGTATTATATATTAAATTATAATACATGTTATATTATATTAGAGTGCAGCCCTAGTTTCATGGTTTCATGGTTTATGGTGCATAGGGTTCTAGGGCTTTCATATACATGTTTATCATGTATTCTGCTTTTCTTAGCTCTTTGGCTTTCTTTTTTAATTCCCTTATCCTTTCCAATAATGTTAGAGCTTCCTTAGGCAAGTATATGTCTCTTCTCTTTGGCTTAAGAACTCTGTATATTGCATAGCGATACTTCTTCCCTGCTTTACCTTTAACCCATTTTATGGTTAAATAGCCTTCACCATACTTTCCTCTAAGCTCTTCCCTTAAGCTGCTAAGTTGTTTTTCCAAGGAGCGTAGCTCTTCATCGACTTTTAGCTTTAGTTCCTGTACCCTTGCCTTTAGCTTAGCACAAAAAATATAGGTCCTCGTTAATGGGTGATCTTCTTCCTTCACAGCTTAGCCCTCTTTCACCATTTTCTTAATTATTCCAAGCTGCTTAGCTTTTCGTAGCACAGTATAGTATGATACTTCCGGTAGCCCTTTTCTTCGCCTTTCAGCATTAATTAGATCCGTTATTGCCCTTAGGCTAAGCGTAGGATACTTCTTAATATATGCTAGTAGCTCTTCATCTCTTAACTTAGGTGGTCTTCCCTTTTGTTTACCTTGCTTCCATGCTTCTTCCTGACGTTCCCTAATTCTCTTACGCTCGAATTCTGCTACCCAGCTTAGGATCCCTAAGACTAGCTTCCTAATGTTATCATCTAGTGTTTGTAGCCATTCTTCCTTAACGGTTATTACCTTGTAGCCCTTACCTTCTAGCTCTATGACTGTGTTTAGTGTATCGAGCATTGTTCTACCTAAGCGGTCGAGAGACCACGCTACTATGCAATCGGGTTTAATGCTGTCAAGCTCTTCTAGTAGCCTACTTGCGTTAGGCCTACTTTTGAAGGGCTTACTTCCACTTTCACCCTTATCGACATACCATTTCACTATCTCTATGTTCCTCTGCTTAGCAAATTCCATTATAGCCTTCTTTTGTACCTCTTCATCTTGCTCTTTAGTACTTACACGAATGTATGCTACGGCCTTCAAATTAACCCCTAGGTAAAAATCCCTACGATTAACTATTAAAACTTATCGTGAGAAGTCTTACTTATTCCTACATGTAATTAATAGTCCACTTTTGTCCACACCATTGACTTTAGTGGGAAATTTTTCCCTAACCCCCCCTCTCGTATATTCTTCTCGCTCTCTGCATGTAGTAGGACCTCAGACTCGGATACTAGGGCTGCTATACATACTAGGGCTAAGTTGCTAGTAGTGTAGGAACTTGTTTAGTTGTTTTAGTTTTCTTTTTTAGTAGCTTCTTTAGCCTTCTATAGACTGTGCTTTTCGAGATCCCTAGCTGCTTAGCTATTTGTCCATAACTGTACCCCTTAAGGTATAGCTCGAGTATCTTGGAATCTAAGTCATTATTATTAGCGGTCTGTGGAAGTGTGGAATGTGGAACTACATTATTATTGTATTGCATGTATTCTAACTGCTTCTTAATACTATTTAGTCTTCGCTCAAGGAACTTAACCCTTTCCTCGAGCTTCTTGTTCCTTCTACGTTCCACTATGAATGCAACTAGGCCTAAAGTTGCAGCAAGTAGTAATGTAATCGTTATGTAGTCAAACAATATATTCACCAAGTATTCACTAAGTTGCAGCCTCGTAGTCAGGGCTTGAATAAATAGCGCAATTAAAAGAATGTTGGCTCGAAGAGTTATACAAGGGCCCCTAAACCTTACTTTAACCTCAACTTCCACGATATATTATACTAGTGCGTGTTTTTAAGCAAAACATGATAACATGAAAACACCATAGGCTTACAAAACGAAGGTTCCATCAGGTAACACCTTATATACAGTCTTTATAGTTAGGTTTTTAAAGTTGCTCACCAAGTATACTTAATGGTGAAGTAAAAATGCCTAAGTTAACCTTAAGTTTGAGTTCCGATGTGTTGAAAACCTTGGAAAGGTTAGGAAAATCACCATATGATATAGGAAAAGAAATTATTGTAAGGTTTGCAGAACGTATAGCTAAAGTAAGTGAAAGAGGAAATCTACTAGCTTCGATGGTCAATACGGTAGATGAGTTAATTGATAGTGCAAGTGAAAAACTAAGAAAGGGACAATACAAGGTAGCTGCAATTGAAATAGTTTCAGCACTAAGAGTACTAGAAGCCATTCTTACCGAATTACTGATGTTACCATTAAGTGAAGGAGAAAGAATGTATGCTGAATTACTAAGGGGTATGTGCAGAAGTTACTTGAAGAGAAGTAGAGTATTCGTGCAGGGCGAACCCCTTATAGTAGTTTCAGCAGCTGCAACAGCAATAATGTCTATACTACTTGCTGTTTCATGGATAAAAACACTATTACTTGAACTGGGGGTAGAACTTGAACGCGTTGGAAAACCTGAGGAGGCATTAAGAATATACGAAAAGCTTTCAAGTACTATTATTGAAGAAGTTAAAAAATGAGGGCATATTTATGAAAGCAAACAAATTTTTATATTATAAGTGTATACACTTTTATGAGGGAATGTAGCGTGCCAAGGAGAGGTAATCCTAATGTGCGCGTTTGGGAAGAGGTATGGGCTGTCTATAGAGAGGTAGCTAAGAAACATGGATTGAAGATTAGCGACCTAGTAAGTATAGTATTACTCTATGCACCTGTATTTTCACCACTATCAGTTGTCGTAGGCTTAGAAGATAATTATGACATAACTAGGGAAGAGGCATTAGACATAGCCTTTGACCTCAAAGAAACAATAGAGAACCTAGTAAGGCTGATAGCTAAAGCTGAAGAGGAGTCAAAGGAGAAGGAAGTCCTCGCTAAGGTGAGAATGTAGTGGCCAAGAAACGAAAATCACGAGGATACGCTAAGAGGAGAAAAAGAAAACCCGGCCCTAGGAAGAAGGGAGGTTGAAAGAAATGGAGGGTGCGGGTGCGGGGGGTTCAGGTGAAGAGTACGAGCCTGTAAAATTAAAAACTAGCGGTAATACTGATTTAGCAGATTTTCTTAAGAGAATTAGCCTAAAGAAGGCAATTAACTACATCTTGGACCTACTAAAGGAGAATGGCATTATAATACCATTATTTAACGTGATTATGATCTATGCCGATTCCATGAAGAAGGAGATTACAGTATATGCAAAGTACCATGAAGTAATCATCAAGTATAATGGCAATGCTGTAAAGTCCATTGAAGTTTATGGTTCTAGGTTAAGGAAGGTTCAACCAATAAAGACGATAAAGGTAGGGTGAAAGCAATGACTAGCTCTATTAAAAGTGAAGTAAAAGGACCGGTAGGAATATTCAATAACATATTTAGCGATGTCTATGAAGCTGCACTATTTTACTATGGTAAGGGGCTTAGTGTTATACCATTAAAGCATAGAAGTAAAGAACCAATAATTAAATGGGCCGAGTATCAAGGTAGAGTAGCTACTATCGATGAGTTTAAGAAATGGTTTGAGGAAAAGGAGAGGAACATAGCTATCATATGTGGAAGAATATCAGGTAACCTAATTGTCATCGACTTCGATAATGAGGAGAAATTCAAGTGGTTTATTGAGGAAATAGTACCAAAACTACCTGAATCGTTAAAGTTTGCTATAAGCAATACATGGATCGTTAAGACAGGTAAAGGCTACCACATATACCTAAGGGTACATGAGGATCCTGAAGAATTTGCTAAAAGGTTTAGAACTAAGCCTAGGTTTATTGAAGGCGTCGATATTAAAGGAGAAGGAGGCTATGTAGTAGCACCACCAAGCATACATCCAAGCGGTAAACAATACATGTTTATAATAAATAACCCTAAGGAAACAGAAATACAGGTAATTGATAAGGAGGAATGGGATCAACTACTAAAGCACATAACCCCTAAGAAAGTGGAAGAAAGAGAGGGAGCATATACAAGGGTTGGTGAATTTAAGCAACTAAACGATAACACATTAATCGAGATAAAGGAGCTACTTAAGGACGGGTGGATCGAGGGGCATAGACAATATTTAGCGTTATTTATTAGTGGTTGGTTTGGTAAAGCAAGAATACACCCTATTTGTGTAGCTAAGCTATTTAAGATGATGGTTGATGATGGAAGGGAAAATGAATTAGAGGAAAGGCTTAGTACAATATATTATAGCTATAAGAAGCTTTATGGTAATATACCTGAACTTCAGGAACTAGATAAGCTCATTGAGGAATGGAGAAACCTAGGGATTATAAGAAGAAGCGTAAGTAAAGCTATATCAAAGGAGTTAGAGGAGAGCGTAAAGGGTAAATCAGGCGTTCAAGAAATACTAGAGAATGTTCTTGGTGAAGAAAGAGCACTCGAAGTCATTAGAAGAATAGAGGACCTATTAGGAGTAAGCAGCCCATTTAGAGATTCAATATTTGAGCTATTAGACTACGATAAACAATTATATGCTGTCGCCAATTTAAGGAAGCTAATAATGGCAAGGGTAAAGAGAGATTCAAGTGGAGGATTAAAGTACAAGGAACGTGTTTCACCAGTAGCACCAACCAAGGTAATCGCCTATTATAATCCCCTTGGAGGTTTAACTAAGTACGAGGTAACATTTGAAGGAGCAACACTTCCTAGGCCATTAGTAGTAGGACCTGCACCAATAGAGGATATAGTTGGTAGATTAAGGGCTGAAGGACTTGTATATCATAGGAGGCTAATAGAGGACGTATTAAGCGCTATTATACAAGGCTTTATAAGAAAAGGTAAAGCTGAAGTAAGAGAAGAAATAGAAAGTCCGGGATTCTACCTAGTAAAAGGAAAGATAATAGTTGTTAGATGGAAAGTAAAAGAGGTAAACAAGGAAGAGCTTAAAGAGGCCCTTATAGTGCTAAACGAGTTAGCTAAATGGTATGATTATGCATTAGATAGATATGCTAGCATTATAAAATGGTACATCATAGCACCATTCATTTACATCTATAAGGTAAAGAGGAAATGGGTTAAATGGCTATACCTATACGGTCCACCTGATACCGGTAAATCAACTCTAAATAAGATAGGCCTTAGTATTTGGGGATTACCATTAATCGAGAAACCGGGAAGCAGCATAGATACTATAGCAAGAATAGGCCATGTATTAAGTAGCACAACATTCCCAATAGCGATAAAGGAGCCCGGTGGTATTTTATCAAAGAACGACGTACTAGAGGTAATTAAATCAGCTATTGAAGACATTATAGCTAGAGGAAAATATGTTAGAGGCGTTTATACGGAAATACCAGCATTAGCACCACTATCATTTACATCAAATAGGTATCTACCTAGAGACGAAGGATTATTGAAGAGGCTATACGTCATTACGTTCTCTTGGGGCGAAAGGAGGAGTAAAGATCAAATCAAGGAATTTAAAGAGAAAATGGAGCCTCAATTTAGTAAATTAGCTGCAATCGGCCATTGGGTAGCTAAGAAGATTATGGAGGATCCAAGCCTATTAGATAAAGAATGGGAAAAGCTAGCTGAAGAGCTATTAGAAGAGGCCTATAGAGAAGTAGGACTTGATGTACCTGAATGGGTTAAACTATGGTATGAAGCTGAAGAATCAAGTGAAGAAGAAAAGAGAGAGGCCATAAGGAACTATCTAATTAAGGTAATTAATGAGGAATTTACAAGGTTTGTAGGCAAAGTAGTTGAATATAGAGGAGAGGAAATTCAAACACTTGAAAGAAAGGAAGTAGACTTCGAGGAGAGAGTAAGAATAGTCCTAGAGAATAAGCTAATACCTTGGGCCATTATGAAAGATGGGGAAGCAGTAATATTTACTACTGGTTTTGCCGAAGCATTAAAACCAGTTATTGGAGACATAGGAGGGCTAAAATCAATAGCTGATCTACTAAATTGGGAATATAGGAAAAGCATTAAGATAAATAAGAGGGTAATTCAGGGTATTGTAGTGAAGTTCAATGAATTAATGGAGTTCCTAGCTTAAGGGAGTTTTTTATTTTCAATTGTTTATTGTTCTACCTCTTTCAATTGTTTATTGTTCTACCTCTGATGGAGTGCCATGCAATTTTCAATTCTACCCTCTTTCTACTCTTCAATTCTTTTACATAATATCTAAAGAAGGGGAAAGGTAGAAAGGCCGGTAGAACACACCCCGTTTTTTTCCGGACCGAATTTTTTCTGAAATCCTACCCCTTCTACCTTTCTACCCTTTCTACCCTTTCTACCCTTTCTACCAATACTATTACTTTTTTATTATTATATATAGTAAAGTAAATAGTAGTTTTTCATAGAGTAATTAAAAGCGAGTTCATGGAGTTTCGCATT
>Ga0190313_1001571_pt1 | contig 12122 bp, 4 predicted proteins | sample 4870071011_MG_FD_169989 | JGI IMG/M metagenome (GOLD analysis project Ga0190313, IMG submission 169989) | Hydrothermal vent sediment bacterial communities from Southern Trench, Guaymas Basin, Mexico - 4870-07-10-11_MG | ecosystem: Environmental > Aquatic > Marine > Hydrothermal vents > Sediment ...
GTCTATCACTTCGCCGAATACAGTACATACAAAAAGGAGCTGGAAGAACAGGAGGCGATCCGAAGAAGCAATCCGTATGCCTACCATAACCCATATGCTCAGCCGTACCCGAACCAGCCAGCATATCCGCAGCAACAGCAGTATAACCCCCCTCCACCTCCGCCGCCTGAAGAAAAAGCAGAGGATAAAGGCACTGAAGGGATAAACTTCAAGCCATATCACGAGATTGCTCCAAAGGAAGATAAAATAGAGTGGAAGAAACCGGAGGAAAACTGGAAGATAGAGAGCCACACGAAGGAAGATAAAAAGGACTAATGCCTCTTCCTGAGCTCCTCTTCAATCATGCATGCCTTGCACAGCTCTCCATTGGCCGGCTCTCCGCACCTCCTGCAGCGCCGCAGGTTCGTGGGTGGGAACCTCTCAATCAGAAGCGGCTTTACCTCCTCGTAACTCTTCAGTATGGAGTGCCGCGTCCCGGGCGTCTCGTTCTCAAGGGTGTTGATTATATCTCTGAAGGTGTTTCTCACCGCCCTCTGGCGATAGGGGCATTCTTCATCGCTGAAGGGGATACCGTTGACAAGAGCATACAGGTAGGACTCCTTCTCGGGGATCAGGCGCAGGGGCTGAATCCTGGGGATGAGGCCGGGCTGAACCCTGTCATGGGGGCCCATTCTGGCAAGGCGCTCCATATCACCTCTCGCTATGTTCATTATTATCGACTGGGCCGTGTCGTCCAGATTGAGGCCTGTGGCAAGCACATCCGCACCGATCTCTCTGGCCACCCGGTTCATGGCCTTCCTCCTGAACACGCCGCAGTAGGAGCAGGGCGTTATTGGGTCCCCGGTGCGAACAATATCGTCCAGCTCGAAACCGACGAGCTCTCTGAAGGATATGACATGGTGGGGAATGCCCCTCTCTTTGCAGTACTCGGAGACCAGGCGGAGCGATGAGGGGCGATATCCGTCTATCCCCTCATCCACTGTTATGGCGTGCACTTCCACACCCGCTACGGAAGAGTAGAGGTCGTTGAGGACATGAAGGGCCACCATGCTGTCCTTTCCCCCCGAAACCGCAACAGCAACCCTGCTGATGCCCTTTATATCCACCTGCCTCCTCAATTCCTTCTTAATTCTTCGCTCCACGAACTCCGAAAGGTGAAACTCACACAGGTGAGCACCGCTGTATCTGACATAGGTGATAGCTTCCCGATTGCATTTATCACACTTCACGGATCAAGGAACCGGAGAAGATATAAAAAGATTGCATCGGAAAAAATAGAAGAAAAAAGGGGTTTGTGTTCAGATGTCGGTGAGGTCGAGGACTTCTCCCTTGTCCTCCTCTTCCTCTTCGCCCTCGTCGGATGGCTCCTCGGAACTCTCAGCCTCCGCAGTAGCCTCCTCCGGCTCCTCGCTTGCAGCGGATTCCTCGGGCTCGGCAACGGGCTCAGCGCTAGGCTCCTCCTCGATCGCCTCCTCTGCAGGGGGCTCGGGAGCGCTCTCTTCCACAACAACGCCCACCGGCTCAGGGGTGACCTCTTCCTGAACGGTGTCAACAGGCATGCCGCCCATGGCACCCACAGGTTCGGTCATCTCCTCTTCACCGCCATAGGTTTCCTCTTCCGGCCGGCCTCCGCCGCCCATGACCATCTTGGCAAGGAAGCCGATGATCAGGCCGATTATGAAGAGAACGGCTGCAAGCATTCCACCGGCCGAAGTGAGCGTAGGCGCACTCTGGGACGGGGCGCTGGCACTCACCACAGGTATCAGGTTCTCCGGCATGTAGTTGACGGTGTAGGTCTTTTCAACGCTGTTGCCCACCGCATCCACCGCAGTTATCACAACCAGATTGCTTCCCGGGGAAACGGAAATGGTGGAGGTGAATGCACCATCGGTGCCCAGCATCACCTGCTTACCATTCACAAAGACCTTCGAAGCTCCGGTTGCGGTTCCGCTTATGGTCACCGAACTGCCGCTGGTGCTGGACGGTACGGTTGCCGAAAGAATCGGAGCCGTGGTGTCCAGAGTTATGGATTTCTCCATACTGTATGAGTTGCCGGCAGCATCGGTCACCACTATGGTGAACGTGTTCTCCCCTTCAAGGAGCGTCACGGGCAGAGCGAAGGTGCCGTCGGAGTTGACGGTCACAGGAACACCGTTTATGGTCACCGTTACCGGTCCGACCTCACTGTCGAGGCCAGTCACTGTTCCGGATATTACGGCCTGCTGCTGGGAAACTATGGTCGGAACCACGACGGTAACGCCCGGCGCTGTATCGTCCATTGTTATGGTGCGCGTCACCTCTGCGGTATTGCCCGCAAGGTCGGTCGCCATCACATCAACCATCGTCTGACCGGATGTTATCGCTATGTCGTAGGAGAAGCTTCCGTCGGAGGAAACCTCCACGGGGTTACCATTTACAGTAACCGTAGCAGTGGAGTCGGTTAAGCCAGTAATTGTTACCATGTTAGCAGATACCACCTGCGGAATACTCACAGAGAGTGAGGGGGCACTGGTGTCGACGATGAAGGACCAGCTATAAGAGGCAGTATTCCCTGCAAGATCCGAGTAATCAACGCGCACAGTATGCGAGCCTTCCGACAAGGGAGATGATGGGGTAAAGGACGCGGAAGAATCTGTGGAAGAGGCTTCCGTAACTAAGGCTCCATCCAGATACATTTCTACGCTTTCAGGATCGACCCCAGAGATCTCGTCGGAATAAAACGCGGATATAAGAGGAGTGCTGTCCGATATCACTGAAGATGCAGCCGGAGATGTTCCGGAAACCATTGGGGTACCTCTGTCGAGAGTAAAGGTCACCGGAATGAATATATTCATGGCGAGGGGAGCATCTCCCGGACTGAGGAAGAAACCGGCGCTTTGGGTTCCATCCATCGTAGTCTCCGGATCGATATTCCAAGCAAGGCTGAATTCGTTGGTAACCCCAGCTGGAGCAGTGGGTGAGACATCCTCGGCAGAGAATATGGATTTCCCTACATTTAAAGTGCTTATTTCCAGATCAAAGTGTCCTGGACTAGCACAATCATACCCAAGTACCTTTATTAGATATGTTCCAGGAGGAGGTGTCACCAGCGAAACAGTTTCATCAGCATCGGCATCGGCATCATATTTTACAAACTCATCCGCCGTAGCAATTCCATCACCGTTCTTGTCAAAGAATATTCCAAGATCCAGATCCGGCGAATCATCATGTCCCATGATATGAGTGGTGAACATCGCTACTGTAGAGTCCACAACAAACGACTTCGTGTATTTTGCACCTGCAAGTATATCTACAAACGAAGTGCCACTGATATCATCTGGATAAACCTCCTGATCTGGATATGAGAATTTCTTCTCCCCTGCGATCATCACCGTAAGAGACTTGTTGTAATTCTCGTAGAAGGGATCAGGCACAGATTTCCATTCCATCGTACTGTACACATCCACCGGAACAGAGCCGCTAAGTTTGTTTGTTGTTATGTCCAGTGTTGGCGGCAAGACCTGCATGAGGCCACATTCTCCAGATATGCTAGATGTGTGTCCATCAAGAGTCTGTCCCTGAACCGATATCAGGTTGAGGCCCGCTCTAACGGAGAATGATTTGACAGCACCGCCCTCATCCACCTTTGAGAAGAAACCAGGCGCTGAAACATCGGTTTCTTCCAGAACAAAGGTTCCGAAGACGCTCGGATCGGTCTTAGTGAATGGATCCATAGCTACAAATCCGTACAGATCACTCTCAGAAGTCTCTGATGCCTGCTGGAAATGATGGATATTTACATAATCCGCAGGATGAGACATGCTTACATCCACTATCAATTTCACTCCATCCCTCTGAACGAAGCTGTCTGGCACATCAAAGAAGTAGTAATTGGTGCTACCCTGACTCGGTTCGAATGGATTCATAACTCCCGGCTGATATATGGTGTTCAGCATATTCCCTCCGAAATGGAATACAGGGCTCTTTGCGGCCACATTAACTACAACCGGCAAGACAACGGTACCTGAAGCGGAATCCAAGCGAATCTCGCCCTCATAAGTTCCTATTCCAGCATCAGAACTGACATTGAGCCATGCCTTAAAGGAAGTGTTATTGTTGGCCGGAATTACGATTGAGGTGGTATTGGTTTCCAACCAGTCCCAATCTGTATTCTGATAGAAGTCGACATCGATAGTAACCGTTGTGTCCATGGCCACACGATAGTAATCTCTCACCCATATTATGAGACCATCGTGCGTTCTAGCCGCAGGATGGGAGACTCTTACCTCCTGAACCGTCCCTCCAGAGAAACTCACAGCCATTCTGTTACGCTCATACCACACACCACCAAGAGCATATGAATCCGTAACTGTCCCTGTCGAGAGATCTCTGAAATTCGCGTTTCCTGCGGGATCACTTCCATAATAGCCATCATAGATAGTAGTACCACTTATCCCCATGTTGTAAATAGGCCCAACTTCAGTGAGCATTGTGTCCACGGGATAATAAGTATAGTCAGCACTTATCACTTCACCGTTGGAAAGGGGATACGTGAAGGTTATTGTGCCATAGAGTGTATCTACAGAATAATGCTCGAATGTGTAATTAGCGGTAATATTATCTCCAGTGGAGAGCGGATATGTAAAGGATATCGTACCGTTCCAAAGATCCACGGAATAGTGCCTAAATGTGTAACTGGCAGTGATATTATCCTGTGGGCCAAGAGGCGCACTGAATGTGATAGTGCCGTTCCACGAATCCACAGTATAGTTACCCGCTTCATTCCATACCGTGCCGTTCTTGTAGATCGTATACGCAATCAGGTCATCGTTACTAAAGTTAGCCATAGTTTCTCCACCTGTGGCATTAATAAGGACTTCTCCTGCAACGTTTCCACCGTCTGGCCACGCAGTTCCATTCTTGAAGATAGCATAGGTGAGCAGATCGTCATTACTAAAGCTAGCTGTCGTTTCACCACCTGTAGCATTGATAAGGATTTCCCCTGCAACGCTTCCGCTCTCAGGCCACGCAGTTCCATTCAGGTATACCGTATATGAAATGATATTTGCGTTCGCAAAGCTTGCACTGGTTTCATTATCTGATGCAGTTATGAGAACCTCTCCGGTCACGGAGCTTGGAGTCAGGCTTACCCTAGTAACATTCACGCCATTTGCCGCGTATATCGTACCCGCAACCATTGATATATCGGTTATGGTATCTGCGTTACCGGCGAAGCTGCGCACTAAGTTACCGCTGGAGACATTCCAGAGTGCAATATCATCGGAGAAGTAACCTCCAGAAACCATAGTAGTGTCATCATTGCCCCAAGCCACTCTCAAAGAAATGATATGTCCTGCCAATTCCTGATATGGTGCGGCCATCCAGATATCATATGTTTCATTATAGGTTAGAGATGTGAGATTAAAGACAGATATGTCTCCGTTGTATCCCCATCCTCCATAAGCTACCGCGGCAAGACCTCCAGAAGGTGAGAACACGATGTCATTGGCAATATCTGCCACGGGCGCCGGACTGACCAAACCTATAGTTTTGCCAGTGTTTATATTATATAAGATCGCATCTGGGAGCCATTCTGCCGTGAAATTAAGAGGGTCATCCGCTCTGAGATACCAGTTGTACTTGGCAGTATATCCGATCCAATTACCGTCCGGACTGAAATCCACTGAAAGCACGAAATAAGCACCCCATATGGCACTGGCAGGGTTATACAACTTAACTAGCTGCTCTCCTGTGGAGACATCGTATACTGCTACAAATCCCTGGTACGATGCTACAGCAAGCTTTGAACTGTCCGGGCTGAAAGCCATATCTACAATGTATCTTATACCTCCGTTATCTATGGTGTTCACGAGCTGCCTTGTTGTTGTGTTCCATATGAGTATCTTTTCAGTATCCTGCGGCACGCCGTTGACAAGCACAGCCTCCGTTCCCACGGCCAAATACTTCCCATCTGGACTGAGAGCTACTGTAGAAATCGGAGCGCTAGAACCTACAAATTTGCCGTTTCCGTTAACATCAGTCCAATCATGCGTTTCCAGTGCCATAAGCTCAGGACCCTGATCCGCAGCGGGATAATGTGTTGAAATCTTCACCATATCCGCATTAGTCCACTGGTTACCATCTATAGGCATAATCAGATTTCCCTGCCAATCATATATGCCCGTATCGTTCACAATGGCATACAGACTCCCAGTCCCATCCGAACTGTCAGAAGACGGATTGTATGAGAACTCATAGCTTGCCGTTTTATTCAGCACACTATCAGAGATAGTAACAGGTATGCTCGAGCCAGTAGGATTGGTCAAAGTGAAATCCTGTGAATCACTGGAGCCCGGATACATTAAATGCGCGAAGTCTCTATAATCATTTCCACGGTAGTCACCGGGTATCCAGTTGAAAGGCTCGGAATAGAAGCCTCCCTGGCCGCTAGCAATATCCGTAGAATGTTTGGCATCTAGATAACCAGCACCCTGAACAAGGACATCATTGCCTGTATCGTTAGCGCCAGCCATTAACAAGGCCTTTGCAGTTGTCACATCTGGATACTCCCCGTGAGTCTGGTAATAGGCATCATAGACAAGAGCGAGAATTCCTGCAGCTGTGGGAGATGCCAGACTTGTACCGGACCAGAGCTCAATTGCCGAGTTCCCATCAAAAGAGCCAGCTGACGCAGCATAGGCATCCAGAGGGAAGTCTCCGAATCCAAACATCCCCATCGCGAGAACATCTGGACCAAACTGACCCGTAGCAGTAGGCCCATTGGATGAGAAATAGGCATAATCTCCATAAGACGGATTCGGCCCACCATCATAGCCATACTGGGGCATGACTCTGTAGAACATATGCGTTGCGGCTCCTACATTTATGGCGCTCGGGTTCACCGGACTGGAAACAGTGCCATAGCCCTGGCCCTCGTTACCAGAGGAAATTGTAAACACAGTGGTCCCCTGTGAGTAATTGGTGGTTATCCACTCCGAAAAGCGGGAGCCGAAATCCCAGCCAGTTTCGGTCTGAGAGCCACCCCAACTGTTGCTGACTATCTTCGCTTCATCACCGGTAGCAGGAGAACCGTCATATCCCTCTGTAGTAAAGTACCACGAATCGTACTTGTTAGCCTGATAGAAATTGCCGACCGCAATTATCTTCGCATCTGGAGCCATTCCTTTAGCAATACCGCCTGCCGCAACGCCCTGTGCCACCACCGCAGACGCACACAGAGTTCCGTGGGTATCGCCGGGTCCGCCAAATGCACCCATGAATGCCACCATATCACCAGTACTTGTGTAAATCGTATCCACACCATGGTGCTCAGCATAGATGTCTGCATAGGGTATCGGGACTTTTCCATATTGATAATCCGCTGTAAAAGTCCCTGCAGGCGGATCGGTGAAAGTAACATTTCCAGCAACACGATCGACGGTATAGGTTAGATATGTATAGGTTACATTATCTACAGAAGCGTCTGAAGCCAATGGGGTCGTAAGAGTAAGCATACTTTTGGCATAATCTACCGAAAAGTCAATATCTTCGATCAGCTCTCCAGTAAAGTTATAATATGTATAGAACTCATCGCCAGCCATATTTACATGAAGCACATCTCCAGAGAGCAAGCGCGTGCCGAAAGAAATCGTTCCATTGGCAGGATCCACAGTGTAATCCGTTCCTTCCACAAGTTTCACAAGGCGCGGGGCGTACCATCCATCTACAGTCCTGAAACGGTACAGCGTAAGGTTCACTATTCCACTATGTTCCAGTGTCAATCCCGTTTCGGCCCCAGTCTTCAAGACGAAACTTTCATTCTCCACAGCAATATTTGTCCCGTGTAACTCATCGATTGAGACAATATTTGGCCGAGATATTTTAAGCCCACCATTCAGTTCCTCATATACCTGTGCGGTGGAATTAAAGAGCACACCATCGTTATAAAGAGTGACCCCCGCTGGCATGGCAATGTTTCCATGAGATAGGTGGGTGTAATAAACGACATTTGAGCCGCTACCTGCACTCTCGATGGTAAGACTCTCATTGGAGACAGACTCAGCATTAGATATATAATAAACCATGCCACCAGAGATGTCGGAGAGACCGTCGCCATCAAGATCGTGCCATGAGATTGGCTGGGACTTATTGACTGTGATCTCGTCCGTAAAGTCATAGTCATTGTCCAAATCGACATATACGGTATCATAGTAGCCGGAAGTAGTAGTGTCTAGCACAAGGACTGTCACGGGTGCAAAGTAAATCTGTGACAGATATGGATCCACATGATAACCAATATGGGCTATGCCGCTGACGGATGGAAGAGAGGTCACATAGAACTGAATTAACTGCTGTTCCAGATGTACCTGAGTAATCTTCAACTCAAAATGACCAGGGCTAGCGCAACTATATCCGAGAACCTTTACGATGTAATTTCCAGTTTTCGGATATGTCAAGACAACATGCTCATTGGCATCCCCATCTGCATCATATGCAACAAACTCATCCACACTGGCTTGTCCATCACCATTGGCATCAAAGAATACACCAAGATCAAGATCAGGCGAGTCAGTGGCACCCCAAATATGTATATCCAACTGCACCACTCCAGAGTCATAAAGGCTATTGTCCACCGGGACTATCTTGGTATATTTCGCGTTGGCAAGAACAGCAGTAAATTCACCTGCAACATCATCCGGATAAACCTCTTCTGAGGGAAAATCTTGAACAACCGGTACCGGAGAGGACCGCGTGTAGTTCACATAGTCACTGAACCACTGATAATCCGCAGTAACAACATCTCCACTGCTGAGAGGTGTGAGGAAAGTGATAGTGCCAGTTGTAGGATCGAGGCTATAATCCGTTCCCTCTGTTATAGGGGCTCCGTTAACGTATAGAGTGCAACTACCCGGGGTAACATCTTCGTTCGTACTCGGTCCGTGCTTTAGTGATGCTGTAGTCGGCATCTCCGCGAAATAGCTTATAAGATTCCCCATCACTGCAGTGGCATTTGCTGGAGGGAGAGCCTCGAAAGCAAATGCGAAGAACACTGTCTTGAATGAACCGGTATACTGAATGGCTACGGGATAACCAACATCTCCTGTGAATACCATATCTGCACCGGGAGAGCTATCCGGTAACAAAAGATCCGTATAATCCGAAAAACTGCCCGGATAAGTTAATGCCACATGACCCTGCCCTGCACTTATCGGGTTTCCCGTAACATTATCCACGAATGTTGTTCCTATATCCTCTGCATAATCACCGATATGCAAATAATTTGCACCAAAGGTATCAATTCCGCCAGCTCCATAGAGATAGTCCTGACTCGAAAGGAAGAGATTCCCACCGGCATCAAGATACTGCATAAGGGTGTTTTCGTCATCTTCGGTCAGAACACTTGAATATTGCTCAGAAGTAAACCAGATAACAATACTATATGCAGAAAGATTATCAATAGTAGGAGAGCCTGTTTCGTTGACCTTCCATTCATCGAAGGAGTAGCCCGCAGATGTAATAGCATTCTCGTAGTAGGTTTCATAAGTGTCCCCACCATCGTCATCTACAAGAAGGATCGCGAGAGGTGGAACCACTGTTTCACCTACAACATCATTAGTCACACGATATACCTTTGCTGTTGTACTCGTATCCGCATACCCCCAGCTTCCGTCCAGTGAACCGTCGTTCTTAAAGTACTTCGCCATGGAATACGGGTCAAATGCCACAGGCCAGCCTGCATAGGGGGAATTATAATCATAAGTAGCTCTTATCACATCACCCTCTGCGAGAGGAGTATTGAACCTAACCTCTCCACTTGTCAGGTTCAGGGAGTAGGAACTGTTATCTATCATGGACCATGTTACTACACGAGTGTTGTCAACTTCCTCAACCTCCATTCTGAAAAGCATGACAGTACCGTTTATAATATCAAAGTTAGGAAGGTAAACGCTGGTTTCACCGCCACTGGCCACAACAACTGTCCTATTCACAGCATGTCCAATAGCAGGTGCCTTTGCCTCTGTTCCGATGAGATCGGGGTGTGAGAAATCAACACCACTGTCAACTATGGCCACATTGATACCATCTCCAGTGTACCCGTCATCCCACGCTGCCTGAACATCATGGCTTATCACACCGTCAGCATCCGCAGGAGAAACAGGCGTGGAAGCATCTTTCAAGGGTGTGGGGAAAGGAGAAGAATCTTTTAAGGCTCCTTTTTCCCCTCTGAGATCCCTAGCAGGTGTCTTCATGGGGACTTCCTTCATAGATTCCTGTGTACTGCCTCCCGCCAGAATGTCAGAATTCACCGGATCAATCAGCTGAGGTTCGCTATATTTATAAATTCGGAGAACGGAGGACAAAGAAGAAACTTCTTTAAGAGAATAAGCTGGTAAAGAAATTACTATAGGGGTAATACGCCCATCTGGAACCGCCTTTTCACCTATAACCCCATCATAAGGGACACCTTCCAGAGCCTTCGCAAGAGACGATACATCCACTGTGGGAATCACAACCTTTACCATCTCCTTAGAGCCAGAAGAAACCAGCTCCCGCAGAGATGGGTCAATCTTTCCTAGAACAACTCCATTATCCAGCGCAACAGTGGCTGGCGATGAAATCATATCTCTATCCTTCACCACAGGTGCCGGCTGTTCCGAGGACACGACGCTAGCCTCTGCTTTCTGAGCACTGTCCAGAACTGCCACAAAGCCAGAAACTACCATAATTGCCACTAACAACACGCTTATTACTTTCTTTCCTGTACTGCCTTTCATATTCCTTCCTCCTTGTAGAACATTGAGTTCGATTGCATGTAGAATAGCACCGTACCTATATATATCTTTTGCTTCTCCGCGTCGGAGGAAATCGGAGCGAAAAAAGAGCCTGCAAAGGCCAGAGGGGCGATATATCCCCGCAAAGGGCGAATCAGCACCATATGAAATGAAGAAGTCGCTCAGGCCTGCAGATGGCAGCGTCCTCCGCCCCGACATCCGAAAAAACCGGATGACCTCCGTACTCAACATCGAGGAGAACGAGGAAATCGGGCCTTGCGAGTTTTACGGAAGGAGGGAGGGGCTTTCCGCTCAGAGACTCCTCTATGACGGCCGTATCTATCTTCCCCGTCCCTGCCGCCTCAATGGCCCCAACAATCCAGCGCACCATGTTCCACAGAAAATGATCGGCGGAGATATCTATCTGAAGGAAGCGGAGGATCTCGCGCTCTTCACCGGAGACGTCCTCATAATCAATAAGCAGCCGGGCGGCCTTCGCCTCTATCCCCTTTATCTCTACCACGGGATTTCTGCTGCGGTCCTTCGTGTACGAGGAGAAATCATGCTCTCCCGAAAAGAGAGAAGCGGCCCCTATCGCAGTGTCCACATCGAAGCCGGACGGATAGGGGAGATAATAGCGATACCGCCTCTCCTTCGCCCATCTCGGATTGAAATCCTCGGAAACGGCTGCGATCCCCCGGACCCGGATGTCCCTCAGTCTGGAATTGAGAGCGGAGGGTATGGCCTCCTCACTGAACTCACTGTCGAAAACGAATACATTCCCCAGCGCGCTGACACCGGCATCGGTCCTGCTGGCTCTGGAAAAACCCTCTCTGCTCTTCATTATACCGAGTTCCTCCGCCGCAGACAGGAAATCGCCCTCCACCGTCCTAAGGCCGGGCTGTATCTGGGAGCCGTGGAACTTCCTTCCGTCGTAGGCCACTTTCACCGCATACCTCATGCATAACCCATGCTTAAATAGTTAAAATAATTTGCCATGCCGATGCCCCATTACAGAGTGGTCCTCGTGGAACCGAAGTTTCAGGGGAACATAGGAGCCGTGGCCCGCTCCATGATGAACTTCAACCTCGACAGCCTATACCTGGTCAATCCGTGTGAGATAGACGACGACGCCTACCGCAGGTCCAAGCACGCCAAGAAGCTCCTGCTCGATTCGGTGATCGTCAATGACTTCAGAGAGGCCATAAGGGGCGCGGACCTGGTGGTTGGAAGCAGCTCGGCATCCACCGACAACGAGAAGAAATTCAATCGGATTCCGATCTCCCCTGCCGAACTGAAGGAGAAGATGAAGGGATACGAGGGGGAGGTGGCACTGGTGTTCGGGAGAGAGGATATCGGGCTTCTCAACGA
>Ga0190313_1001572_pt1 | contig 12119 bp, 8 predicted proteins | sample 4870071011_MG_FD_169989 | JGI IMG/M metagenome (GOLD analysis project Ga0190313, IMG submission 169989) | Hydrothermal vent sediment bacterial communities from Southern Trench, Guaymas Basin, Mexico - 4870-07-10-11_MG | ecosystem: Environmental > Aquatic > Marine > Hydrothermal vents > Sediment ...
GCTTTCTAGTGTTGATAGGAGTAGCGGTGGGTCTCTACAAGCTTTACAAGGACGTAGGCGGAAAAATAGAATTAATGTTCAAGGGAGATGCTTTAGTATACACCTTACTAATGATTGGCGTAGCATTGGGAGCAGTATCCGCAGCGTTCTCAGGAACTTTAGGAATGATTATAGCGTTGCTAACCTTCGTCTATTTAGGTTATGAGAGCATAGTAAAAGGTTCCATAGAACTTTCAGGAGTTAAAGGGATTATACTTATAGCTTTGCTGGCAGCTCTTTTGGCAGTGCCTGAGTTAGGAATGCTATTTAACTTGTTCGGAAGCTTTGCGGAGATTGTCAAGGTGGTTACGGTAGGAGTACTTACCGGAGCTTCTGCCGTTGCCATAATTGAGGTGGTAACAGGGCTCTTTAAGAAATAATCGAGTAATGTCGTGTTTTTTTGTTTTTTGTTTCTATGATGTATTATGGCATATGTAGAGTTTTCGGATGGGATATATAAGGAAATAAAGGTAACTAAAGACGGAAAACTTGAACTAAATAAAGGCATGCTGGATATGTGGGCTTCAGTAGACCCTAAAGAGATACCGGTATTTATAAAAGGGGAAGCGACATTAGATCGAGAAAATAGTGATTTGTACATACGTCCGTTTGGCGGAAACTTCTATACAGCCGGTTTCGTATGTAAAAAACGGAGTTCTTCTTTGGGACCTTATATAGAATGTGAAGTGAAAGTTGCAAAGGATTAGTTTTTTTTGTTTTTTATTTATAAAAAAATATATTTAATTTTTAATTATGGGAGACTTAAAAGTAGTTGTTTTTTTATTATTAGTGGCGACGGTACCAGTAATACCCTTGGTTGCAGAAAAAATTGATGATTATTTAAAAATGGTTTCGACATATAAGGAAGCAATTTATTTGTTCGAAAATTATGAGTATGATTTGCAAGAATTGATTATAAAAAACAATTTAATGAAGCAGAAGCAATTATGGGGTTATTGTTTCGATACAAATGAACAAATTAGAAAATTAGCTAAAAGTTTGACTACCGTTTATGATGTGCAGAAGTGGATTTTAGAATTTCCTTACGATAACTCTTATAATATGTCTACAACCTGTCAGAGAGCAACTGAGACATTGAAAAGAGGAAAAGGGATTTGTAGTGATAAAGCTATTTTGGTTTGTTCTCTTTTTTATGAGAAAAATATATCTTGTTATGTGGTCGGAGGGTATTATAACGGAAGTCATGCTATCTCTTTAGTATATTATAATAATGCTTGGAGACCTATTTTGACAACGGGATATATTGATAGAGAAAAAATAGATAAATTTATGAATTCTTTATATTTGATAGAATCTAAATATGAAAGATATTTTAGAAATATATAAAATTTTAGAAAATTTAAAATTATGATAATAAAAAACTTTAAGTGGATGTTTATTGTTGTGTTTGTACTTATGCTAAATTCCCCGACTTTTGCTTGGTGGAATACTTCTTGGGGCTACAGACAAGCAATTAACATTTCCAATACAGCAGGAAATTTAACTAATTATCAAGTGAAAATAGAATTAAATTCCTCAAAAGTAGGTGCAAATTTCAATTGGAGCAATAATGGAAGAGATATAAGATTTACAAATTCAACAGATGATTTGCTCAGTCATTGGATTGAATATTGGAATTCTTCAAGTCAAGAAGCAACGATTTGGATAAAGGTTCCTTTCTTGGAAAACAACACAAATACAACAATCTATATGTATTACGGAAATCCTTCTGCGGAGAGTGTGAGTAATGGCTCCGCCGTTTTTGAGTTTTTTGATGATTTTGAAGGAACTAGTTTGGACACAGATAAGTGGGACACATATACAAAGAATGGAACTATATCTGTTGAAAATTCGATGTTGCATTTGCATATAGAGGATGGAAATAGTCATTCTGCTCGAATAATTTCAAAACAAAACTTTACTTTACATCATATTTTGGAAGTTTTGAATGTGTATAAAACCCATAAAACAGAAAATTTTACGTCTACTATGGCTGCTTTTATAGATACGATAAATATTTCAAGTTCACAAAATTACTTGAAAGCCGCTTGTCCAGGTGGTATGTGTTATGGATATCATTGCAAGCCGGGTGCTAGTGGTTATAGTTGGATAAACATTGACCCTACAGAAGAACATGATTACAAGATAATTTGGACTACACAATATCAAGGTTCTTGGTGTAGTTATGTTTGTGGAAATGGAATATGTGTTGGTTTTGAAGATTACCAGACTCCAACAGTAGATTTGAAAATACTTCTTGCTGGAGATTCAAGTTCTTCTGGAGGTGTAGGAGGAGATGTATATTATGATACTGTTTTTGTGCGGGCATTTGCGACCCCAGAACCCTCGGTTTCAAGCATAGGGTGCGAAGAATTTGCACCTTTCTTAATAGCATTAAATTTTCCGCCAAATCAAACAATAACAAATGATTCGACTCCAGAATTTAACTTTACCGTTACCGGTTTTGCCAGTACTTATTCCTGTAGACTGTTCTTAAACGATACTGGTTACGGAACAATAACAGCAGACAATAACGTTCCGACAATCATAGCAATAAACACATCACTTCCTGATGGTATCTATAATTGGTACATTAAATGTTCGGACAATTATATAGTTAATAAATTTAATAATTCTCTTTCAAAGGAGACTTTAACTTTCATAGGCAGTCAAAATATTACGAGATACATAAGGTTACCAAAAAATGCTAATGTTACGAGTGCTCATTTGAAAGTTGCTTCTTTATATACCTATCAAAATCAAAATTTTTATGGCATAAACATTACAGAAATATCGGCAAGTGGTTGGCTGTCAAGTAGTGATTTTGAAGATTTTATGAAATTTTCTAATGCAAAAAAGACTAGTGCACATAATGTTAATGGAGAACAAGAAATAAATTATACATTGACTTTTAATTCAGAAATAGATAATATTACTTTTAAGCATTCTTTTTGGTCTGTTAATTATCCCGATAATAAAGCAGGTTGGACTTGGGTATACAGAAGGATGAAATTTTATAATTATACTTCAAATACATATCAAACTGTTTATGAGGAGAATACTAGTATAGGTGATTTTGGGCGATGTTATATAAAAATTTGGACAGTTAATATAACTCCAGATTTTATTTCGAACAATACTATAAAAATTAATTATTATATGAAGGAATATGATCCCCGTCCCGCTGATTCGATAAGCCAATGTTGTGTTTCTTGTGATGGCGAAGATACTGCTTATGTTAATAGTGCATTTATTAATTTTTTAGTGAAAGCTAAAATGTATCCATCAAATCTTTATATACAGTCAGCCAATTCAAGTGGAGTTGCCGAATGGAGCTGGACAGGCGAATTTACATCTGATAATGGAACCCAAACAGTAGATCTAAATGCAACTTTGATAAATAACTATCTCTCAACATGTACGCCAGTAAAAGGATACTGTAATGTTCCCATTTTATTTCATTCGGACTCGACAGGTCTTTTGGAAGTTTCTGATATAGAAGTTAATTATTCAATATTAAGCAAATCCAGCACTAGTAGAAGTATTATAATAGATACGATTCCTCCAACAATAAACTGGTTAAAACTAATAGTAGATAATTTAGGTAAAAATAATTCGATTTCTTTAATAGTTAATGCTTATGATTTGCATATAAATACAGCAAAGTTCGACACTATAACCAGTTCTTCTTGGTCTAATAATCAAACAACCTTAGATATTTACGATTTGTTGTCCCAATCAGGACACGTTTATGTAAATGATTTAGCAACAAATTTAAATTCTTATTTTCTAAACTATACACTAACAGATAATCCTTATTTTCAGAATAAGTCTTTTTCTAATAATTTATCAGAACAAAGAATTTATAAGAGCGACGTTTTTTACAACCATGCAGATGACTATTTATTTTATGACATAACACATTGCAATAAATATTCCGGAATTCTAATAACGGGAGGAACTTTTGCTGGTGGGTTGGCAAGTAACTCAAGTATTAACTTATATTCCGAATGGTACGGAGATTGGCTGGACGAAACCGACTTCAAACAATATTCCGACAAAATAACCGAAGCCGGAGGCAATGCTTGGATTTCCAGAGATATCAACAATACTATAGATATCAACTTTACTAATATACAGGATGTAGGCAGAAGCGGTTGGACCTGTACTCCTTCTTCTATAGACATTCAAGCCAACCAATACTTAGAAAATGCGGTTATATGCAACAAAACCAACGTCATAACTAAAATACAAAATATATCTGTAATAGGAGATAGCGTAGAAGTAGGCTCTTTAGTAACCGGCTACATAGACCTAACCGGTCAAAACACCGATCCGGAAATAACCTTCAATAATGTTTTAGTACAAGCAGATATACCCGACTACTACACTAACACTTCACCGTATACATTCACCATAAATCTCGCACCCGGAGGAACTTACTCCCTTAGAGTAAACATCTCCGGCTATCCTGTAATAGAGAAAAACTACACCGTAACCAAAGTTCTAGAAGCAGGTGGAGAAAAATACATCTACAAGGGCTATGTAGAGGTAAGAGGAGAAGAAGTCTCTGAAAAGGAAATAGTATACAAAATACCCAAAGCAAGATTGCCTATGTGGAACTACAAGCAGGCTTATGCCTTCTATGTAGATAATATAAAGGCGGGATTCTCCACCTCAGAAACCGATAATTACGTAATAATAAAGGTTCCCAATACCTTCAGCTCTTCTTCCCTACACACAGGAACCCATCTTTTTGAGGTTTACTACTGGACAGGATTGGAAGTAGGCGGAGGAGGCGGAGGTTATGTTCCTGCAATGCCTACCTACTCCTTCAAAGTAACGCCGGAAGAAATAAAATACAACATAACGAAGCCGGGTTGCTATATCTTCACCTTAAACTTTACCTGGACCGGACCGAACAACTCCGAATTAGTAATCTGGTACGATGAAGAACTTGCCAAATACATAAAAAGACCTAAAAGAGGCAAGTATAAGGTTTCGGACTTCCCTAACGGAGTTATAGAGATAGAGATGTGCATATACAACAACACTTCCCAGGTATTCCAGAAGACGGTAGAGCTTATCTACAAAAGAATTCTTGGAAATATAGAGCTAACCGTTAAAACTCCTACAGCCGAATACGGAGTAAAGGTTCCGGTAACCATAACCTGGTATAAGGAGGAAGCTGTAGAGAAGATACCTGTAACTCCGATATGCGGAAATGGAGTTTGCGAGCCCGGAGAAAACTGGATGAATTGTCCTCAGGATTGTAAGCCTCCTGTAGGTTTATTTGTGCTGGTAGGAATTGTGGTTTTAGTTGTTGTTTACTTGCTGTTTTATAGCAAAGCCTGATTAAAAACTATTTAAATATTTTTTTAAATATAAACATTATGAATGCAAAATATGTTCTGCCAGTTTTGATGGCACTTTGCTTAGTCTTTACAGCAGGGTTGTTTGTAGGTAGCAACAGCAATTACTCTGCAGAAGATACGATAAAATACAATGCAATAATGTGTGCCAAAGTCATTAAGAGCGATGGAAGGGTAATAGATTTGGGATGCCAGCATAACTTGTTAGTAGACCAGGGTAAGGATTACATTTTAGAATTGATGTCCGGAATAGACCAAGTAGGAGCAACTCCGGGAACGGACTATGCTAAATATATTTCCTTATCAACCAGCAGCACGGCTCCGGATGCTTCCTGGACTGTAATACCAGATGAAATAACTTCCGGAGGATTGCAAAGAGCTGCCGGGACTTGCACAAGGAATGCGGTAGGGAATTGGACTTGTAGTAATACTTTCACGGCTACTACCTCATTTACAGGAGTCCAGCTTACCGGATTGAACTGGAACGGAACCGCAGGAGCAAATTCCTTGGTAGCCGCAGCCCAATTCTCGGCGGTGAACTTAGAAGCAAACGACCAGCTACAAATAAAATGGACGATAACTGTATCGTAATGATGTAGTTTTTTATATTTGTTTTTTTAGTAATTTTATGGATTTGAAAAATATGTTATTCGGATTTGCAATATTATATGCAATATTTTACCCTTTGGTCGTTTATGCTATATATTCTCCGAGCGTGGTTGAAAATTCCGTACCGGTTTTTGGAAAGATTATCACCGGCGGAGTGGAGAATGTTCATATAGGAGAGAAAGTAGAAGTTTCGGTTACGAGGAAGTATTTGTTTTTGACCTTGCCTAAATATATTGGAAGTGTTTGTATAGATCTATTTAATAAGCTGTGGATGGTCTCATTTTTCGGAAGTATATTTTTTATAGCGTATAAAGTATTATGAGGAGAAGCGTATTGTTTTTGTTGATGAGTTTATTTTTAATTCTGCTTACAAATATTGCTATTTCCCAAACCTACAACTGGCAGGCTTCAGAGGAAAGAGGAGTTGCTCAGCAATCCTCAGCGAACTGGAGATTCAACTTTACCATAACCAACAACTGGGAAAACATAACTCAAGTTAATATAACTTTGCCAAATGGCTTTTCTTTCATTTTGGGCACAAACGATACAACAGCAGAAGGAGCAACTTTTTACAACACCTCCGATACTTTAATCTGGGAAAATTCAACCTGCCTAATAGCAAACAACACCCAGGAATCCTTCTATTTTAATACAACCATTCCTTCAACTTTAGGCTCCTACAATTTTACCATAACAGTTAAAGGAATTTCCGGAACAGTAGACCAAATGAATGTAACCATAAAGGTCCAAAACATTTCTGTTTCCATAACTTTGGACAACACTACAGTCAATCCAGGTCAGAACATAACTGTTTCAGGTCAAGCTTTACTCTTACCAGACAACACTCCGGTAGCAAATAACTCAATCTCAATCTGGCTGGATGGAACCAGATTAATTGATACTGATGGGGATGGGATCTTAGAGGAAACTACTTGGTGGAACAGCAATTGGAAATACCGCAAACCCATCTTAATCTCCAACCAAGCAGGCAACCTAACAGACTACCAAGTCAAAATCGAAATAAACCTTTCCCAAGAATTCTCCCAAGGGAAAATCCAGCAATACTGCCAGGATGTTAGATTCACCTGGCTTAATACAACTTCCAACCAAGAACAAAAAATCCCTTACTGGATTGAAGAATGCAATTTATCAGCTAATGACAACGCAACCTTCTGGATAAAAGTCCCTTTCCTTGAGAATAATACAAACACAACGGTTTATCTTTACTATGGAAATCCTTCTGCAAGTTCTGAGAGTGATGGCGATGCTGTTTTTGAGTTTTTTGATGATTTTGAGGGGATAGAATTAGATACAACAAAATGGCAAACCTTCGGAACTTTTGATGTCCTTGAAGTAATAAACGGAGAATTGCACGGAAAAACAGAACAGGGAAGTGCATTAGTAGTTTCAAAATCAACATTCGACCGTAATATCATAATAGAAAGCGTAACAAGATTAATTAGCAGAGAGATAGGAGAGGCTTATTTAGTCCAAGATATTGACAACTGGATGAATAACTATTATTTTAAGGGAGACCAATGGTATGAAAGAATTAAAAGACGAAAAAGCGGTTCGGAAAGTGTCTTAGCAACGCAAACTGTCTCGCTCGCTTTTAACACATATTATCTGCTGAAAACAATATTGAAATCCTCTGACATTATCTTTAAAATATATGATATGGACGGAAACCTGAAAGTAACAGTAACAGCTTCAGACACCACTTGGTCAAACGGTTATGTCGGATTCAGAACGTATGGAAGCTCTGGAAGTCCATCAGAATGGTATGTAGATTGGATAAGGATTCGCAAATACACCTCCCCAGAACCTTCCATAGCAAGCATAGGAGAAGAGCAAGTTATAACCTCCACCGATTCCCAAGGAAACTACTCCTATACTTTCAAAGCCCCTCTAGAGGCAGGAACCCATGAGATAAAAGTCAACCTAACCGATCCTAACGGAATCTATGGAGAAAACTCAACAACATTTACAGTAACAGGTGCTATTGTAAGAAATGTAACTATTGCTATATCTGTAGCTGAAATTTCTTCCAGAACTGGTTCTTGGTACCGAAACATTAAAGAAGCATATACTACTCAATTGGAAATTTCAAGATATGGTTCATTTCACAAAGAGACTACAGAAACGTTTACAGCAGAACATGCAGTTTCAAAAAGCAGAAGTATTGTTGAGTCCCTTTTAAGCTTGATAGATATTTCGGATATAGCTTCCTTTTTAGGAACTTATTACAGAGAGTATAACCTACCAGTATCTTTACTCGGTATACCGGCAAGAGAGATTTATGCTCTGAGGTATTCATCTCTATCCTTTTCGGTTACATCTCAAGCAATAAGAGAAATCGGAGCCGGAAGAAGTATATATTTGCAAGCAAAGGTAACTCCAGAAATTGCAAGACTTCTTAACATAAGCAAGGAAAGTAAAATCACTTTAATAGTCACTCCGGAACTCGCCAGACTTTTAGGATTGCACAGAGAATCGGAATTAACCATAACCTTTACTCCTCAATTGCTCAAAATCCTACAAACAAGCAAAGAGTTTAAGGAAACTTTGACTGTAACTCCGGAGCTACTAAAAAAGCTCATAGCGGAAAGAGAAAAAGTCCAAGCTATTTCTTCGATACTTTATGTAAGCAGAGCGATTAGCCTTCTCAGACCTATAGATTTGCCGATATCTACAATTCTTTCCGTCTTTTATGAGAAAATTATACCCGGAATTTACGAAATATATCAGCCGGTATCTTTGGTAATAACTTCGGAAAGAGAAATTTCCTCATACAGGAGTGTAGAATATCCAATATCCTTCCAGATAATCACAACAAGGGTATACGGAGTTTTCAGGGCACTATTCCAAGCTTTTACCGGTATATTTACGGTGGATAAAACGGCTACTTTAGGCAGAGTATCATTCCAAAATGTAACCGTAGAACCCGCAACAATAAGGGAAATCAATCTAAGCAGAGAAATAACCGCAAAACCCGCATTCCAAACAGTCATAGAAGTGTTTAGCGGAGCCATAAGAGGAATATTCGATACAATTTCAAGTATATTCAAGGTGGAAAGAACTGTCGGATTAGGCAGGGAATATTCTCAAAATCTAACCGCAACCATCGAACTATCGAGAGAGATCAATGCAAGCAGGGAAATCCCTACCGAAACAACATTCCAGTTATTTGTCGAAAGGTTCAAAGGCTTTTACAGGAGTATATTCGGCTTTATAGACATCCAAAGCTTCATAGAAAGAATAGCGAGTATATTCCGACAGCCTACTTTGGAAGAGCATATCTTTACAAAGATAGATAGAATAGGAACTTTCGGAAGGGAAGTTTATAAGAAAATATCCTTCACTCTAACTACTTTAGGAAAGAAAGTAGTGGTTGTTGTGGCGAAATACTATAACATTACAATATACACCCAAGAATATGCACCCGGAGATACAGTATATATCTATGCAATAGTTACACCTTCGGTAACGGAAGCACCTTCTATTGCCATATACTATCCGAACACAACCCTTCTTTTGGAAGACACTATGAACCTGCTTGAAGATAATATTTATTACTACACTCTAACCGCTCCAAATGTAAAGGGAGATTATTTGATAAAAGTTACGGTAGAGAATTCTACCGCTATAAATACATTCAGAGTTTCCGGAGCCTATTATGAGGCGGTAGGAGGAATAGGGATAGATATCCATACTACAGGAGACTTCTTCTACTATCCGGGAAACATAGTCAAAATACCTTTCGTAATTACTTCCAGGACTGATGGAAAGCCGGTAGATTACGATTCCATCAAAATAACTATTTATAATCCGAGTATGGAAGTAATAGCGGAAGACCCTATCCCAACCAAAATATCGACCGGTATTTACTACATAGATTACAACCTTTCCGATTTAGCCGATTACGGAGTTTATCCTGTTATTATAAACGCTACCTACCAAAGCTATCACACTGCAAGAATAGCAACTTTCAAAGTCTTACCTCCGGCTCCTGTAGAGCTTTCGGTAGAGACAGATAAAGAGCAGGTGTTCCAAGGAGGCTCCTTAAGTGCTAAATTTACCATAAAGAACGAAAGGTACAAGACCGAATATGCAACTTTGGAATATACTTTATACGATAGCAATAAGGAAGAAATTCTTTACAAGGGAACAACCCAGCTTGTTTTAAGCCCACAGCAAACAACCGAAATAACAAGAACTTTGTACATACCTTTAGAAGCTCCTACAGGCTTGGGTATTGTTGAAGGAAAGCTTACTTTGAAAGATAGTACAGTCTTTACCTACGCTTATATAACGATTTCGGCGAGGGCGAAAGGTATTGTCAAGAATAAGTACATTCTAACCTTCAACAATCTAACTCCGGAAGAGCAGTATGTAGAAATCTACAGAAATAATACCTTAGTGTTTAAGGGAGTTGTTAAGAAAGGATACTCCGTAGAGCTCGAAAGAGGAACTTACAAGATAAAAATGTATGTTGAAGGAAAGAAACCGAACGAATTTATACTAACTTTGGACAGAGATATGGTAATAGATTCCCAGTTAGTTGAGAAGTATCCTACCTGGTATTACCTCTGGCTGTATAAGGGACCTATTCTGGCGTTTGTAACTGTCTTGGTTGTTGGATGGTATCTTTTCAAAAGTAGCAAAAGAATTCAGCATTAATATTTAAATATTTTTCGGATATAGTTTTATGGAAAATAATGTATATATAACTGCTGTCGTTAAAGGTAAAATATCAATTCCCAAAACTATAAGACAAGAATTAAACATTAATGATGGAGATTATATTTTAATCACCATGCAAGAAGACCATTTTTCCTGCAGAAAAATAACTAAAGATAGGTTAAAAATGTTGTTGGATACCGAAAATGTTCAGAAATGATTACGGATCGGGTATGCTAATGCTTATAGTGACAGCAGGGATAAGTGTTATTTTGCTCGGTTTTGCAGTATGGTATGCATGGAGCGGTGAAGTAGAAAAAGCCAAACAGGAAGATATTTGCAAGAGATTTTGCGAGACTTTATCTCCTTATGGTTTCTCCTACGACAAAGTCGGTTACGATGACATAAGAAAAGACTATGTATGCTATTGCAAAAGAAAGCAAACTATTTATGTTAATGGAACAGATTATATTGTGGAATATTCTATGCCTTACGGGCATATTTACAACTTTACTATTTTGAATGGGACAAATGTAACAACATGATTGAAAAAGTAAGATTGGGTATGGGTTTAGCCTTGGCATTTTTACTTGTAATAATGCCTTGTTTTTCTTCGTTGGAAATATCAAAGACCGAAGTAGTTGAAGAAATAAACCTGAGCAAGGAAAACACAAAGATTATTTTGATTAATATAAAGAACTTGCACAACCAAACAGTAACGGTAAATTTAACAACATCCGATGCAAGTGTTGTCGAGCCTGCAATACCTTCAGTACCTTTATCCAGTAATGAAACAGAGCCAATAACATTTATAATAAAGGCTTACGAAGTCGGAGTAAGGAAAGCCACTGTTACTTTACACACCAGCCCGGACATAGGAACCTACAAAATAAACTTTACGGTAGTCGGAGTAAAAGCCTTCGCACCGGAAGAAGTTGTATATTTGGAACCTTCGGTTTCTACCTTCATAATGACCTTACAGCAAGGCACGAAAACCAGCAGAACAATCTCTGTAAGAAATGTCGGAAGCAAAAGAATTGAGATCAAAGATATCCAAACCATAGGGACTACGGAAACTCCGGAAGGAGAAAAACCTATCTCTGTTGCTCAGGCGGATTTGGGCTGGTTAGAACCGGGAAAAGATTTAACCTTCACCATAAACATAGATACCCACAAGGTAGAACCCGGCACCTATACTCCTCAGATAAAAATTATCGGCTATGTCGATGTAACTAAAAAGGTTGAAACTACAATAAACTTCAACATCAAAGTAACAAAGTCTGTTGAAGCTATGGAGAACAAGACAATTAGAATTGCAATATTTCCGAGCAGTCCTACTATAGGAGACCTAATCTATTTAGTAGCCTACGGAGAGAACAATCAAACAATAGTTCCGAAATATAAGGTAGAGGTATACAA
>Ga0190313_1001573_pt1 | contig 12111 bp, 9 predicted proteins | sample 4870071011_MG_FD_169989 | JGI IMG/M metagenome (GOLD analysis project Ga0190313, IMG submission 169989) | Hydrothermal vent sediment bacterial communities from Southern Trench, Guaymas Basin, Mexico - 4870-07-10-11_MG | ecosystem: Environmental > Aquatic > Marine > Hydrothermal vents > Sediment ...
CGAGGAATATCATAGGCTGCTCGGCAGAAGATTCGAGATCATGGAAGCGAGGATAGAAGCTCCGGAGATAATCTACGCTGGCAGCAACGACCTACTGCTAGAGCATATCCTAGGAGCGGTGAGAGGAGAGGGCGTAGAGCCGGTAGAGATAGCATGGGTAGGGTCGTCGGGAGGATTAACCCTACTAATGCTTGGAGAAGCAGATTTAGCCGGAATCCACCTCTACGATCCAGCCACAGGAGAATATAATCTCCCATATCTATCAAGATATTGGCTCGAAGATAGAGTAATAGTGGTAAGAGGATATGAGCGGGAAATAGGATTCGCATCACGCAAGGAGATCGACGATCCGATCGAGATGCTAGTCAGCGGGGAAGCAAGGCTAATCAATAGAAATCTAGGATCTGGAACTAGGATTCACCTCGATAACCTTCTAAGGAGGAAGGCTGAGGAGGTCGGGATGCCCTTTAACGAGCTTATCAGAAGGATAAAAGGCTACGAGGTAGAGGTTAAAACTCATTACGAGATAGCTGAGGCGATAACGCTAGGCAAGGCAGATCTGGGATTGACTACGAGGTGGGCGGCAGAAAGATACGGGCTAACATTCAAGAGGATCTTATGGGAAAAATTCGATCTAGCAATCCTAGCAAAATCCTATAGAAAAGAGGCGATTCAAAAACTCCTAAAATATCTAGGTCCTATAAGGCTTAGAGAGCTGGCAGAAGGGCTAGCCGGGTATAGAATAACCGCCGACTCCGGTAAAATAATATATGGCAGATAAGGGTTGAGATAATCCGGCTAGAAAGGTGGAGAAGATAGTATACACGATAGGGCATTCGAATAGGAAACTCGAAGATTTCATGAGGCTACTGAAGAAGTTTGAGATAGAGCTACTATACGACGTCAGAAGCTTCTCAACAAGCAGAGTTGCTCCACATTTTTCAAAAGACCTGCTTTCCAAAACTCTGGCCGAGGCCGGTATCGAATACATCTGGGATAGAAGGCTAGGAGGCTATAGAAAGTTCGGTAAAGATGTTAGGGATATCGGAATAGCGACATGTTTTAAGTCTGAGGGCTTTAGAGCTTACGCAACCTACCTAGTATCATGCGAGGAGGCGCTGAAAGCCGTAGAGAAGCTTAGCCTCCTCGCGGGGAAATTGCGGACAGCGATAATGTGTAGTGAGAGATTACCATGGAGATGCCATAGAAAAATTCTTTCAGATTTTATGATTGCGAGAGGATTCGAAGTGATACATATAATTGACGAGGGTTGGCAGGTTCGGCATAAGCTCTCGCGATGCGCACAAATAATTAATGGAGTGCTCGTATATGATTAGACCTTGGGATTAATGAAGATGAAGAATTGAAAAAATTCGTTTAGAATATCGCCTGCTCAGTCTTCGCGTCGAAGATATGGATCTTCTCGAGCGGGAATCCTACCCATACCTTTTCTCCGATTCCTGGCAACTTCGTTACTGCTGGGACTACGGCCTTCATTAGGTAATCTCCGGCCTTCAGGTCTACGATTAGGTTTGATCCCATCGGCTCGACCACATAGACATCTGCCTGGAATACTGATTCTGGCTGCTTCTCTATCGAGAGAATCATGTTTTCTGGCCTGAAGCCTATGACGACCTTATCGCCTTTCGCCTGCTCCTTAACTAGCTTCGCTAAATCTTCCGGTAGGGGTAATTCGAAGAATCCTGCATCGAGGATTAGCTGAGCATCCCTCTCAACTATATTCGCATCTACGAAGTTCATCGGCGGGCTTCCAAGGAATCCTGCTACGAAGATGTTCGCCGGCCTCTCGTATACCGCATGCGGCGAGTCATATTGTAGTATCTTGCCCTGGTTCATTACCGCAACCCTATCCGCCATCGCCATAGCCTCCGCCTGATCGTGGGTTACGTAGATGGTCGTGATACCCAGGTCTTTCTGAAGCTTCTTAAGCTCCGCTCTCATGTATACTCTTAGCTTTGCGTCTAGGTTGCTGAGAGGCTCGTCCATAAGCCATACCTGCGGATTTCTTACCAAGGCTCTTCCTAGGGCGACTCTCTGCTGCTGGCCTCCGCTAAGCTGCCTAGGCTTCCTATCTAGTAGCTCCTCGATCCTTAGTAGCTTGGCAACCTCCCTTACACGCTTATCGATCTCCTGCTTCGGATACTTCCTCATCTTTAATGGGAATGCGAGGTTGTCGTAGACGGTCATATGGGGATAGAGGGCGTAGCTCTGGAAGACCATCGCGATATCCCTATCCTTTGGCGGCAAATCATTTACCAGCCTATCGCCGATATAGATCTCCCCCTCATCAGGGGTCTCGAGACCGGCAATACATCGGAGAGTCGTAGTCTTACCACATCCTGATGGACCGAGCAGGATGACGAATTCCCCGTCCTTAACCTCAAAGCTTATTCCATCTACAGCAATAGTCTTATCAAACTTCTTCCTGAGGTTCACAACCTTTACTCTACTCAAAACCCTACCCCCGAAGTATTGGTTTATCGTTGATATATAAACGTATGCTTGGGATAATTATCTGCTGCAGCATTTTTAGACGCCTTTCCCCATTTTTGGATCTCTTGCGGTTTTACCTCCTGGAATAAAAGATTAGCGTATATATATTAGACTGATGGAGATATGGTTGGAGGCTGAAGAATTTTGAGGATAGGTGTATTAACTGGTGGTGGGGATTGCCCTGGGCTTAATGCGGTGATCCAGGCGATTGTTGTAAGGGCTGAGCAGTATGGCTTCGAGGTCTGGGGTATCGAGGATGGTTATAAGGGGCTTATTGAGGGTAGGGCTAAGCCGCTTAGAAAAGAGGATGTTAGGGATATCTATGCTATAGGTGGAACGATCCTCGGATCTTCTAGGAAGAATCCGACGAAGTCTGAGGAGGATATTAGAGCGGTCTTGGATAATATTAGGAAGCTTGGGCTTGACGGATTGATAACTATAGGTGGTGATGACACGCTTGGGGCTGCGAGGAGGCTTTACGAGAAGGGGGTTCCTGTGGTCGGCGTTCCAAAGACTATCGATAATGATCTTTCGGCCACCGATTACTCTATAGGATTCTGGACTGCTGTTCAGACGATAGCAGAGGCTTTAGAGAGGCTTCATACTACTGCGAGATCTCATAAGCGGATAATCGTCGCGGAGATTATGGGGAGGTATGCTGGATGGCTTGCTTTAATGGGCGGGCTGGCAGGCGGAGCGCATATAATACTCATCCCTGAGAAGCCTCTAGACCTAGATGAGGTTTGCAGGATTATCGAGGAGCGGGAGAGGCGGGGAGAGCATTATACCTTAATCGCTGTAGCTGAAGGGGTAAAGATACCGACTACAGGAGAGCTGGCGGTAGCGGAGGCTGAGAAGGATGAATATGGCCATGTAAGACTTGGAGGTATTGCGAAATTCTTGGAAGCGGAGCTTAAGAGGAGGCTTGGGAAAGAGGTTCGCTCAACGATCCTAGGATATGTTCAGCGAGGAGGATCTCCAGTAGCATTCGATAGGGTTCTCGGAATCAGGCTGGGATTTAAGGCCGTCGATTTAGTAAAGGAGAAGAAATTCGGCTACGCCGTCGTCCTACGTGGAACAGAGATAGTCCCTGTAAAGCTTGACGAGGTTGTAGGCCAGCTTCGAAAGGTCCCAGAAGAATTCTTCGAGTACCTTAACGTCTTCAGAGGATGAAACTTGAAAATCTCCCATATTTCTAGGACCTCAATTTTTTAAATCTTCTCCTTCTGATCGCAAAGCTTTAAAGTTCATGTATTTTCCTCTCGGGAAGGGATTTCATTAGATGGAGAATGCTTACTCGCGATCGGTGGAAGAGGTTTTAGAAGCGCTTGGCTCTAGTCTTTCCGGTTTAAGTGAGGAGGAGGCTAGGCGTAGGCTTGAAAAATATGGCTATAATGAGCTTATGGCGGAGAAGAGGGTTTCGGCGTTTTCTATATGGGTTAAGCAGTTTAAGAGCCCTCTCATAATAATACTTCTCGCCGCGACCATCATATCCTATGTTATTGCTGTTTTGGAGAATGAGTTCCCGGTCGATAGCATACTCATTTTCGCGATAGTATTTGCCGCATCGACTCTCGGATTTGTTCAGGAGTATAGGGCTGAGCGGGCGATAGAGGCTTTGAAGAAGATGCTCACCCCATACGTTACCGTGATTAGGGATGGTGTTGAGAGGGTTGTTCCGGCTAGAGAGGTTGTTCCGGGCGATGTAATCGTTGTTAATGCTGGGGATAGGGTTGTAGCGGATTGTAGGATTATTGAATGCTTTGATTTGCAGGTTAATGAGGCTGCTCTTACGGGAGAATCGACTCCGGTCGAGAAGGATGTTAAGCCTGTAGCCGTGGATGCTCCGCTTCCAGATCGTAGAAGCATGCTTTATGCTGGGACCATCGTTACCTATGGTAAGGGTAAGGCTGTAGTCGTGGCAACCGGGATGAGGACTGAGCTTGGGAAGATCGCTAGGGAGGTTACTGGGATAGAGGTTGTTGAGACGCCGCTGGAGAGGAGGATGAGAGAGCTTGGGGGAGTTCTCGGAAAGCTCGTCATAATAATCTGCGTATTGATAGCTCTCGCACTCATAATCGAGGATCTGCTTGTAACCGGGCATCTCGCATTAGAGACCGTTATCGAGGTCATGCTCTTCGCGACGGCGTTGGCCGTCGCCGTGATCCCGGAGGCTCTTCCAGCGATAGTTACCGGAACGCTCGCTATAGGGATGAGGGAGATGGCGAAGAGGAACGCCTTGGTTAGGAGGATGCCCGCCGTCGAGACCCTGGGATGCGTAACCGTGATCTGCTCGGATAAAACCGGAACGCTTACGAAAGGCGAGATGACCGTTAAGAAGATCTACGTCGATGGAAAGATCATCGAGGTTACGGGATCTGGATATGAGCCGAAGGGCGAGCTTAAGGGAGACTATGATCCGGGTAGCGAGGCTTTCAAGCTTCTAATGATGGGCGCAGCTCTCTGCAACGATGCTAGACTTGTTCGATCGGATAAGGGTTGGAGCATCGAGGGCGATCCAACAGAGGGAGCTTTAGTGGTTCTCGCGGAGAAGGCCGGGTTTAAGCATGAAGAGCTTAGATCAAGATGTCCTAGGGTTGGGGAGATTCCCTTCAGCTCTGAGCGTAAGAGGATGACGACGATAAACCTCGTGGAGGGATTTGGAGAGGTAGCTTTCATGAAGGGCGCGGTCGAGACAGTCCTCGATAGGTGCAGGTATATACAGGTTGATGGGGAGGTTAGAGAATTAACTCCCCAGCTGAGGATGGAGATTCTGAAGATTAATGAGCGGTTTGCCTCCGATGCTCTTAGAAATCTGGCTATAGCCTATAGGAGGATGGATGGGTCTTCGAGGGAGGATGCTGAGAGGGATCTGATCTTTCTAGGGCTTGTTGGGATGATCGATCCGCCGAGGGAGGAGGCGATAGAGGCGATAAAGGTCTGTAAGCAGGTCGGGATAAAGCCGATAATGATAACCGGCGATCACAAGCTCACAGCCCTCGCGATCGCGAAGCAGATGGGAATCTATAAGGATGGAGATCTAGCCTTAACCGGAAGAGAGCTTGACGAGCTAAGCGATGAGGAGTTTGAGAGGATAGTCGATAGGGTGACGGTCTATGCTAGGGTATCGCCGATGCATAAGCTTAGGATCGTGAGGGCTTGGAAGAAGAGGGGCGAGATCGTAGCCATGACGGGAGACGGCGTGAACGATGCACCAGCCGTAAAGCAGGCGGATATAGGCGTGGCCATGGGGATTACCGGAACCGAGGTAACGAAGGAGGCATCGGACATGATCCTACTCGATGACAACTTCGCTACAATAGTCAAGGCGATAGAGCTTGGCCGATGGATCTATGATAATATCAAGAAGTATCTCGTCTACCTCCTCTCCTGCAACATGGTCGAGATAACGGTTCTATCTATAGGAGCGATAATATCCATCTATCTATTCAGGGAGTTCGCCCTACCGCTTCTCCCAGCCCACATACTATACATAAACCTCGCAACCGACGGATTCCCAGCCCTAGCCCTCGGGGTAGCGCCTCCGGAGCCGGATATAATGAGGAGACCGCCGCGAAATCCGAGGGAGTCCATATTTAGTGGGGATGTTCTGCCTCTTCTAATCACGATACCCGTCGTTATAACTCCGATCCTACTCTCGCTCTACTTCCTAGAGTATGATGTTAATGGAGCGATTAGGGCGATGACCATAGTCTTTCTAACCTTCATCTTCATGGAGCTGGCGGTCGCTTTAAGCTGCCGATCCCTACGCTATCCGATCATAAAGGCGCCGCCCCATAAGCTACTGATCCTCGCAATCGCATGGGAGACGATCCTCATCTTCACCCTGATAAGCCTAGAACCCGTTAGAGAGGCGTTCAAGATAGTCTTCCCAGCTGCCAGCGACCTACTACTCATGCTGGCATTCTGCGTATTCGTCTTCGTAGTATGCGAGCTTGTTAAAATCCTCCTAGTAGCACGCGTTGAGCGCTCCCGGAAGAAGGCTTCTCATATCTCTAAACCCTTACCCCAGCTATCGAGATAGCATACCTCATGTAAGGATAGCCTACGATCCTGCTCTCGAGCCTCCCTACGCTCCGCCGGCTTTCCGATCGGGATTATCGCTTGTAGAGCGTATTCTTCTGGAACTTGGAGAATCTTATTAGACCAATCTACCTCGGAGGGGGTGTAGGTTAGGGTGGAGTAGCCCAGCTCCTCAGCAGCCAGGATTAGATAGCCTATCGAGATCCAAGTGCTTTCAATCCAGTAAGGCTCACCACGCCTAGCGAATACCAGTATGAGAATCGGCGCATCTGTTAGGAATTGCTTACGCCAGCTTATCCCCCTACTCCTAAGCCACTCCCTAAACTCAGGATCAACCCGCTCATGAAACCTTCTCTCAACCTCCTCGCATTTCCCTCTTATCAGCTTCTTTACCAGCGGGTCCCGTATTACTAGAAACCTCCAAGGCTGCTTATTCGCCCCACTCGGAGCATGCCGAGCTACATCAACGATATAAGCCACATCCTCCAGAGGGACTGGATCACAGCTATAGGAGCGTATGCTTCTTCTAGACCTCGCTAGCTCGAGAATTCTCCCCATTAAGTGAACCAGGCTACTGGAATGGTAAAAATGTTTTTGAGAAAGTCGTAGAAAGTCCTCGTTTTACATAAATAATGTTAATAGGCAGAGTATTTCCGAGTATTTAGAAAAATGGCCGTGAATGATTTAGCATCTTTAGAAGAGGAGAGAAGGAGGCTTATAGAGAGGCTCATCTCCCTATCCCAGTTCGATGGATTCGATGCGGGTAAATGGGAGGAGGTTAAGAGGATAGTCTATGAGCCGCTGCCATTAAATGTCGACGTCATCATAGATGATACGACTCTTAGGGAAGGACTTCAGATGGCTGGGCTTCTCAACCCGAGGCCGGAGGAATATCTGAAGATAGCGTTAATGCTTCGGGAGATAGGCGTTGAGAGGCTTGAGGTTATGATCTATGCGAAGTCGGATAAGGAGTCGATTAAGCTTATGCAGGATAATGGCTTAGGACCTCTTCTCGCAGCTTGGTGTAGGGCGAATAAGCAGGATATAGATGAGGCGATTAGGCTGGACTTCGAGCAGGTCGGAATCTCGCATCCAGTCTCCTATATACACTTTGCCAAGTGGCCTAATCTCAGCCTAGAAGATCTCGTGAATAGGGTCGTTGATGCGGTAACCTATGCTAGAGAGCATGGGATGACCGTCTTCGTCCATGGAGAGGATAGCACGAGAGCCGACTGGAAGTTTGAGAAGATCTTCATAAACGCCGTGGCCGAGGCGGGGGCGCAAGTCTATAGGATATGTGATACGGTTGGCTGCGGCCTATCCGATCCGCGCGCACCCCTTCCAAGAGGGATTCCGGAGAAGGTTAAGCGTATTAAGGCTGAGACGAAGATACCATACATCGAGATCCATGCTCACGACGATCTTGGAAACGCTGTCGAGAATACGATGGCGACGATCAGGGCTGCCGACGGCCTATACGACAAAGTATATGTTAGCACGACCTTCCTAGGTCTCGGAGATAGGGCTGGCAACGCTGAGACGGAGAAAATAATCATGAACTGCTACATGCATTATGATATTAAGAAGTGGAATCTGAAGCCTCTTAGAGAGCTGGCGGTCTATATAGCCTCCGCCCTAGGCTATCACCTACCCGTGAATAAGGCGATAGTCGGGGATGGAGCCTTCGCTCATGAATCCGGAATCCATCTCCACGGCATATCCAAGCTGCCCTTAACCTATGAGACGTTCCCGCCGGAGCTCGTAGGCCAGAGGAGGTCTATAGTCATCGGGAGGAGATCCGGGAAACATGGCATAAGGCTTAAGCTTGAAGAGCTGCTTGGGAGAAAGGTTGATGAAAACGATCCGAGGCTGCTTAATCTCGTCGAGCTGATAACCAAAGAGTTCTCGGCTAGGGAGCGGAGATACCCGATAGGCGAGCAGGAGTTCAAGCTATTCGCTAAGAGAGCCGGCTTCGAGCTATAAGCCGTCGAGAACGCTCCGAAACAATACTAAAATTAATCTTGGATCTCTGGGAAGCGTGTAGGTGATCTGATATTGGGGAAGAAGGCGGTTCTTATTCGCGGTGATGGGGTTGGGCCGGAGCTTGCGGACGCCGCCCTGAAGGTTTATGAAGCCGTCGGAAGCGATGTCGAGATCATCCCGGTTGACGCAGGCTATGAGTGGTGGCTTAAGCATGGAGGAGATTCTCTGATTCCAAGGGAGGTTTGGGAGCTTATGGAGGAATCCGACGCTGTTTTGAAGTGTCCGACGACCACTCCGCCGGATATTAGGCATCTTAAGAGCGTCGCTGTTAGCATAAGGCAGAGATTTGATCTCTATGCGAATATTAGGCCGGTTAAGACTCTCGGCGGGATAAAGGGTAGGCTAGGCCCGGTCGATCTAATCTGCGTTAGGGAGGCGACTGAAGGTCTTTACACGGGGATAGATCTGAGGATCACCCCCGATGTGGCTATAGCGATCAGGAAGATCAGTAAGAGGCAGTCGATGAGGGTTGCGAGGAAGGCATTCGAGCTAGCGAGGGAGAACGGATGGAATAGGGTGGTGGTCGTCACTAAGAGGAATATAATGAAGGAGTGCGACGGGGTGTTCATCGAGGCGGTTCAGGAGGTGGCGAAGGATTATCCGGAGGTGGCTTGGGATGAATACTTCATAGATAACATGGCCCAGCAGCTTGTCAAGAATCATGAGAGATTTAATCATACGGTGATCTTGGGGTCGAACCTCTTCATGGATATCATTAGCGAGGAGGCCGCGGCGCTTGTCGCGAGCATAGGGATGGTATATTCGGCGAATATGGGGGACGACTACGCCATGTTCGAGCCTGCTCATGGAAGCGCCCCGAAGTATAAGGGGATGAATAAGGTTAATCCCACCGCGACGATCCTCTCGATGGCCTGGATGCTCGGATACCTAGGCGAGAAGGATAAAATGGATGCGATCTTTAAGGCAACCGAGCAGGTGATCGCCGAAGGAAAGCATGTAACCTATGATCTTGGTGGAAGCGCCTCTACTAGTGAGATGGCTGAGGCGATAGCCGAGCGGGCGAGAAAAATTTTGGAGGAGTAGATCTATTCTTTCCTGATCTCTACCCTAACCTCCTCGCCATCCTTAACCTTCTTCAGATCCTCCAAACCCTCAACGACCCTACCCAGAGGCTTTACATCGCTATAGGCTACAGGTCTCTCATCCTTGCTGACGGGCGTTGGCCCGAAGAAGAGGCAGAGGGAGTTTCCCTCAGGCCAATAGGCTACCTCGCCGACCTCCATCAACGTCCTCTCACCCTTTAGCCTAAGCTTTACTGGAAGATCGAAGTATATCTCCTCGCCCCATCGATTCGCCTCCGAGGTAAATGGAGACTTCTTGACAAGCTTCTCAAGCTCAGCCTCATCCCCTAGCCTGCATACCGCCCTAACGCCGCCGCTGAACTCCAGCTTAACAATATAGGGCATAGGCTGCTCAAGGACTAGATCGAGGAGCATCTTTTAAAGGCATCCCGCAGCCGGCGAAGCCCGATATAATCTTTACCCGGAATTTTTGATAAGTCGCCCTACCCCTGCAGGATGGAATGAGCTTTACCGAGGTTCTTGGAGAAAACGACCTGAGAGAGATTCTCAAAAGGCTTAACGGCAGGAGATACGGCGCCTATAAGAGGCTAAGAGCAAAGCTCTTAGGCTACGAGTTCGGCGAAGCCCTCCTAACGAGAATCCAAGGAGATCCATATGCCCCGCCATCGGTTATCGAGATAACGATCCCGCCTAACGTGCATAAGCTCCCCAATAAGTTTCTGGATGAGAGATGCATCATACCATTACTCGATTATCTGGCCAGGCTGCTCCACCTTCATAGCAGAAGGCTTAGACGGAAATGCGGAACGGGTAATAGCGGATATCTCGGAATCCCAAAGCCCAGCCCATGCATCCTGAGAAGATCCTGCGTCGATATCTCAGGTCGAAGCCTAGTCTTCAGACTCTTCATAGGTCTTCCGGCGAGGGGTAGGAGGATCCTCGGCGATAAGGCTAGAGAGATCCTCCTAGACAAGATTCCAGAACTCGTTAAGGCGGTAATCTTCCAAGCAAGGGTTAGAGAAGATCTTGAAAAGCACATCAACCTCTACCTAGATCAGGAGTATATCAGGAGATGGCTTTACGAATCAGATGCCCTAGCATTTATAGGAGATGGAAGTATTCTGCCAAGAGAGTCCAGTTATTCGATTAAGCCTCTTAAGACCGCTATACCGATTAAATCTCCTCCAGAGCTTAGAGCGCGCATAAAGCTTCCAAGCGGGAAAACAATCTCAGGAATGATTCTTCCAAGAGGCTTCATCACGATAACCGGAGGAGGCTATCACGGCAAAACCACGCTCCTCAAAGCAATTCAGGAAGGAATCTATAATCACGTTAAGGGCGATGGAAGAGAATACGTAATCTCGCGACGCGGAACCATTCTCGTGAAGGCGGAGGATGGTAGGCTCATCTCCCATGTCGATATCTCCAGCTTTATAGAAAGCCTTCCGGGAGGCGTGGATACGGGAGATTTTTCAAGCTCATGCGCGAGCGGCTCGACGAGCATGGCCGCAGCCATTAATGAGGCGATAGAGGCTGGAGCTGAGTCGATTCTAATAGATGAGGATACTAGCGCGACGAACCTATTATACAAGGATGAGGTAATGAATCGGATAATCAGGGAGGAGCCGATAAAGCCGTTATGCATGCAGGGGAGGAGCATTATCTCGAAATGCGGGATAGGGATAATAGCCGTCGCGGGAGCATCATCATCCCTGATAAGCGCCGCCGACCGGATAATCATAATGGAGAATTATCTCCCAAGAGAGATCACCGAGTATGCTAAGAGATACGCTCCCGAGACCAGCATGATCGAATACAAGCCTCCGAGGAAAAGGGTATTCTACGGTATCAGAGGTCTGAAGAAGATTAAGGTATCGGGGTTCAAGCTGATAGCGAGATATGAGAATGGAGAATCGTTTGAGCTTGACGTATCCGATAACCCGAGGATAGTCGAGAAGGGTCAGGTCAATTTCATAGCCCATATCCTGATGAGCTTAAGGAAGCCCAGCGAACCCATGTATGTTAGAGAGCTGATAGAATGGATAAATTCTGCCATAAAGGATAAGGGCTTCGAGACCTTTGTAAAACCCGTCCCACCAGATCTAGCATTAGTCGATGGAATCGATGTAATCTGGGTATTGAATAGGCTGAGAAACGCATCCTTCTCCCAATAATTCTTGGGAAACCCTTATCCCGTAGAAGAAGAGCTGAGAGATGGAGAATTGTCGAAGGAGAAGCTTTTGGAGAATTTGAGAAGGGAGGTCGAGAATTGTAGGAGATGCGATTTATGGAAGACTAGGAGGAAGCCGGTTTTCGGCGAGGGACCCCCTGATGCTAGGATAATGCTTGTCGGGCTTGGACCTGGTAGGCAGGAGGATCTTCAGGGAAGACCTTTTGTTGGTGCTGCTGGAAAGTTTCTTAATCAGCTTCTCGGGGAGGCGGGGCTGGATAGGAGGGAGGTCTATAT
>Ga0190313_1001574_pt1 | contig 12109 bp, 10 predicted proteins | sample 4870071011_MG_FD_169989 | JGI IMG/M metagenome (GOLD analysis project Ga0190313, IMG submission 169989) | Hydrothermal vent sediment bacterial communities from Southern Trench, Guaymas Basin, Mexico - 4870-07-10-11_MG | ecosystem: Environmental > Aquatic > Marine > Hydrothermal vents > Sediment ...
GATATGGGGAAGGACGTACCCCGAATCTAAACAATAGAATTGAAAGAACCCTACCAACTAATGAACCCCCACAAAGACATAGACACCACTAGGAACACCACCACAAACACACACCACCCTCATAATACCCCAAACACCCAACCATCAGAAGCAAGAATAAAACAGCAACAACAAAACAAACAAAAGAACCAACAAACAGAACCAATATATAAACCTTACCCTCACATCTTAAGTTGATTCAAGAAATTAAATCATAAATCTAAGATAATGATGAAGCAAGGAAAATTTATATTAATTCTTACCTAAACTCAGTACTTAAGATAATGCTATAGGCACTCTTGAACTAAGCATTTTCTTCATTAGCTTTACAAGTCTTTGATATTCTTCATTCTCTAAAGCGACAGTAAGGCTTGATCGGGCTTCAACCTCAGGTACTTGTTGTTTAGACGTTTTATAGATAGTGCCTGGTGTCAAAGTCCATAATGACGGTTTAGGTATGTTCTTTTTAAGGTACCACCCACCGATTAGGGATATCTCACCTAGGTATGAATCTATGTACTCGTTTAGTGTAGTAACTAAACCATGATCTACGTAACTCACTGGTATATGACTGGTAGCCAATCTATAAGTACTCCTTTGTACCCTATTGATAAGGCTGTTTAATGTCGGTTCACTTAAGTCTCTCACTTCCTTTATATGAACCTTCGCAAGTCCTCCCTCACCGCCTAAGTTCTGTATTGGCTTTTCCTTACAGATATCTCTAACTATATTAACTATCTTACTTACTTCTTCATTCTTAACATGCAATTTTACCTCTATGCAGTATGCGGGTCTCTCTATGAGGTAAAAACCTTTGCCTGTAGTATAAGAATATAGATTAAGTTCTACCATACCTATATAGCTGAAGAGTCTACGCAAATGATCTCTATCTTTAGGTGAGATTGTTGATTTAAATAGCCTTTCTAGCGAAACACAGAGTCTTTCTTCGCGGACCGTTCTTACCTTAAATAAGTTGATTATTCTACCAGTTACATGTAATTCAGCAAATAGCAGTATTCTTTCTGACTCCTTTCTATAGTCTAAAGGTAAAGATTTAGCATAGCTTTCTAAATCGCCATACTTTATATATCTAGAGAGTTCAGACCTAATACTTAATGTAGAAAGAGATATGCTTCCATCCTTTAGGATAAGCGCATATACAGGGAGAAGGATAATACGTAAGTTACGTGTGTTAGACTCGTTAAGAACCTCTGTTAAGTAAACACCATTTATCACTAACGAATCGTTAAGTATTAGGTCCTCAAGATACGTTGGGTCTACATTACCGTATATTCTAATTAAGTTAAGGAATGCCCCACTTAAGGTTAATACCGATGGTGTCAATAAGCTTTCAGGGTAAGTATTAGATTCTAATGGATAACCTGTACTGTAAAATGCTGGTTTTAATACCCCTAGAGGCTCATAACATACTTTAAATAATCTTGCATTATCGATCACGTTACACACCTCTGTAATGCGTAATCACATTCCTAAGTTCAGGTAATACATCATTTAAAATACCCAAAAATTCTATGAGCATCGATCTCTGCCCGCCATTAATCTCGAATTTCACATTACCTAAACATTCTAAAAGATTAACGAGTTCCGGATGTTCATGCATATGCAATATATTTTCAAGTCTAAATAATTCTGAAGTTACTGCTTCCTTCTCTTCTATTGTATAAGCATTAATTATATTTCTCAATCTCATGAGCATGCTTTCACCATCTCTGAGCTTATAAATATGTCTTAGTTTAATGAATAAGTTTATAAAGTTCATAAATGCTGTTAACACTCTCCTAAATTCAATTAAGGGGAATGGTATAACCCAATTTCTTGTGATTTTTGAACTAGTTAATTTAGTAATTACCAAAGTGTTTTTGACATGATAATTTCTTAAAGTAAATTTCTTGGCTATATTAGTCATGTTGGATTGAGCATAGTTAGTTACTATCCTTAAAGGAATTCTTACATGTGGTATCACTATCGATACGGAGAACTTTAAACCTAAGTTTTCTAAGGCTTGACCGAAATTAAGTAATGAGGGTATGAGGTCTTCTATAGGTATTATCCATAAATAATCATCACCTGCTATATAGAACGGCATGCCTGAAACATCTACTTGATTTATATAGTATGAATCTAATGCAGTAATAAGAGCCTTTAATGGCAATGAATACGAGGTAAATAACCCACTGTCGATCCCCATAAATAATTTCGACGCCTCATCTGAGTCTATGAAAACTACTGCATAGTAATCTGAGGGTACGAACCTAAATCTCCAGTTAGTAAGTAAAGCTATATCGTATAGTAGCCTCCTGGCAGTACCCTCAGCTAATAAGCAATTAGTAAGTTCGTAAATCTTATCAACAGCCTTCATTAACTTATTAGCTAAGTGTTCAAAGCTTGATTCTTCTGAAGTACCTGTGCTATATTCACGTGGGATAAGGGGAATTCTCTCCTTATAGATATATTCAGGTGATTTATTTAATAAATTAATCAGTAAGGCCCCCTCGGTATGTTTCATATAATCGCTACTGTAATACTCGATAATTGAATTTACTATGTGATAGAGCAACCTATAACTCTTAGAGGTGCTTTTTCTAAGAGCAGCTTCAAGGCTTTCCTCCTCATATAACTCACTAAACATTTTTTGTGAGGTGATGTCTAGAACTTTTTCGTTAAAGTCTATCCGTAATTTTGCCTTACATTTAGCTATGTATTTGCTAAGTTCATCAAGTAAGTCCATAGTTTGTGAAATGAGTTCTTCTAAACCTAAGTCTATGCCACATTCACTTAAGTATGTTTTTACTTTAGACCAGCATCTCTCATCCGAAAGACATAGGATTAAGGCTAAAGTATATCTTGCATGAAATGAAGCAATACCGTATAAGGATTTACTTACATATATGCTCGTTTTCTCACCCATACTTTACATCACCTTTAGTAATATTTCCCTTTGACAAGCTAGTCTTAATATTATGTGGTAAGGACATAATCTCTCATTTACTCTAAACGGTATTCTAAAACTATGACTAACTAAAGACCTGATTATAGCTGAATGATAATAACAATTCGAACATAAGGGGTTTGACACTTTATAAGCATCTAAAGGCTCTATCCATAAAGGTTTTGGGTAAGTCCTTGAACCAACCGTGTAGGCTGTATGAATCAGTAACGACAGTGACGAAAGAATACACCATAAAGTATTGCCCACTTCGAATCCTTTACTACATACTATGTCCTTTAAGTCCCTATATTTTTCATGGGACTCTATCTCATTATTTCCTAATACGTGCTTAGCTAGATCTTTTAGAAACTCGTTCTCTATATATGTATAGGTAGTTGTGAAAGTGTATGGAGGATTTTCACGTACTTCACTTAGTAGCTTTTTAATGTTATTCTCTTCAATCTTAACTAAATGTATTGCCTTAGGGTTCTTGCCTCTTATTATATCACTTAATAGTGTGCTTACTTCATTCTCTAGTTTATTGACTACATGACCCCAATACTCTCTTAATGCGCTATTCACTTTCTTACATAGTTCATCAATTAAGTTAGCTTCACCTACAACTACGGCTGTCGCGATAGCTGGTACGAAAGCTATCCTATTGAAAGCATCAGGTAATTTACTAATGGAACCCTTTCTGGCACTCACAAACATAGGGTTAAGTATGGCGGGAGGCCTTAAAACCAAAAATGGGGTTAACTCCTTATAAAGTGTAAGTGCTGAATAGAGAATTGCTCCTGAAATTAAATTACTAGCTGCCCTCATATCAAGAGGGATTCTTGAGGAAGCCAGTAACCAATACTTACATCTTATCTCAGAAGTTAAGAGACCTAAGCCTTTTGACTCAACTACTATTTTACGTATTAAGTATATTGAGGAGCTAAGGTATGAAAGTACCGATAAGATATTAATTAGAGTACTAAACACATTAATATTTAAAACTTCTTTGCTTTTAGCTTCATCTAAACCCGAGAGTAAAGGCGACCATAATATGGCGTAAAGTTCCTCAACCGTATACTCATGCGGTATCCTATTCTTTATTTCATCCTTCAATAAATGCATTACATAACTTAACTCATTTGCTGGTACTTCATAGATTTTTAGTCTTAGAGAAGTAATATCATGGAATAATGAAAGGAGTCTTACCATCAGGTTTTTCTCATCGCCTTCGATGACACCTGCTAGTGATTTTACTTTAGCTATTAAATTTTCATTCCATTCCTTGCAGGGTGTTTTATCATATTTATCCAATATAAGTGAAATTATCTCCTCCATGTATTTTGGTACTAGTTTCAAATTATTTAATACGTATAAGCTACATATGAAATCCTGCAATTTTATGTCCATTTAATCACCTATTTCCCTTTTGTACACAGAGAATAAGCCGTATCCTAAGGTTGTTTTAGCCCCTATACCAACGTTAAGTACTTCATTAAACCAATCAAAGAGAGCTTTTTGGCATTCTTTGCTTACGTTAGGCCCTATGCCAATTATAAACTTAAAAACTACATTCCTAGCTATAACAGGGTAAATAACCGGTACTGGCTGAGCTACATGCTCACGTAATCTAGGTGTTTCAGTACCATCAGCATATATAGGCGTTGTTACTTCAGGCTCTAGCAAACATTTATTCTCGACCCTAGGAAATGCATCAAAAAATACTATTGAACCCTTAAACTCTTTCGTACCAAAGAGAAACTCCTCAGGAGATACCTCTAATAACCCTATAGCAGATACCTTACACTTTAATCCCTTCAAGTTAACGTAAGATCTGAAGGCTCCTTTTATACTTGAAGCCGGTAAATATGGAATCCCAAATACATGGTGCAATTTAGTTCCTGTTTCAAATATTAAATAAAGATCAATATTAGGCCTTCCTATCATAATTCTAGATTTAGAGCGACACTCATAAATGAGGATTTTATACCCATAATACTTTAAGGAGTCTATTAAAGATTCGTAAATGAAGTTTATAAGAGGACCTAGATAAGTTAAATTACGTGACCTACTTATTAAGACATCTAATATAAAACGCTTTAACTCATTAACTACTCTCGTGGGTGGAGGCTTAATTCGTAGGCGTCTTATTTCATCTAAGGACGTAAGTTCATCAAGGCATCTATATATCCGTGTTGCGATATTAATCATAGGTAGAATATTTTTGCATGAAATCATATTGGTTACAAGATCATTTATATCATCAACACTGAGCCCACAAGTTCTCTTAAGAACTTCTTTCACTTCATTCATTTTAAGGAAATTATTTAAATAGTTAATTAGTTTCGTAAGCTCCCTCATACTTCTCACCATGTAATGCTTACTCTCTTAAACTGAAATCCTTGTTTCTCAAGAACTTCTATAATGGTCTTGCATGCTAAGCCTATTACGTCCTTTAAAGGAATCTCATTTACTTTTCCATATCTAATGGACAACCTCATGGTTGCACCCCCCATACCTCTCCATTCAATCTCACTTGGCCAATCACTTGAGTAGAAAACCGATAGAAAAGCGAATGAGTTATGAACTGATAATATAAATGGTGATGGTCTCCTTGCGATCCCTCCTTTGACTATGTATCCTTTTCCCCTCTGTGATCTAGGTAAACCTAATATCCATCCGAGATATTTTTCCCTTAGAGGATCCTTCTTTAAAAATGAGGTTCTCCCTCCTCGGGTTAGTGCTTTATCAAAAGCAAGTACTAAATCAAGTGGATCCCCGTCAAATTCACAGTAGTAAATATCGAATACGTTAGGAGCTATAGCAGGCATAGGGGGTAAATCATTTCTTTGCACTCCGCGATATGAAGGAGTGATCCTTAAAAATTCCTTACTAGTATCGGCCACTAGATTACTTATGGATTTTGGTAAGCCATGTATGTAGCTCCAAAGATAAGGTTCAAGAACGGTTTTAGCCTTATGAGTAATTATGTCGAAACAACCCAGTCCTTTTCTTGATGCTCTTCCTAGGCAACCCAATAATAAGCTCGTTATGAAGGTCATCGAGATTATTTTTCTTTCAAGGGGGGTCACTGAGGCACCTATTCTCTCTTTTAATTCAATAAAGTATTCATCTACATAACCATAATATTCTGTAAGGTCAGTACCTCCCCTTAAACAAATTAACCTTGAAACACTGTGATTTCTTAATTTTTTAATTATTAAGGAAGAAGTATCATACGTTTTAACATCATCCCAATCGGTATTTATTACGAAAGGTGAGGCCCCTTCCGTGGACCCTAGGAGCTTACGACTTAGTTCACGAACTTTACGTTCTATATCATTAGAGGAAAAACCCACTCTATAAAGAGCACCAGCAACATAAGCTCTAAACCACCATCTTAATAAACCCTTTATACTTTGCATTCTTAAGGGCTCAATTACCGTACTCCCATTTATTTCCCTTTTTAATTTACAGTCATATCCTCCTAATATTAAAGGTGTGGATGAACTTAGGTACACCTTCATGTTCCTGCCTCAAAGAAAGCCTCAGATATGTACTTTAGCTTAATGAATAATTTACCAAGTGTTAATGTCATTTCCTCAAATAATAACTCATCTATCTTAAGCTCATTTATCTTACTTATTAGACTGTTCAAGGAACCGTCCCACTCATTACCAATGAAGTATTTCCCTATTATAGATAAGACTATTGAATGAGCTACCTCATCAACTCCGCATCTTTTGGATTTAGGGTATTCACTTCTTACTTTTTCACACCATTCATAGAATTCTCTCACCTCACTTAAGGCATAGATATCTTTATATACCTCATTAAGACATATATTTCTTGCCCTTGAGGCATGATATAGGATAACGTTATATATATCACTATAAATAATCCATTCAGGTAGCTCTCTCATTATGCTTCTTAGTTTTCCTGTCAGCTCCCCTATATATTTATCTTTATTTGTTGCTAAATAACTTGATACTCCCTTAGCAAGGTTAGTATACCAGCTAATTAATTCCTCTGCATTCATGATCTACCACCCTGCAAGAGAACTATTCTTACTAAACCTCTTCCTATAGTTTCTAAGCCACCTAAGAATAAGTAGAAATGCCTTCCATTGCTTACTCTTAGTAAGTCTCTTAATCTATTAAACACGTCCTCCCCAGAAGTTATTCCGTATTTTTCAGCAAGGCTTTTCTCGCGTGGTTTAGAGCATAATATGCCTCCATAGAATATTGCAAACTCAGGTACATACTCCTCACTCCATAAGGCCCCGATAATTACTTTCTTAGTTCTATAATCAAGGGCTACTCTTGTCGTTTGAACAATGAGTTTATGTCCTATAATTTTCGGTGCCCTACTCTTGTCTATAACTATAACTTTCCGTGCAAGCTCCTCTACAGTGCTTTTAAGTGAGTCAGGCATTACTTCATTTAAAATGGCTTTATAGAATTCATATAGTTTTCCTGAGTATTTTAGTTCTGATTCTTTATATATCCCTACAGGGATGACTAAAGCGCCTGTTTGGCCTATAAGAGCTTCACTACTACTCACTATGAATTTTATACCTCTTTCCCATTGTGCCTTTATGTCCTCTAAAGCCTCTCTAGCCTTATCTTTTAGGTTCTCCATGCCTAAAGCGTCGGTGAATGCTATAAAGCTTTCTAGTAAGTGCTCACTGGTATATAAGCATACACCAGCACCGCAAGGGCCTGGTATAGCTAGTAATTTTAAGTCAGTAAAGGATACTGAACCCGCAAAAGCCTTTAAAGCAACCTCCTCTTTCTCTGGTCCGAAAATTAACTTAATAATCTCACATTCTCTTAAGGAAGCGTTATCTAGACACCCATACCTGAGTGTTAATGAAGAGCGTAAAGCACCCTTAAAACTACTTGACCATATACAGGGATACCCATACTTATCTCTTTGAATAGGTAAATCTACAAACCCCTCATGCCCTCTACCTGTACCTACGTGAAGGGGGGTTATGGTTAATGCTAGAATTAATGTTGCTTTGTCATAAATTCCTGCTAGATCCCCTAACAAAGCGATCTCCGTGTATAAGTATATAAGGAGTAGGTATAATATATTTTTACGGCAGTACTGACGCTTGGTGAGTAATTATGGGGCTAGAACTTTTAATTCAAGGATTTAAACCTATAACTAAACCTATTAAACTTGAAATAACTGATTTAACAGTCATTACAGGAGATAGAGGTGTAGGGAAATCATCGGTGCTTGAAGCCTTACAATTACTGCATTTGGCTAAAATGAGATATCCTGATGTAGAAAGATCAATTGAAGACTTTACCCCCTTATCAGGAAAAGAAAAATTGAATTTGGAGGAAAATGAACATTTACATTTAATAAATACTTTCACCAAGTATTTAAGTGTGTGCGTGATAGACAGGGGTGAAGGAAGATATTTCGGTATATATATGGATAGAGACCGGTATTTAAGACCTCAACTTATTAATTCAAGAAATTTTAGATCTGAATTTAAAAAGATACTTAAAGATGTTAAATACGATGAGAGCGAAATAGAATACATACTAAGAGAAGGGACTTTAGATAAAGATGTGATGCCATACACGTTAATTCTCTCAGCACTTCGAAGTAAAGTAAGTTCAATGTCTACCCACTTAGAGTTTAACGATATAAAGGATGGTAAACTAGACATTCATGGAAGCTATATTGCTGACTTACTTACAGCTTTAATTACTAGAGTACTTGATACTGAGAAAGACATTTGGGAAGAAATTTTGAAAGCTTTTGAGGAGTATTACGGGACTTTTAAAGTAAGCTATGTTACGTTCTCTGGTTTACGTTATGACAGTAAAAGAAATACTCCTGTGTTCATGGAAAGCGTATTTGACCGGAACGCACCTATTCCTTATGCAATGTTAAGTACGGGCACCAGGAATATAGTGTCGATGGTTATGACCTTAGCCATAGCTAAAGTTCTTTTGAGCAGGGGATACGCTGAGCGGCTAATTATAGGAATTGAGGAGCCAGAGATAACTTTAAGTTATACCTCAGTAGAAAGACTTGCCAAATGTATGGTTAACCTTATTAAAGGGTTCATCACTGATGAAGGGGGAAGTAGAGTTAAAATCGTAGTTACTTCGCATCTTACCAATGGAGTTATTGGCAAGATTTTTAAAGTTCCTGCTGAAAGATATGGAATAGGGTTTAAAGTTTACCGACTTGAAAGGGAAAGAGATGGATCTATAGGTGTTAATGACGTAACTAAGGAAATAAGACCCTTTATTGAAGGAATTATTGGAAAACATAGTCTTAACTCAGCGTTATAACTAGAAGTATAAGAGCTTAGCGTACGGTCTTATATTATCCCTAGGAAGTCCTAAAGTAAGTAATCTCTTAATAGCTCTAGCTGAGGAAGTTGGCGGATGAGCAACTAGATAGATTATCTTCATTTTATGCTTCTTTGCTATTTCACTGTATATATGTTCCGCTACATGAGGATCTGTAGCTGAGACAAGTAAGGGTATGTGTTTTACCCTCATGAAGGCAGTGTTAATGATAAACTCCTTCTTATTGGACTTTAGTTCATAATTTAATTCATGACTTAGGTCCTTAATCCATAAATGTATATGCAACATATTAATTAGTGTCTCAGGTGTTAATGCTAAATATATCTTTGAACTCCCAAACGCTCTATATAGGAGGTACAAGTCAGCTAAACTGAATTGACCCGTTACCTCCATTATAACGGCTTCGTAATCCCCAGAGAGTTTCTTGCTTAAGTTATCTATAGCATTAATTAGCTCAGCTCCTAAGCTCTCAAGTGAATATACATATATATCTTTAAACCACCGACCAAATATATACGTTATTAACTCCTTATCTTGAATTATGTATTCTAAAGCATCTAACTTCCTAATGTCTTTATACTTAATATATTTCTTAATTAACGATTCAACATTTCTTAGACTTATAAACTCAGTTACCGCCAAGGTAGTTCTTCTTAATGACTGCTCACCTAACTTGGTAAGCATAAAGTTCTTATATAATAAGGCTTGAATAAGGGCATTTATAGTTGCCTTTAACTTTATCTTGCATTTCTCAAATTCTCGTCTAGCAAATCTAGCTAAGAGCCCATAAGTTATTACTGCGGTTTGTATGAATGCCCTTATTAAATCTAAACCTCTTCTTGAAGCTCTTAACATGGTAGCTGCTATGGCTGGATAGTATACTCCGTAAGGATTCGAAGGTTCAGTGATAACTTCTGCGTTTAATGCTGTAGGGAATAGTCCAGGTCCTGGCTTAAACGTTTTTTCAGTAATTACAGCTAAGTTAAAATCACCAATTAATGTGTAAGGATTTAGAGCTAACCATCGATAAATGTTTACTAAGTGCATGTGTGCTATTTTGTCTCCTACTTTAATACCTAATAAGCCATGTAAAGGACTTATGTAGTAAGCACTTACTGCATATTTTCCTCTACCTCTTAACGTAACGAGATTTTGAACTGCTAGGAGTTCAAGAATGGGATCAGTATCCCTTAACTTATAGATATACCATACGTCAGGTTTATGAGCAAGCTGCAGGTTAAGTGATGTGCACATATCTAGATCACCCTAATAAAGCTTGATCCATAACTCACTTCATTTTTATTTTCATTAAATGTAATCCTGGTTGTTAACACCCCAAATACTAAAGGCCTATCCTTAATGTTAGAGAGAGCGCAAGTAAGCTCACATAACAATGCTTTCTCTAGATCCAACATAATAACTATTATTGTAGGCCTATTACTACTTTCAATATAATCAATTAATTCTTCTACTATTTTCTTGATGTCCTCATACCGATCTATTCTATATTTTTTGTCCATGAATGTAGTACAAAGATCCTTCAGTTCTTTTTTTAGGGCATCAACTACGTTTGGAATGTACGGATGGTATATAGTTACGTTAAGGCATATGCTCTTTAAAAAGTTCTTGATTAAGTACTTAAGTAATTCTAAAGCATAATACTCTGTATGCATTGATGGAAGGAACATCATTAAGTTCCATTCTTTATTTTTCTTAAACTCTTCAGGAAAATCTTTCATGTTCTCAATTTCGTCTCTTAACTTAATCAACACATCCCTGTTAATTACGTTATTTAATTTATTCAGTACTTTATGAATCTCATTAAGTCTACCACTTAAGCTGCTTATTGTGAATATATTCTCCACTATTAATTCGTGAATGTTAATGTTACCATGCAGAGCTAGTCCTTTCAATAATTCCCTAGTGTTCTTAAGGGATTGTTGAAGTAATTCTTCATAGCTTGATCGATATGCAGGAACTAGAGCTGAGTATTTAATAACGTTGGCTAACTCACCTAATATTAGGTCATATGGTTGAGTATCTAGACATATCGCCTTCTTCACATCTGCCAATGGGATATTAACATACCTATATCCAGAGCTTGAGTAATGGTTCTTAAGGTTTACCAACACTTTTAGTATGTTATTGTCTATCCTGTAAGGTAACCAAGGAAAATACGAGGATAAGGCTAAGGCTTGAAGAGTCTTCTGGTAAGCGAAGTTCGATGAAATATCACCCATTATTTCCTCAACACCAAATGCGAAATCATGGTTAAAGAATATCTTGTCATATTCAGCTAAGGCAGCTATCCCTGCAAGTATGTCTATTGAGAATAATCTATATCTGCTTAAGCATTTCAATAAACCTATAGCTCGCACCCAAAATAAGTACTTACCAGATATATTTATATCTTTATTAGTATTACGTTAGTGCTACTTCGGTCTATCTGCTTTTGTTATGTTTACGTGTCCAAATCCTATTGCTCTTGACCTACCTATCCCTAGGTGGTTTGCTAGTGCTAGTAACTTACTGTAGACCCTCTTTAGTTTTGGGTGTGGGTATGATAGTTCGTAAAGTACCCACCCGACGAAACCCCTAATCTCCCTTAACCTACCTGCTGAGTCTTTACCGCATATTGCTGTTACTGCCTTAACCCTGAAGTCCACCTCATTAATGACTATATCGCTAATCCTACCGAACCTATAAGCACCCCATAGGTCAGACCCAGGCTTAGGTAGCTTAAGCTCGTCTGGCACTAAAGTATTCCATAGCTTAATAA
>Ga0190313_1001575_pt1 | contig 12108 bp, 14 predicted proteins | sample 4870071011_MG_FD_169989 | JGI IMG/M metagenome (GOLD analysis project Ga0190313, IMG submission 169989) | Hydrothermal vent sediment bacterial communities from Southern Trench, Guaymas Basin, Mexico - 4870-07-10-11_MG | ecosystem: Environmental > Aquatic > Marine > Hydrothermal vents > Sediment ...
GAATAAGTCAGAAAGCTTGTAAACAATTACAGGTTCCTTCTTGCATGGATGCAAATGTCGCACCAAGCGTGGGAAACCATAACCTGGTTCTGGTAATGGTGGTTGCCACTTATATTGAAGACGAACTTTGTTGTCAATTCCATTGGGGTAACGCCAACTCTCATCAAGTTTTTTCCATCTCCAAGAGTAGGGTCTTACAAAGTCTCTCTTGCGCTTTTTGCGAAGTTTCAAAAGTCTTATTAGCTCTCTTTCTGGTAGTTCCCACCACTCCATTGAACTCACACAGTCACACTACACAATATCTTAATGAAATAATGAAAAATAAGTTTTAACTTTTGATTTTAAGTTTATGTTACTAATACGCTGGAGAAATAATCAGAGAGGGCATCCCCGTCATCATTTTATCAGCTACCCCAGAGCTCATCAGTCAAAAGAAAAAATAAAAATCTTTAAAATAAGTCTACTATTGGAGATATATTTAAAATTATCTTTAAAGTTACCAAGGCACAATAATTAATTTTATTAAATTGCTTAAAGATTTGGGGTAAAAATTGGCTAACGAAGAAGAATCAACAATGATAAGATTTCGTTGTCCTGCATGTGGAGAGGAAATCACCGCGATGGTGAAACTAAAAAAGAAGGGGCTCACAACGGTATCTATTCTCCACGGAGAACCAAAACATGTTTTAGTTTTATACATAGATAATCGAGGCGTAATTAGAGGCTATGAAGTCATAAGTGAAATAATAGAGATAGGAACACCATTCCTTAAAGAGTTCGCAAGTGCTATTGGGGAAAAAGCATTGGCAGTTCTCCTTTATGCTGCACTTTCAGAGAAAAAAGTATTTCCAGAGATTTCAGATAAAGAGCTTTTAAGAGCATTTTATGCTCTTGTACAAGAACTTGGAATATCGGATATAGTTGTGAATTCGGCTGAAAAAGCCTCATTAGTGTTTAATCCAACGACATTAAAGGAACCAGAAATAAACTTATCGGCACTCGTTAAAATAGTAAAAGAGGGACTTGAAAAATCAAAGAGTGGAAAAGGTTTTGCAATTTATCTAAGAATGAATATTGTTCGTCTTAAGGAGGCATTATTTAAATTGAAGCAAAAAATAGAGAAAAATGAGCATATTGACCCGAGAAAGTTTATAAATGAAGTTAAAATAACACGGGAGGAGCTTTTATTGATAGCTAGTGTTTTAAAAGAAAAAGGCTACAGTGTCGATAAAGTTTTGCTTCCCGAATTCAGAATAATATCAGTTTTCAAATAATCATTCTCTCAAGGCATCATCTAGAGTAGCCTTCGTAAGAACATAAAAACTTCTATTCTTCTTCCTAAGAAAATCAACAATGATATAATCACGGGTAAGGTAATACAAGAAAGCTTCACGTGTTATTAATCGCCATTTGAGTGCTATATTTAAATCAATTCGTTTAACCAATTGGTAATCATAAGGAATTTCAATTAATATCTCCTTTTCATCAACTGGATTAAATTTGATTGGAATTCGGATTTTTTCTTCTTTTGTTTCAATCACATTTGGAAGTGCCTCATATCTCCGGCTATCTGGACGAATTCCTTTAATTCGTTTCTCTACGCGACTGGATTTAACCCACCATTCCAAAAGGAATCGATCTGAGGGAATACCAATATTCAACTTATCGCGCATGCGGCCATAAAAGTTTACATAATATCTCCTGACGATGCCTCCAAGCTTATGCACATTAAAATAACCATTTAAACTCATTAGTGGGTCATAAGTCCATGTTACTAAATCAAATCCTTGCTTAATAGCATGCTCTCTTTGTTTCAACTTTAATTGAAATCCGATATTTTTGTTGCGATATTCTGGAAGAACTGCAAGCTGATGACTATGTAAAAATACTTTATTCCATTTCTTAGCCACGAACCCGTAAACAAAACCAACTATTTTTCCGTCAATCTCGGCAACATATACGCATCCTCCCATGTGTTTTATTGCTCTTAAAATATGAAATGGAACTACATCTTCTTTAATTCCCCAAACAATCTCTTGAATCTTTTCAATAGCAAAGAAATCTTCATCTTTTTCTGCTTCACGAATTTGGAGCATTTTTATTTTCACCATGCTCTAATATCATCAATATAATCTCCTATCATTATCTTAGTTTAAGTAACGCACATTTAATCACAAATAATTTTGGTGGCATATTAATGGATGATTCGCTCGACGAAAAAATGATTGATTTCGTATTAAGTAAATTTGATAAATTAACAGCCATTAGAACGCTTCTTGCATTAAGAAGAGCCCAGCGACTGTATAAAATGTACGCTAAAATAAAATCCGAATGGAATGAAAATCTCACATTATGTCTTAAGAAATTAGTGAAGGTCTTAGAAGAAAGCAATGACGAAAAACTTAGAAAGGAAATTGGCAAGATAAAACAACTGATACACTTTTGTGAAAACATGCGTAATTTGTGACGTATTTCATAACATACATAATTTTTTTGGGATTTATTCACAATGGTGTTTTTACTAATAACTGCAGAATTCTATATCAAACACTAACATACATAAAATTCATCATCTTGGTTGAAATAAATCAAATACCAACGTATTTCTAATCAAATAGCAAACCTAAAGAAAACTAATAAAAATTAGTAAAATATATATTTCGCATGCAATGAGCATTTATATCTGACGTGTCTTTATTTCAGCGAAATAGAATGTAAAAGCACGTTATTTCATGATATATATAAAACTTTTTCATAAAATAGGGAGTATTATACATTATGGACTACTTCTCTAAATAGTCTCATTTGATTTTTAAATTAAATACTAAAGGGGATAAATATGGGCAAGGAAATAAGGGTTGCAATTGCAGGAATAGGAAACTGTGCATCCGCACTTGTTCAAGCCGTCTTTTATTATAAAGATGCAAAGCCTGATGACTTTATTCCAGGTCTCATGAGTCCAGTATTAGGAGAGTACCACATACGAGATATTAAATTTGTTGCAGCATTTGATGTTGATACAAAGAAAATTGGTAAGGACTTATCAGAAGCAATTTTCTCACCTCCAAACTGCGTACCTAAGGTAGTTAATGTACCTAGACTTGGTGTTAAAGTCCTGCCAGCACCAATTTTGGATGGCGTAGCACCACACATGAGGAAAACATTTTCACCATATGATCCAAACGAAGTAGAACCCGTTAATGTAGCAGATGTATTAAAAGAAGTTGATGCTGATATATTAATAAACTTCGTCCCAGTGGGTAGTGAACAAGCAGCAAGATACTACGCACAAGCATGTCTCGATGCAAAAGTAGCATTCATTAATTGTATGCCCACATTCATCGTAAGCGATCCAGAGTGGGGTAAAAGATTTGAAGAAAGAGGAGTACCGGCTGCAGGCGATGACATCAAATCTCAATTGGGCGCAACAATAGTACACAGAACCCTAGCACGATTATGTGTTGAAAGAGGAATCAAAATCCTTGAGACATACCAATTAAACATCGGAGGAAATGCAGATTTCGAAAACATGATGATGGAGGAGAGACTCAAAACAAAGAGAATCAGTAAGACAGAGGCTGTAACATCAATAATTCCATATCCAGTTAAGGCAAGAGTAGGACCTAGTGACTATGTTCCATTCCTAGGCGATATAAAGATCGCATACATATACTTAAGATGCGAACAATTCCTAGGATTACCATTAGAAATTGAAGTAAAATTAAAGGTTAATGACTCGCCAAACTCCGCAGGCGTTGTTGTTGATGCAATCAGAGCAACCAAGATTGCTATTGATAGAGGAATCGCGGGACCACTAATTTCAGTATCAGCTTGGACGATGAAACACCCACCAATTCAAGCACGCAACGATTTTGAAGCGAAACGCTGGTTCCTTGAATTCATTGAAGGCAAAAGAGAACGGTAGATCTGTTATTTTTGGTTTTTTCAAATCACATATAGATAGTATCAAAGTTGATTATTGTTTTAGTTTTTTGGAGTGCTCCTCAAATTAAGCTAAATCATGAGTGTTATCGGCATTTACATGATTAATGAAGAATTCAAATGGCATTATACAAGCGAGGAATTATGAACAACACAAAATAACCATAAATGGTGTTGAAGAAACTAAAATTGATGTGAAAATACGTTCAGAATTTTTAGTTATTCTTCGCTAAATCCTAAATCGCTTGCCCAACCTTTTTCAAAGCGCCATATACCGTCCATAAATATACGAGTATCTTTCCTAAACCTACCACGCAGTTTGCATGCATCGTGAAGACGCCCGCTTGTTAGCATTACAGCATCCTTATCTGGGCCATATATGATTACTTCGTCAGCAATGTCGCTTCCTGGCTGATTAATTACTTTTACCTTTGTATCCTTACCGAAAATTGGTATTTTGATTGGATCTATTCTTCCATACCAGTTTTCAACAAGAATTAATTTTCTTTCATAATCTACTTTAACACGCATTGGGAAGTGTGCGTATGCGACTTTGTGTTTAGCAACATAGTATTCTTGAACGCCCCTAATCATATTTCTTATCTTGCTAGCTACTGTTCTTAGAGGCTCTATATCCTTTCTATTACGTGCTCTACAAGCTACTATGATTTGGTTATCGTGGTGAATAATCCACACTGTGGGAATATGAGAGAAATCTTTTTCCAGTTCGCCCTTTGGACCCTTAATGTATATTTTTTTCTCTTCTACTTTTACCTCTACGTTTTCTGGAATCTCAATAACTTCGTATTTGATGCCAAGTGCATGGTTTTTAACTGCTTCTATTATTGCTTTTTCATTTATTAAAAGTTCTGCCATATTCTTCACCCTCAATAGACATATGCGATAAGTCTTCCTCCAATGTGAAGCTTTTTGGCCTCATGATGATCCATTACTCCCTTTGGAGTTGAAAGGATAAGGATACCCATTCTATATGATGGGAGTAATTTTTTCTCCCATAGTGGAATTTCCTTAACTTTTACAGGAAATCTTGGCTTGATTGCTTTTATATCATGTATCTTTCCCTGAAGATGAACCTCAACGATACCTCCTCTAAGTTTTGAAACAACTTTGTAATCTTTAATGTAACCATGTTTTTTAAGAACTTCTAATACTTGAAGAATCAGTTTTGAAATAGGTCGAATATAAGCAACTTTTTTCCCAACCATCTCGCAATTCTTTAGTGTCGCGAGCGCATTCGCAAGAGGGTCGAGCAAGACCATATGGCTTCACCCTCTTTTTCCACCAGTCTTCTTGAACCCAAGCAAGTGAGCTATTTCTCTAAAACATCTTCGGCATAAATATAAACCATACTTTCTAATAACCCCGCGAGTAGTTCCGCATCTTCTACAACGATGTGCACGTTTTCCTCGAGTATTGTAAATAGTTCTTCGGTATTCCATGATGTCAAATTTCTCTTTTGGAGTATAAATTCTTTCTCTTGTGGACGTTTCCTTGGCCTTCGTTGACATTTTTATCACACGGACTCCTCACATTTTTCATAGATAAACAATGAATATGTATTTAAAGGGACAATATGTGATTTTTATGAAAAAGACTTCAAAAATTGCTGAAATGTTTGATGCTATAAAAAAAGCGAAAGTAGTCGGCTTAGACAGATTTTTATTACAACTTCAATCGGAGACCAAGTACAGCATAGCTGTACTGAAGAGACTTGGTTTCTACTATGGCTTCGAAAGAATGCTCACATTTATTCAAGCTTTGAAAAGACCCTCTCCCTTCTTGGCACTTCGTGTGAATACTCTAAAAACATCAGTCCCAAGAGTGCTTGCAGAATTAAAATCAGTTGGAATACAAGCACGACCAAGCAAGGTATTTGAGGATGTTATTTTAGTGCCAATAAAGGGTCCAGAAAAACTCCCCATTGTTGAAAAGAAAGTCGTAGTAAAAGACAAAGCAGGAGAAGAAGTAATGCTAGGTGCAAATCTCTATGCAGAAGGAGTTATTGAAATGGATCCAACAATCACAAGAGGCGATCCAGTAAATATCGTAACAAAATATGGTGATGTTATCGCTTACGGAAGAGCAACAGCATCAGCTGGCACTGCACTTAAAGGTCAAGTAGTTGAGGTTGAGAAAAGCCTATGGAATGTTCCAAAAATACGCGTAACACGACCCTGGATTCGCGGATATATATATTTCACGACACTAGCAAGTAGACAAGCTCATGAATGGTTAAAACTAGAAGATGCAAAGAACATTCTTTTAGTAACACCTGCACCAGATGATGTAGCACACGTTATTCAAGAGGCCCCAGAGAATGCAAACATCGTAGTCATTTCAAAAACACAATTAGAAGAATATAGACTAAAATCAAATCTACAAGCAATGAAAATAAACATTAACAGAATCCAGTGGCATGTAATTGATTACAAGTACATTCACTTACAACCAGGTTACTATGATGCAATAATTGTTCGTCCAAGATGCAGTAAAACAGGAATCAGACCAAGAATATCATGTTTCCTTAAGGAAGAAGACATAGTATCATTAGCAAGAACTGCTCTGATACTACTACAGAGATTAATTCCAGCTCTAAAGAAAGAAGGGCAACTATTAATGATAAATACTTCACTTGACCCACTCGAAGGAGAAATAGTTTTATCTGAACTCATTAGTGGGGGCGAAAAGGAAATGGGGATCAATGTTGAATTAGCAGATGTTAGAATAAAGTGGGGTGACAAAGGTCTTACAATTTTCCCGGTGGGAGCACAATGTTACAGAGCGTATCCAGACAAGCACGATCTGGGGTTATTCGCGGCGCTTTTGATCAGAAAGTAAATTTAAAACATATAGTATTTTTCGTTTTTCTTTCTTTTTAAAATTCTGCTAATCGCCGTTCAAACCAAAGCAAATAATGCACATGAATCTACTATAAATTAAAAGCCTCACTTTAAATCTCAAATTTCCCTCAGTTATGATAAAAACATTGAGTTCTTGTGCGTTTCAGAGACGAATGATGTGTTTTTTCGTAGAACATTGCGATTAAAAGGAACTAAGCGATTATTAACATCATATTGAAAATATAAAATTATATTTTGGTGTGAATAAGTGGCAGAACCAATTGTAAAAGCAGTAGGTGTCAAAAAATATTTCGAATTAAGAAGAACCATAATTGATGTGCTAAAACGCAGACCCAAATTATGGGTAAGAGCCGTTGATGGTGTAGATCTCGAAATTCAGCCACGCGAAATACTCGGCGTTGCCGGAGAATCTGGATGTGGCAAAACAACATTAGGAAGAACTTTACTGAGACTCCTTGAACCAACAGCAGGACGAATATACTTTATGGGAAAGGATATAACATTCCTATCTGAGAAGGAACTTCGTCCGTTGAGGCGTTACATGCAGGTAATTCACCAAGATCCCTTCGGTGCATTAAATCCACGTTTTACACTTCACGCGATCATTGAAGAACCGCTCCGTTTCCTTATGCCAGAATTAAGTAAAGAAGAACGAGAGGAGAGAATATACAAAGCACTTGAACAAGTAGCTCTAGTTCCACCAGAAGACTTTATTGATCGTTTACCAGGACATCTTAGTGGAGGTCAAAGGCAGCGTGTATGTATTGCGCGCGTACTTGTTTTGGAACCTAAATTTGTCGTAGCTGACGAGCCGGTGAGCATGATTGATGTTTCGCTTCGTGCTGGAATTCTAAATCTACTATTACAAATGAGAGAAAGATACGATACTGCTATGATGTATATAAGCCACGATATCGCCACAACAGCTTATATTTCGGATCGAATTGCAATAATGTATTTAGGACAGTTCGTCGAATATGGTCCTGCAATGAGTGTAGTTACGAAACCTTTACATCCATATGCCCAAGCATTGATTTCAGCAGTTCCTATACCCGATCCTAAACGAGCTCGTTCAAAGAAGCGTATTATTTTACGAGGAGAGCCTCCATCTCCTGTTTTCTTACCTCCGGGTTGCCGTTTCGCTCCGCGCTGTTGGCTTGCAATGGACATTTGTAAGAAGAAAGAACCACCTTTAATTGAAGTTGAAAAAGGTCACTGGGTACGTTGCTGGCTTTACGCTGAGAAAGGAGAAGAAAAGAGATAAAATAACATGGTTCAATTAATTTTAAATTACCAATAAGCAGATAATTTAACGTGGGATACTTCTACTTTGTTTCTTTTCAAATTTTTACAAGATCTGGCTATTTAATGCTATTAGAAGTAATTAACATGATTAAACCTGAATCTATTTTGTTAAGGAATTCTAAAAAGGAATTGTGTAAATAAATAGATTACCGTAAATAATTATTAGTCAACGTGATACTTTTCGATATACTATGGGGATTGCAAACATTATGACGATTAGTATCGTAGCTAATGCGATTGAAATATATATTTGTCCCCATGGTTGTGGTACTTCTATAGGCTTGCTTATCATGAATCTTACGAATGCGCTGCATCTAATTTTTCCGTTGTTATCAACAATGCTGGCCAATAGGTAGTATATTCCTTCTTCTTCTATTTTGATAGATGTTTCATAAGTTCCTCTTCCAGTTACTGTGGTTGTGTTATGAAATACTAAATGTTCTGTTTCATTGTATACATCAATTGAGAGAGAAGCCGAGGTTAAATCTGTTGGAAGCTCGTAAGTTATATCCACTGTTATTGATTCACCAATAGTTGCGATTTTAGGAGATATTTCAATTGAAACTTCTCCGGGTTGATAGAAGATGTCTAAAATCTTGCCTTTCGCTGTTTTCATGTGTGCTCCAAAGAATGCAACAATGGTTGGTGCAATATCAATTACACGAATGTCTTGGATTGTTGCTAATTTTTCAGTGATGACCATTCCTCCTGCTATTAGGATTGGAATTTTCTGTGTTGCTGTACCACCGTGTGTTCCTCTGTTTGAGTAATATGATGCATAGTAGGGTGGTTTAATATCGATTACGATATCTCCAGAGAAGTCACAATTAAGTCCAATGTCTTTTAGTGTACCATTTACTGGCAAATCTTGTACTAGATCATAATAATCCTCTCTAACCCATATGCTCTTGAGCCATGGTTTACCAATAATAGAGGAAATTGCATCTCGTATGTCTTTTTCTGGGAATTTTAGATAAATGTGGGCAAGGCCGCCAGCGAATTCGCCAATGTGTTCTACCTTTATATCGGGAAGATGAAGTTTATCCGATGATATGTCAACTAAATTAAGATATGGAATTACGTCGGCGTGGCTATGATCTGCTAGTACAAACATAAGAGTGTTTTGCCAGACGTTTAATTCTTCAAGAGCTTCTTTTAGTCTTCCAATTTCTTCATCTATTTTTTCAATTACTTGTGCATAATCTGAGCTCGATGGACCAAGTGCGTGACCACACCAATCTGGTTCTGGATAATCAACTAAAATAAATACATCTTTTCCAAGTTTAAGAAATGACAGGGATTCCTTAATTAATTCTATTGTTTGATTAGTAATCCACTCCACGACTTCTTTTCTCTTTTCAACAGGATATGTTGTACTGTAGGGATCGCCACCAATTACTTCATCTGGCAAATCTATTCTTTTATCAAAAATACCACGTGGTCCAGCGAAATTGTCTGCGACTTTACTTTCACTAATTATTCCTTCAACAATGACTCCTTTTTCATTAAGTGCTTCGATTAACCACGTTAGGTTTTTGTTCCTAATTGTATCAGCGCGATAAAGCGGTGGGATTTCATCCAAAGGGCATGTATGATATTCTGTTGCATTATACGCATAAGATGCAACAACGTAGCTTTCGTTGGGAAGTACTCCTGTTGCGAGTGCAGTTGTAACCGCGACGGTAATCGCAGGAAGAATCGTTGTTGTGACAAATAATCTATATTGAGATGCAAGTTCATCAATGTTTGGTGTATTTACTTGGGTCAGAACATCCACCGAGAAACCGTCAAGTAGAATTAGAATTCCAAGTCTGCCTGTTGGGCGCATTTCATTTATTACAATTATGTGTGAACTAGATGTTGTAGCTGTAAAAGGATATACTGTTAGGGAGAACATGAGTAAAATGATGATGAGTGGTAGAAAAATCTTATTCATCTAAATCACACTTTTCTAAAATAAACAATAAATATATGATGTGATGATGGTGAGAAAAAGAGCAAGAAGAATACTCGCGAGGAGGGTTTCTGGAACGGCAGTTTTAACAACATTACCTATAGTTGCGCTTGTTTTAATAAATTCAGCTATTACTTCATACAAGAGAGAAGAAATGCAGATTCTTTTTGTATTGCCGCCTCTTTTAATACAGTATAAAATCACAAGTATGATTGCGCATTTTATGGTAATTATAATTTTAGCTTGTTTGAGCTTTGGAATTCTTTATGTTTTATTCGAGAAACATAATGGTATCACTGGAGATTTTGGAATAAATCAGAGGAACTTTCTGAGTTTTTCGATATGCTTATCATTAGCTGTATATCTTTCGATAATAATTAATGCGATATTCCCTGTTTGGTATGCGGGTACACATGTAAGCTTTGAATTAATGCTGATAAACAGCTGTTTGATTGCACCGTTTTTTGAAGAAATCTCATTTAGAGCACCATTATTACTCATTTTGTCAATAAGAGAAGAAAATCGTGTGCATTTCATACTCTTTGGGAGGGAAAATTACGACCAAGATGTGATTTCCTTGACAATCATTATCTTATTTTCCTTCTGGTTTGGCATTACTCATTACCTGTTTGGCTGGTCGCTGAGTAAGATAATTCAGATGTTTATCTTTGGAGTTTTAGTATCAATTATTGCAACAAGGCTTGGAATCTTTGGAGCTTTTGCATTTCATTTACTGTTTAATACAATCGGAATTTCTTTAATTTATCGGGTCTCCATTTTTGGCTTTTTAATTTATATGAGTATGTTGTTTATGTTCTTGTCTTTACTTTTGCTTGCAGTTGAATATATAAGAATGGTTCAGGGGGGATTATGCTAGCATTGAGACTAGCTTATGATGGAATAAGCTACTTTGGCTGGGCAAAGCAGCCAGACAAGGCTACAATTGAGGGAGAAATTATTCGAGTATTACAAGAATTGAATTTTCCATGGAAAATACAAGCGATGTCCAGAACTGACCGAGGAGCGCATGCGATATTTCAGGTTATTTCATGTAATATACCAAGTTCCGCGTTGAATCTCGTTAGTGGTAAATTACCAGAAGATATTAAGATCGTTGCATGGTCGAAAGTTCCTTTTACATTCCATCCAAGGAAAAATGTGATTGAGAAAACGTATCTTTATGTTGCGCCTGATTTTGAAGAGAAAAGAGAGAGAATTCGAGAGGCATTAGAAATCATAAATTCTAAGGAGTGGAATTATGTAGTATTATCCAAAAGACCAGAGAGAAACACAGTAATGCAAGTTAAAGTTGATGTTAAGTTCAAAGATGATGAAGGTTTACAATTTTTTCTTTGTTACCTCCAAATATTTTCTGCGGCAACAAGTTCGAAGATTAATTAGTCTAATAAAAGCATATGGTTTGGAGAAGATAAGCAGGAAAACATTCGTTAATGTTTTAAGAGGGATTCCACCAAAATCTGGTGTTGGTCCTGCTCCTGCTGAAGGGCTCATTTTATGGAATGCAAAATTCAGGGCTAGTATAATTTGGAAGTACATCATTTATGAAGATGAAATTCGCTCGTGGATTTTAAATAGAGTAAAATCGTATGTAGTTAAACTCAAAAATAAGTGGGTTTTTCCTACGGATTAGTTTCATTCATGAGTTCCTTGCATATTTCTTTCCATAATTTCCTTTCTTTCATTTTTTCGCGTAACTTTTTAAGTGTTCCACTAACAAGAATGATATTAATTTGTGGTTTTTGAATAAATAGACAGCATGTTCTAATCATGTCTAATCCAGCGCTTGTAGTTTTAGCTATAAAGTAACCACGTGGATCTTTTTCTAAAACATAAATTGGAGCAACGATTACACCAAAAGTACCAAATAATTCATAGAATTTCTCCCTAAGAATTTTCGTTAGTTCTTCTCTAGATAAATCTTCATCAATTACTTCGATTGCAAGCCATCTATCTTTTTCTTTCTTCATGTATCACACGCTTATATATTTCTAGTGTTTTTCGAGC
>Ga0190313_1001576_pt1 | contig 12096 bp, 5 predicted proteins | sample 4870071011_MG_FD_169989 | JGI IMG/M metagenome (GOLD analysis project Ga0190313, IMG submission 169989) | Hydrothermal vent sediment bacterial communities from Southern Trench, Guaymas Basin, Mexico - 4870-07-10-11_MG | ecosystem: Environmental > Aquatic > Marine > Hydrothermal vents > Sediment ...
GTCCTTAACGGTCCCTTCCAGCATGTTCGCCTCTCCCACGAAGGAGGCCACGAACTCCGTTTTCGGGTGGGCGTATATCTCTTCCGGAGTGCCGACCTGCTCCAGTCTGGCCCTGCTCATCACCGCCACCCTGTCCGATATGGCAAGCGCTTCCTCCTGGTCGTGGGTCACATATATGGCCGTAACGCCCGTTTCCCTCTGGATTCTGCGTATCTCGCCTCTCAACCCGCTCCTTAGTTTGGCATCGAGAGCGGAGAGCGGTTCGTCCAGAAGGAGGAGGCCCACACCGGGGGCCAGCGCTCTGGCCAGGGCGACCCTCTGCATCTCCCCTCCGGATAGTTGCTCAGTTCTCCTTTTCTCGTAGCCGGAGAGCCCCACCAGTTCCAGCAGTTCTTTCACCCTCTTTTTCATCTCCGCAGGCCGCTCCCCTCTCACCATGAGGCCGAAGGCTATGTTCTCCTCAACCGTCATGCTGGGAAAGAGCGCATAGTTCTGGAACACCATGCCGACCCCTCTTTTTTCAGGCGGAACATCGGTCATCTCCTTTCCGTCGAACAGGACACTCCCCGAGTCCGGCTTTATCAGGCCCGCTATAATTCTCAGCAGCGTGGTCTTTCCGCACCCGGAAGGGCCGAGAATGGAGAGCATCTCACCGTCCCCGGCCTCAAGGCTCACATCGTCGAGTACGACCTGCCCGTCGAATGCATGGGTGATGTTGCGGAGCTCCACCTTCACTAGAACACCTTCTGGTCCGAGAACCGTTCTATCATTAAAAAGGATATCCCTGCGATAAGCATGAGCACCACGGCCATAGCAGTGGCGGCCCCGAAGTTCCTCGCCCCGAGGAAGCGGTAGATGGCGATGGGTATGGTGCTGTACTCCGGGCGGTATAACATGAGCGTCGCCCCGAACTCGCCTATGGAGATTGCAAAGCCGAATGTGGCCCCCACCACCATTCCCGGTGTGATCTGCGGAAGTTCCACCGTAAGAAAGCTCTGAAGCCTGCTGGCCCCCAGCGTTCTGGCCGCTGCGCTGAGGTCCGGGTTCATCCCCCTCACCGAGTTGCTCACCGACCTGAAGACGAACGGAAATACGATTACGGTGTGCGCTATGGCGATGGCCCACCACGAGCCGTATATGTCGAGCGGCGGAGTGATGAACGCCCTTATCATTCCGAATCCGAGGGTGACGGCGGAGACCCCCATGGGGAGCATGAACAGAGGGTCCAGCCACTTCTCTTTCCCCTTCCTGCCGTAGAGGGCGTATGAGAGGAGGAGGGAGAGAACGAGAGAGGCGGAAACGGCCATAACGGCGAAATAGAGCGAATTGATAACGGCTTGCAGCGGACTTATGCCGATTACGGAATCCGCTTTTGCGGAGAATATGTCGGCGTAGAACCGCAGCGTGAAAAGGCCGCTTCTCGAGGTGAAGGACTGCCAGACCACGGCTATCATGGGCCCCAGTACCAGCAGGAGCATTGCCGCCGAGTAGAGGGCGATGCCAACCCCTTCCGGAGAGAGAAGCCCCTTCAATCCGAGCCTCTTTGTTTCCGCCGGCCGCCCGGGGCGGGCCTCTTTTCCGGACAGTTTGAGATAGAGGTACATGAAGATGAGGGAGACGCTTATCTGAACGACCGCCATGGCGCTGGCCATCTCCGGCCGGAACATCACATTGGAAAGGGTGTATATGCTGACCTCTATGGTCGTATACCGCACACCTCCGAGAATGAGGACAACGGCGAAGGACATGAAGCAGAAGATGAATGTCAGAAGCGAGGCTGCGGCGATGGAGGGGTAAAGATATGGGAGGACGACTCTCCGGAATATCTGCCACTTCCCCGCACCCAGAGTCCTTGCGGCATCCACCTGATCGGCGTCCATTCTCTCCCATGCGGAACCCACCATGCGCATCACTATCGGAAAGTTGTAGAATGCGTGCGCCAGGATTATCGCCTTCCACGAGTAAAGAATGCCGGGGTCAACCTGCCGGCCCGCAACGGCGGAGAGCACGGAGGCCACGAAGCCGCTGCTGCCGAAGAGGAGGAGAAAACCCGCAGCCACCATGAGGGAGGGCATGATGAATGGTACGGTGGTTACGGCCTTTACAAGACCTTTGCCCCTGAACCTGTAGTGAGAGATTATGTACGCACCCGGAAGCCCGAGGAGAACGGTCAGCAGCGTGCTGGCTATGGCCTGAATGGTGGTAAAGCCTATGATTCTCCGATAATACGGGTCGCCCACTATAAGTGAGAGATATTCTGCATCGAGGCCGGGAATGATTGCGGTAGCCAGGGGATAAAAAAAGAAAACGGAGAAGAAGAGCAGGGGTATGGAGAGTAGAATGTACCTGCCCCGGCTCTCTGTTTTCATCCGCTCACCTCTATGCCTGAACCGCCCTTGCCCATTCGTCCAGCCATCTGTTCTGGTTCTCTCCGAGGATCTGCGGGTCTATGCTCAGGTTCGTCTGCGGATGCACGGCATAGTCAAAGGAGGCGGGAAGGGGGGCGGTCGGGTTCGCGGGGAACATCCAGTTGGTCAGCGGTATCTCCTTCTGGAAGTCTTCGGTCAGTGCGAACTCAACGAACTTTCGTGCAAGGTCCGGGTGCTGGCATCCCTTGATGACTCCCAATCCCTCCACCTGAAGGTAGCCTGTGGTATTTCCGGTTTCGTTTATTTTCAGGAAGGAGGCCGAATAGTTCGTATCGCCGTAGTACTCCACATAGTAGGCAGGGTCAGTGGCGTAACTCACCATTATGTCCCCTTCTCCCTTCTCGAACATGTCGAAGGCGGAGTCCCAGCTCTCGGTTATCCTCGCATTTTCAGATAGTGCCTGCCAGTATGTGGTGTTGAGTTCGTTGTTGTTGGCCGCAATGGTCCAGTCGAGGAACGCGAGGCCCGTGCTGGATGTCTGCGGGTTCTCCAGAATTATCCTGTCCTTCCACTGCGGTGACAGAAGGTCATCGAAGGTCCGGGGCGGCTCGGTCACCACCGATTTATTGTAAACCAGAGCGATATATCCGTAATCGTAGGGAACGACATGGTAGGTGGGGTCGAATATGAGGTCCTGAGAGACCTTCGTTATGTTCTCAGGTTTATAGACATCCAGAACATCCGCGTCCAGGGCCTTCTGCAGGAGACTGTTGTCCACCCCCACGATGACATCCGCCTGCGGATTTGACTTCTCCGTGATCACCCTGTTGAGAACCGAACCCGCATCCCCGTATGTTCTAACCTCGACGGTGACATTGTACATCTGTTCGAACCTGTGAATCGTGGAGTTGCTGAGGCCCCACGAGACGAAGCTGTCATAGGAGTATATTACGAGCCTGTCTTCCGACGGGGCGCTCTCTCCGTGCATCATGGAATAGGCGGCGACTCCGCTTACCAGAATAAGCGCGGCCACTGTCAGGGCCAGTATCTTCTTCTTTATGGGATTCATATCGTCTAACATTTCGCTACCTCCGGGTATAACCATCTAATATCTTCATCTATTTAACTCTTTTCTTTCTCGCACAAAGTTTAAATACAAGCGTCTATTACGATATAACCGAGTAATATGATTGAACCTCCATGTGCCGTAATGATAAACCGGATGTTTCCCGAGGCGAGGAAGAGAGCGGCCCGGCGGCTCCGCGGTTCCGGCTGGAAGCAGGTCGATATCGCCGCCGCGCTCGGCGTAACGCAGGCAATGGTGAGCCGCTACCTATCCTCCGATACGGAGATCATTTCGCCGGGACTCGAGAGGGATATAGACAAAATGGCCGCTGACATGGTGAGCATGATAGAATCGCAGAGGGGCGATGCAGAGATTATATCCGCCATTTGCAGCGCCTGTTTTGCAGTAAGGGAGAGGGGGGCCCTCTGCTCCGTGCATCCGGTTGAGAACTGCAGGGTGTGCATGAACATACGAAGTCAGGGCCCTGTCGGAAAACGAAAGGATGTTCTGGACGATGTGCGGGCCGCAGTGAGCGTTCTCGAGGGTCGTATGCCAGCGGAGATAATCCCGGAGGTCCGAATGAACATAGCCTCAGCGCTCCCCGATGCGAAGATGCCCGCAGGAGTCGTGGCCATACCCGGCCGTCTGGTGGAGATAAAGGGGGAGATAAAGGCGCTCACCGAGCCGGAGTTCGGGGCGAGCAGTCATCTGTCGAGGATCCTCCTGTCCGCGAGAGAGGGGAGGTCCGAGATAATCGGGGTGGTCAATACGCTCTTCAACGATGCCGTGGAGAGGGCCCTGAAAAAGCTGCGCATCGGGTTTACGGAGTTCGACGGAGAGAACATACCCCCTGGATGGAAAGGCCGGTGTCTGGTTTACAGGGGCGGCTACGGAAGGGAACCGTGCCTCTATGTGTTCGGAGCCAGCGCGAAGGAGGCCGCAGAGACGGTTCGCCGCATCTCTCTCGCAGTTTTGGAGGGCGGATAGTATGAGATGCCTCATTGTGCTGAACGGAATGGAAGGGCGGACGCTGACAGACGAAGAAAAGCGGTTTTACAGGGGGCTGGCCGAGAGGTCGGACACAGTCATATGTGCAGACGGGGGATTGAATCTGGCTGCATCGCTTGGGATAGAGCCGGACATGGTGATCGGGGACATGGATTCGGCCGACCCGGAGATCCTGAAGCGGCTGCCTGCGGAAAAGATAAGGAGATACCCGCCGGAGAAGGACCTGACGGACGGAAGACTGGCCCTGAACCATGCCCTTGAAATCGGCTGCGATGAGATAACCCTCACCTCTGCGCTATCCGACCGAATGGACCACAGCCTCGCAAACATACAGATGCTTCTATCGGTTCCGGAAGGAGTAAGGGCCGCAATATCCGAGCCGGATGTGGAGGTCATGGCGGTGAAAGGGCCTGCTTCCGTTTCTCTGGCCGGAAAGAGAGGAGAAAGGGTTTCAATACTCCCGCTTTCCGAAAGAGTGAAGGGGATTGAACTGAGGGGCCTGAAGTATGAATTGAAGAACGGAGAGTTTGCAGTGGGGGGTATGAATGGAATATCGAATGAGATGGTGGGAGGAAGGGCGGAGATAAAGGTGGAAGAGGGGATTATTGCGATTTTCCACTATGTTCTAGGTAGCAAATCAAAATAGGAAGGGAAAGGGGTTTACACCTCTACGATGTAAATGCCGTTGTGGTCGAAGGTAATCCATGCGGCCAGATCTCCATCGCAGAGGACAACATGCGGATTGAGCAGTGTTGTCGAACCATCGCTTTCCACGACATACTGGACGGCTATGAAGTGCTCCGTCATTCCGCTGGAGTTCGTGTAGCCATCGTAGATCGATTCAGTCTGCTGGTACGGATATACCTTGACATGCACGCCTTCCTGCGGGGTTCCGTCGGAGGATTGGACAAGGATGGCCACGCACCATATCTGTATTATCCTTCCCTCTGTGTTATCCGTGAGACCGGGATTGTCCGCTACGAGCTGGTCCCCGTTGGTTCCCGCATTTATCGGGGCTGCGAACTCGGAATATATGCCCCAGTCGTTCCCAGAGATGATGTTGTTCTTTATGGTTGAGGAGGACCATACTGAATGAATTCCTCTGGTGCCGTTCGTTATTGTGTTGTTCTCTATGATGGCACTGGAGTTATCCATCAGTTTGATACCAGTGCCGGTGCCGTTTATGCTGTTCTCATAGATACCTATCGAGGCATTAACGAGATAGAGGCCAATCGTTGCTGCATTCGTTGAACCGTGCTCAAGCGGGTTGATGCTGTTGTTTTTAACGACAGTCATATTGTCTGCATTCTCTATCCTCATAGCATAGTAACAGCCGTAGATGGTGTTGTCCCTGACAGTTGCCTGAGATGATACGGAATCTATGCCGATCGCTCCGTGATAGTCCCAGCCGACATCCCATCCGGTAATTTCCCAGATAGTATTCCGTTCTATTGTTATGTTACTTGAATTGATGCTATAGATGCCTCCGATATTGAACGACAGGTTGTTATCGTGGATGAATACATTCTGGGAATCAACCATGTCTATTCCCGTGTGCGTCGGCTTGTGGAACACATAGTTGCCGAAGATATTGTTATCGTATATCTCCGAAGCGGAAGCGTTCAGGTATATGCCGCCATGAGGGTTCGAATGGATAATGTTAGCCGATATGGCCGCATCGGAATTCAGGAGAGATATTCCGTGGTCGTTGTCGTATATGTCGTTTCCTCTTATGGTCGTCCCTCTGGAATTGGAGGAATATATTCCACTGCCGTTTTCGCTGTGCGTTATGGAGTTGTTCTGGATTAAGTTGTTGCGACTTCCATGCAGGTATATACCGCCGTGTGTGTTCTTCATGACATTATTTGCCTCAACACGGTTAAGGGAAGAAACCCCGGTGAAGTGAATCCCGAACCGGGCGTTATCGGAGATCGTGTTATTCGATATGAGGTTGTTGTTGGAAGCAGAGAGGTAGACACCTGATTGTCGATTGTTGGAAAGTAGATTGTTTAAAATAGAGTTGCTGGAAGATTGACGGAAACATAATCCATTGGAATTATTCAACATTCTATTCTCTGTAAACAAATTGTGTCTACTGAACCGATATCCATAAAATCCATAGGCGCTATTGCCCGAGATGTCGTTTTTCTCAAACAGATTGAAGGAAGAGACAAATGAATACGAGCCGTTTTGGTTTCCAGAAATTCTATTGTTTCTTATAATGTTATTGCGTGCTCCAATCATCTGTAGCCCCGTATGAGCACCGGCTAGCTTATTTTCTTCTAAAACAACATTGTGTGATAAAGTCAACCCAAGATTGATTTCAGAATTGTTAGAGAGTACATTTTTTCCAACAAAAGTATTGCTGATCCCCACAAGGTTGAGACCATAGAAGTTATTCAAGACTCTATTGCCCTCCAAGATATTCTGTATAGAGTGAGAGATAAAAACACCGCAATGAGTGTTTGAATGGAAGTTATTCTCATCGATAAGGTTTCCGTTGTTTGAATTTCTCAGATATAGGCTGTAATTATTGTTAAAAGCATCATTTCCCGAAATATTGTTCATACTAGCCCCCGTATTAAGATAAATGCCCCAATTATTTTTTGACAGATTGTTTAACAAGATTCTATTGGTTAAACTTTCGCTTTCTAAATAGATGCCATACTGATTGTGATAACAAACATTCTTTATTATGGTATTATTGGATATTGCTGCAAAAAGCCCATATTTATTGTGCTCGAGCCTGTTTTCACGGATGATATTTGTATGTCCTTGTAGGTTCTGTCCCGTCGCAAGAAATATCCCATATACATTTCTTTTCACACTGTTCCCGACAATTGTATTGTTTGCTGGACATCCAACCACAATGCCATAACGAATGTTGTCGTTGAAACTATTGTTGATCACAGTATTACCAGAGCCAAACAGGTACATTCCTTCAAAGTTATTTGTGACCAAGTTGCCTGAAACCATATTGTTATCGGATATCACCAAGTGAATACTATCAAGAGAATGGCTTACGCTATTATTAGAGATTGTATTGTTGCTTGAGGAATATAGATATAGATTGTGCCCTTCATTTGAAGATATGTTATTTTTTCTAATGGTGTTCTCATTGCTTGCATAGAGCCATGCACCGTATAAGTTACCACTTATTGTAGTATTTTCCATTAGGTTATTATGAGAATAGCCAATCTGGAGACCAACCGTCGCATTGTTCAGACTCTGATTTTTTATGGAAATATCCGAACAATTGGCAAGTATTATCTCTCCGGCATTAGATGGGATTTCTCCTGTAGTCAGGTTTTTCCAGTAATATAAGGGCTTGCTGTTTACTGTATTCGAAGACCCTATCTTATGTGTATTCCAATATTTCAACTCTTTTCCATCTATAAAGACATCGGTGTGTAACATAGTATTATTATAAACAGAAGCAGCGATAGATGAAGAAAGGTATAGCCCATAGTCTGCCTTCCAGATGTGCGTATTTGATACCGAAACATTATCAGACGAGAGGACATTTACTCCATACTCTAGGCTCGAAATATTGATAGCTTTCAGCCATACATCATTTGAATTTACTACATGAATTCCATAATTTGCGTGTGCAATAGCGCTATTAGTCACTTTGCTTTCCGGGGAGTCTTCAATATGTATGCCATATGAGATGTTCCATATGGTTGAAGTCTCTATAGTATTATTCAGCGAATTCTTGAGGTAGATTCCGTATTCAGAATCGAAAACATTAACAGCAATTTTACTTTCAGTGGAGGAGAAGACATAGACCCCGTATCTGGAGTTTGAAAAAGATATAGTATTATCGGCAATTTCCACTCCTATAGTATTCTCTAGTCTTATACCATCCAAAAGGTTATTGCCAACTGTGTCGTTCCCTATCTTTAATCCGCTTGAATTTATGCACAATATCCCGTTGCCCGTATTCGACGAGATAGTGTTGTTAGTTATAAGAGAATCACTACCCCCAATATAAAGAATACCGTTTCCGGCGAAGTCACTAGATGAACTCTCTGAGGTGATAACTTCCACATCGTCAATATACCAACCAGAATATGCATTTTCAAATTGATTGATGCTATCAAAAAAGAACTCCACAGCAATGTATGAGCCGACAAACTTGCTTATGTCTATGACTTTTCTACTCCAATTCCTCATAGGCTCTCCTGAGAGTTGGATAACCTCACTATATGTCGAGTTTCTGATGATTATGCACCGCCGGTCCGTTTCTGTCCCAGTCGTATCTGTCTGGTACCAGCTCCAGAAGCTTAAAACCGCAGTAGGGGAATTCGTGAGATCTATTTCTTTCGATATCAATGAGCCAGCGACATGGCCGAGGTCATAGTTGCCCGTTTCATCAATCCCAAACCACCAGCTTTTCTCTCCGCTGTGACTGATATTCCACGCTGGAGCATCTGGTGGGGCTGTGTTTACAATGTGCCACAAGCCACTTGCAATCCAATTTCCGATTCCTAATGTAAGTTCAGCGTAAACCTTCTCGTCATTGACAGTAGAGGCGGGGGGATCAGAGGAGCTTACTACCTTAGAAGCATTGCCGGATAGATAGTCTGAGAAATACTCTACGGAAAAGTTACTTATGATTCCGGTCGTATTTGTGCCGACATCTTTGACTTCTAAAAAGTAATTTTTCCCCGTGAAAGTTGGTACTGATGATAATATATCTGTCAGGTCAAAAACAATGGCATTGTCTGGGAACGGGAGAGCTCCACTTTCTCTAGAGGGAAAGAATTCCTTTGTTGCTTCGGGTGAACTTCTATTTCCTATTCCAATTGTTATCTGGCATTCGTTTCTCTTCGCGTGATCAATCTGGAAAACGGAAACAAGAGTAGGTTTATAGTTTATTCTATCAATAACTATATATGCATGATTGACACGTTCTTCCATTGCTGCATATGATATCCAGTAAAAGCCATCATCTGCAAATCTGCTACTCCATGAATTTACAATTTTGAATGCTCCATAGCGCGTTTCTCCGTTCTCTGTATAGGGTCCAAAACTGTCGTTATAACCTACCACTGTATTCGCATGATCAAGCCGCTCTCCAGAGTAGCTATCAGTAGTCCACAGATGTCCGTATGGTGTTTGATTCAACTCAGTGTATTCTCTTGAAGCCACTATTATCGGAGCGAGATTCCCGGCATTCAGCCATGCCTTTAACGACTCCAAACCCCCACTGTTACTTAGATCTATGAAAGAGAGATTTCCATCCCTATAGAGAGGGGCCTCTCGCCATGCGTCTTCAGAGGGCCATGAAGTATAGTTTGCTCTCTTGTAATATCCAGTTCCAACTGGAATAATATCGTATTTCTGGGGCATATTCTTCCATGATGAAACTCCAATCTCATTAGCTACCCGGCATGCATAGTACACCCAACTTCCATAATCTTGGCCACCATTGATTTGATGATATACAAAATCAGGACTCATAACCTTATCCGGCTCTGTGGGGCCGGAGGAGTTAGACTCGTTATATTCTGCTCCAGACAAATCCCAATTATGTTCTTTTGCCTCCTGATATGTTTCAGTATAATAATCAAAGGCCCACTCCACACAGGAGCCCTCAATCTGATTACCAACAGGAGGGAAATAAGGCGTCTGCGAAAGGTCAACAGAAGATGGGAGGGTCTCTTTTGGAGTTATATCAGTAATAACATCTATCTTTCCAACCATGGAGTCCCATTCTTCTTCTGTAGGGGGTTTGAAGCCTGTATAATTTCCATCAACAACTACGTTAAACAACTACGTTATAGTTTACTCCCTCTTCTCCCACTCCTTCTTGTGCTTTGAGCCATTCAATATCACTTTTATCTGCGGGTTTCGACTCAATTACAATATTGCTAGGCGGTGCATTGTTCAGGGTGCTCCCATCATATTTGGAAATGGAATAACCCTGTATAGAATCATCATTTTCCATGTCATCACTGAAGGATATACCTTTACCATTAGAAGAAATATTGTTGCCTCGAACAATCATGTTTGTGTTTTCCAAAACAATTCCAGAACCCATATTAGAACAGATGCTTGAATTGGCAACGCTTCTCCTTTCTTTAAAAACTATCACTGGCAAAGAATGTAGAGTTACGCTTGAACCAATAAAGACCCTGTCTGGCCGTTTCACTCCATCAATCCACAGGTCGAATCCGATATGACTATAGTCGCCAAGAGATTTATTGTCAGTGTATTCCCCGCCGAGAAGCGTATCACTGAGAGAGGTCGTCACACCCCCTCTCGTTATGGTCCCATTAAAGGTATGGGTTGCCGAATCACTGCTATATGCCATGTGCCATCCGGTCTCATCCCACCAGATAAAGTATCCGAGGTCAACACCCTGAATATAATCGGGTCGGCCATAGGCTCCAATGGCGTTCTTCACCACGATTCCGTTGGCGTAGTTATTCTCAACAACGATGTTATCAACATTCGGAAGCGCACCGTCGGCCATGATTCCGTACCTTCCGTTCCAAGAAACCTCAGTATTCCCGGTTATGGTCGGATTGGCCCCGTCAACACAGACTATACCGTCGCCGCCGATGCCGTAGCCGTTATCGTGAATCTTCGCACCATCTATAACGGCCTTCGAGCCGTTCATCAGGTAGAGGCCATGCGTCCTCCCGTTCCGTATCTCCGCCCCGTCCCCGATATAGACATTGTCGGTGGTGCATATCACACCGCCCGGCTGGGAAAGGTCATCGGGGCCGTAGGTGTTCTCAATGACACCAGGAGAAGAGCCAGGGATTGTGAGATTACGAGCCACATTCAGCGTCCCGTTCATGTAGAACCAGTAGTGGGCGCTCTGCTGGCGGTTCCATATCTTGCCGTAAACATTGAGGGTCCCCGATGCGTTCACCTGAACCTTAAATTCCCCGTCTTTCGTAGCATTCATATCAACATTTCCACCCGTCTTTACATTCACAACTTTATTAACAAAGAGATTATCCCCAATCACATCAGTATCTTGGATATCCAGTTGTGCGTTAACAACAATGTCCCCGTTCACAATCACCGTCAGGTTATCCCATACGGTCGGCTCGTTGATAGTTGTGGGGCCGAGCACAAGAACAGGCCTATCGCCCGGCACGACATTAAAAGACTCGGTGAAGTTCCCCACATTTATGCGCTCGTTGTGCATCCATTTCACGAAGATCTCGCCGTGAATCCAGTTTCTTCCCCTCTCGGACGGCTGCCACATGTCTTCCCACGGTCGGAAGGCATTTCTGGATCTTTCATGGCCCGGAGCGATGACACCGAAGTTCACGGTCTTCAGGAATGTTTGAGTGGTTCCGTCCGGCTCCACGGAATAAATGTCCACCTGAACCACGGCAGGGAACAGGCCGTTGTTGGCCATGTCCAGTTTCAGCTGGTTGTCCTTATCCGTAAAGGCCACGCGGTAATAAGGGGGTGCGCTTATGTCGTTCAGCGTTATGTTCCCCATGGTGTCGGGGTCGAATTCCACAGAGGGATTTACGAATTTGTCATGCATCGGCCATGCGGACACGCTGCCGACAGGCATGACCATAAGGATGGCCAGTGCCATAACCACAAGCAGGCTCACAGAATTCTCATTCTTATCTTTCATCTTTCCTTTTGACATATTACCAATCTCCCCCCCCCCAT
>Ga0190313_1001577_pt1 | contig 12090 bp, 9 predicted proteins | sample 4870071011_MG_FD_169989 | JGI IMG/M metagenome (GOLD analysis project Ga0190313, IMG submission 169989) | Hydrothermal vent sediment bacterial communities from Southern Trench, Guaymas Basin, Mexico - 4870-07-10-11_MG | ecosystem: Environmental > Aquatic > Marine > Hydrothermal vents > Sediment ...
GATCCATCCTGCCTGACTGCGTTACAAAAGCGTAGCAATATCTTGATATTCCTACACTTTCGCGCCTTGCCAGGCAGGCGCCTCAACACTTAAAATTGCGAACTTATTTCGTCCCCGTTCCTAAGCAGATGGGATTCTAACTAATTGTAATCCAAAAGCTTTTCTTGTTTTTTGATTGCTATACAGATTAGCTGAATAGTTACAAATAATTTTACAAAACCACCTCAGGGACCTCCATTTCTCCCCTTTTAAAAGCTGCAGTAAATGCGTTAACAACCCTGGGGTCAAAATCTGTACCAGCCCCTTTTACAATAATTTCCTTTGCCTCAAAAGGGGACATGGCCTTACGATAGGGTCGGTCGCTTGATAAAGCGTCATAAACATCGGCAACCGATATCACCCTGGCTTCCAGCGGTATTTCATCCCCCTTTGCAGGACGATAGCCTGAGCCATCAAATTTATCATGATGGGCGAGAATAATGGGGATTATCCTCGCAAGGAGCCCTTCTGACTCCCCCCCCATGATACCAGCACTATTTTCCGCATGTTTCTTTACTTTATCAAACTCTTCCCTTGTCAGGCGGGCAGCCTTGTAAAGAAGATTCCTGCTGATTTCAAGCTTTCCTATGTCATGGAGCATGGCTGCAGCACGAACATCCTCCACACGGCGTGAACCAAACCCCATATAGGAAGCGATCTTTGCAGCATAAACTGAAACACGGTAAGAATGATTTTCCGTATACTTATCCTGGGCCACAAACTGACGCAAAATATGCAAAACTCCACGATAAGCCCTCTGAAGTTCCAGTATCCGCCGATGATTCCGGTCATACAGAGTTCCCATGGCATAAGCCGTAACGATCAGAATACCTCCCCAGACCGTGATATCATACCAGCGCCTGGCATAAATCGGAGATTTCTGAATTTCAGTAAAAAGCACTGGGTTAAAATAGGTTAAAATGCCAACAAGCAATATGCTGGCAAACGCGGTTAATGTCGCATGGCGACGACCAAAAAAATAGGCGGAAAAAATAGCAGGGAGGGAATAAAAACCAAGAAGCATATAATTTGCGTTTACTAAACGATTAACCAGATAAGCGAGTAAAAACATCGACAAAAGAAGCCACAATTCTTTATTCACCGCAGCCAGCCGCATGAATAGAAAAAATTTTAATTGTGTCTGCCAGGCAGGCTTGATCGCCTTAGTCTCTATCCCCTGCGTATAATCTTCGGAAGTAAACCCAGCCTCTCTTTCAGAAACAATATTTTGTGAATCTTTAACAAAATCCTCTGCAACAAGTGATTCTTTTTTAACATTATTATTCATACTTCTCCCAAAGTTCTAATAGATTCGTTTTTAATCCATGGGTTTTCAGGAAAATTAGACGCGCTTATCGGGCACAGATCAAGTTTAATAATTTTGTGATTCTACCAAAATTGATTAATTAAAAGCCCATCAGTCCCTTAAAATTAAATCCTGCTGAAAAAATAATATTTTTTATAAAAACACTTAAATTTTAAGATGCTTTTGTCAATATAAATTTTAAATATTGTTCAATAATTTTTTAGACAATCTAACTCCCCGGCCATAAGGAACGAGGACGAAATAACTTGGTATTTTAAGCGTCGATCCATCCTGCCTGACTGCGTTACAAAAGCGTAGCAATATCTTGATATTCCTACACTTTCGAGCCTTGCCAGGCAGGCGCCTCAACACTTAAAATTGCGAACTTATTTCGTCCCCGTTCCTAAGCTTACAACTCTCTCAGAAATCAATTAAATCAAAAAAATCTATTTTTTTGTGTTTTACCTGCAAATAGGGTATTAAGATCACTCAAGCATATGCTTGAAGGATCAGGTAATAACTTTTTTTAAAATTGCCCAGGGATTACTGACGAGACAATTATACAAAATTTATAACATTTTACGGGTTGTGCAAGTTATGAATCAACATTTTCAGACAGAATCTTTTCAATCTATCCTCGATATCTTGACAAAACAAAATTGCGGCGTCGAATGTACAGGAGTAAGCGTTCCCGCTGATGCACATATTATTGCAAAGACATACGATGAGCTTAAAATTCCCATTTGTGCAATAACCTCAACGCAAAAAAAAGGGGAAGAGTTCATTGAGAATCTTCGATTTTTTCTGAAAAATAAAAATACCCCCATAATTTTCTTCCCCCCGTATAACATCCTCCCATTTAAAAATCTTTCCTACCATAACGAAACTGCCGCCAAACGGATAAGTGCCTTATATGCCCTTATATTATACGAAACACCCCCAATAATTATTACAAGTGCAGATGCCATACTCCAAAAGATTATCCCTCCCCGGGAATTAAGCAATTATGCAGAGCTTATTATGGCTGGTGAAGATACAGAAAGGAACCTGCTAACAGAAAAACTGATTTCCGGAGGTTATGAAGAATCTGTTATTGTAGAAGAACCCGGCGATTTTTGTACAAGGGGTGGGATAATAGATGTATTCTCCCCCTGCTACCCTGACCCGGTGAGGATAGAATTTTTCGGTGATACGGTTGAATCTCTAAGATTTTTTTCTGCTGTTAATCAAAAAAAATTAAAAAGCACTGATGAAGCTGTTATTTTACCTGCAAAAGAAGGGATCATTTCAAAAAAAAATCTGGAAAGATTGATTGCCAGGACAAAAGAACAGGGCGCCGCCATGGGACTCCCCTTTGCAAAAACCAGGGAAATAGTCGACCATATGAAAGAGGAGAATGATTTTTCAGCCATTGAAAACATGTTCCCCCTGATCTACCCCACTCCCGGCACATTTTTTGATTATATCCCGAACAATTCCCTTTTTGTCCTTACTGAGCCTGAAGAATTAAAAAAAGCAGCCGAAGAAACATGGGAGCAGGCATTAAAAAACTTTCTTGAGGCACAAACAGAACATCGGCTTTGCATGGCACCTGGCGAAACCCATCTAAAATGGGCTGAAGTCAAAAAAACTATTACAGAGACAAGGCATTTATTGCTGACAACCCTTAAAGTATCAAAAAAAGACAATGATGCCGAAGAAAAAAACAGAAAATTAATTCAAATTGACTTTACGGCCAAAGACAATGCCTCTTTAACAATGGAATTAAAAAATTTTCGGGGAAAAGATAACCTCTTAACCCCCCTTGCCGACCATATAAATAATGATAAAAATTCCGGCTACACCACCATTCTTGTCTGCGGCACCAGGCACCAGGCCGACAGATTAGAGTCACTCCTTTTGCCTTACTCCATAAATCTTAAACAGATTGAATATTTTTCTGAGGTGAAATATTCAAAGAGTCTTGTTTATTCCTGCACAGGCCAACTCTCATCGGGATTTTCATGGCCTGCTGAATTTTTTTCCATTATCACGGGAGATGAAATTTTCGGGAAAAAATACCGAAGAAAACAAGGGCAAAAGCAGAAGATCCAAACAGGACTACTCAATTTTGGTGATTTAAAAAAAAATGATCTTGTTGTGCATATTGAACATGGAATCGGCCGATATGAAGGGATCTCAAAGCTAAAACTAAATGGAATAGAAAACGATTTTATCCTGATACTATTTAAGGACAACGACAAGCTTTATCTCCCGGTGGATAGAATCAGTATGATAAGTAATTACATGGGAATTGACGGATACAAACCTCTACTGGACAAAATGGGTGGTAAAACATGGGACAAGGTCAAGAAAAAGGTTGATAAATCGATTCAGAAAATTGCAGGGGATCTCCTTAAACTTTATGCAAAACGGAAACTCAACAAGGGTTACGCATTTTCAAAACCAAATCCTTCTTTTCAAAATTTTGAATCAGATTTTCCATATGAAGAGACCGAAGATCAATTAAATGCGATAAATGATGTATTAACAGATATGGAGAAACCGCTTTCCATGGACAGGCTGGTCTGCGGCGATGCAGGATACGGGAAGACAGAAGTAGCACTCAGAGCCTCTTTTAAGGCGGTAAAAGATAACAAACAGGTAGCAGTACTTGTGCCCACCACTGTTCTTGCGGAACAACATTTCGATACTTTTTCCAAAAGGTTTAAAGATTATCAGGTAAATGTTGAATGTTTAAGCAGATTTCGAAGCTTAAAACAGCAGCGGGAAATAATCAAAAACCTGGGAACTGGAAAAATAGATATTCTCATAGGAACACACAGATTAGTTCAAAAAGATGTTATTTTTAAAGAATTGGGCCTTTTTGTGCTTGATGAGGAACAGCGGTTTGGAGTCAGACACAAAGAAAAACTTAAAAATCTAAGGACCACTGTTGATGTACTCACATTAACGGCAACACCTATCCCAAGGACTCTCCACATGTCACTGCTGGGTGTCCGGGATATAAGTATTATTTCTACTCCTCCGGAGCATAGAAGGGGAATCAAAACATACATCTGCAAATTTGATACAGGCATAATTTCAGAAGCCATTAAAAAAGAATTAACAAGAAAAGGTCAACTTTTTTTTATTCACAACAACATAAACACCATATGGGCAATGGCAAAAACCTTAAAAGAACTGGTACCGGGAATTAAGATAGATGTAGCCCATGGCCGATTAAAGGAAAGAGAACTTGAGAAAGTAATGTTCAAATTCATAAACAAAGAAATTGACATGCTTGTCTGTACAACAATTGTAGAGTCCGGCCTTGATATACCTTCGGCAAATACCATTTTTGTTAACCGCGCTGACAGATTCGGGCTTGCCCAGATGTACCAGCTTAGGGGAAGGGTTGGCCGGGCAGATGAAGAAGCCTATGCATACCTTATTATTCCGGACAAAAGCATTATCTCCAGGGATTCTCAAAAACGGTTAAAAGTATTAATGGAGCATAGCGATGTGAGCGCAGGCTTTCAGATCGCTATGAACGATCTTAAAATAAGGGGAGGCGGAACAATCCTCGGCGCATCCCAGTCCGGCCATATAGCGGCTGTGGGCTATGACATGTTCTTGAAATTGATGGAAGAGGCCGTGAGCAAATTAAAAGGGGAAACGATCATAGAAAACCTGGAGCCTGAAATAAATATTCCAATATCCTGTTATTTTGCTGAATCTTATATACCTGATATTGACCAGCGCCTTGCTGTTTACAGACGGGTGGCCAAGATAACGGAATTAAATGAACTCACAGATTTTAGAAAAGAATTGTCCGACCGATTCGGGGCAATCCCTGATGAAGCTTCCAACCTGATATTAAAAATAATGTTGAAGATATTATCAATAAAGGCCGGCGTAAAAAAGCTTGATCTGACAAGGGCCGGTTTATCCCTTTCTTTTTCACCGGGACATCAGAAAAATCCTGTAAAAATTACCAATATGATTAAAAAACAGAACAGACAATTCAGGCTTACACCTGACGGGGTACTCCACGCAAAACTATCACGGGCAAAGGAGACTGGTTTAATACTTCAGACCAGAAATATATTGAAAGAAATCGAAAGTCATGTTAATTAACGATTTTATGAATTCCTTATCCATACTCAAATTTACTTTTTAAAAAGATGAAATGCTTAAAAAAATAATTTACTTACTCTATATTCTGATATTTTTTTTGTATTTCAATGCAGGATGTAATTATTCGGAAAATAATACATATTCAGAAACCGGCCGCGACTACCTGATTAAAATCAACAATACCATCGTCACCATTGCCGATTTTAATATGGCATTTGAAACTAATAATATTCTCAACGCTGACATTATACCGCAGAATGGACAAAACCTTTGCAAAGACAAAATATTCTTTTTGAATCAGTATGTGGAAGAACTGATATTATTAGAAAGAGCCAAAGAAACCGGAATATCGATTTCAGACCACGACATGGAAAACAGCATTCTGAAAATCAGAAAAGACTATCCAGAAGGAGTCTTTGAGCGATTATTTATTGAACAGGCCATCCCGTTTAATTTATGGAAAAAGAGATTCAAAATCAACCTACTTATGCAAAAAGTTGTTAAAAAAGATCTTGAGGATAACATAGCAATTACTCCTGGGGAGATATCTGCTTTTCTTGCACAGCAAGATGATGCTGCAAAGCCGGTGAATCAGCAAAAAATAATAAAATATCTGCGCAAAGAAAAGGCGCAAAAAGCCTATGGTGAGTGGCTCAACAAATTGAGCAGCAGATACAATGTTAATATTCACGAAAACGCACTTCATGAAATTATGCGTTAAATCTTATAAAAAGAACTTTTTTTGTAACTATTTAGACTTAGGAACGGAGATGAAATAAGTTGAGCAGAAATAGCGCAGGATTTTGGCCCATATACAAGGCGCATTAAAGGTTGTATACTATACGTTCAGCCTTTGATGCAACGAAGTAGATGGGCCAAAAGACAAGCTATTTCGTTCAACTTATAAAATTTTCGTTCCTTAATCTGTATAGCAACATGTATAATCTGATTAAAACATTGAAAAGCTCACGCAGATCATACCTGTTGCGTCTCTTAAATCAGCGCAGCTGAATAATTACCTTTTTTTACGCTCTAAGATCAGTAAAGTATCAGTTAATTATGAATAATATCTTAAAAATTTATACATTAAAAAAAATAGTTAACAGCCTGTTTCACATAATAAAATTACAAATTTTTTATCTTTTTTTTATTCCATTAATCCTTGCACAAATTTCGCTTGGAGCAGGAACTCTGTTTGGTGCCAAAACCATAGACAGAATTATTGCCATTGTAAACAATGAAATAGTTACACTCTATGACCTTAATATGGCTTTGGAGCCCTATATCAGCGACCTTGAAAACGCAGGGTTTCCCGACGAAAAAAAACAGGCAATGGCATTTTCAATCCGGGAAAAAATTATAAACAAGCTTATTGATGAACTCCTCACAGATCAAGAGATAAAAAAAAATAAGATTTCCATAGGAGAAGCAGAAGTTGAAAACGCCATTGAACGAATCAAGGAGATGAATCGTTCCACAGAGGAAGAACTGAAATATGCCCTTGAAAAAGAGGGGATCACACTAAAAGAATACCGTAAAACCCTGGCAAAGGAACTGGCCAGGTCCAAACTGATCGATTTTGAAGTAAAATCTAAAATCGTAATTACAGATGAAGATATTGAAAAATATTATAATGAAAACTTAAAAGAATATGAACCAAAACCTGAATACCATTTAAGAAACATAATTAAAATAGTCCCTGAATATTCAAACAGCGAAGAAAAAGAACAAATTTACCAAAAAATAAAAGTAATAATGGCAAAGTTACAAGTGGGACTCCCTTTTGAAGAAGTTGCCCGTGATTCTTCTGATTCCCCTTTTGCTGCCGAAGGGGGTTATCTTGGCGGTTTTAAACTTGAAGACCTTTCACCAGTTATCAGCGAAGGATTAAAAGGAAAAAAACCTGGAGAATTTACCGATATAATCCTTACTGAGCAGGGATATCAGATCTTCTACATTGAGAAAACCGATGAATCTACAAAAAAGACAATAGATGAAGTTACAGATGAAATTCAGAAGCTACTCTATAAAAAACAGTTTGAAAAAAAATTTCAAGCCTGGCTCAATGGCGTCCGGGAAGAAGCTCTTATAAAGACCATTAAATAGTCTTAAAAATATCCATAAATTTTAATATATTCAAGTGGTTAATCTCTGTAGCACCCAAATAATATTAACAAAAACATGGGGTCTGGACTTATGGATAATGATTCTTTTTCTTTTGGCGCCCATCTAAAATCTGTAAGGCAGGAATCCGGAATTTCCATTGAGGAAATTTCCAAAGAGCTCAGGCTTGCCACCAGGGTTATAGAGCACATAGAGTCTGAAAATCTTGATGAACTCCCCCCCGAAGTTTTCACAAAGGGTTTTTTGCGCGGATATGCAAAAAAAGTGGGGGTAAGTGATAATGAAATAATTCAAAACTACGAATCAGAATTAGCCTCCCACAAAAAGAAAAAAAAATTACAGGCAAACCTTAAAAACTATAACGCAGGATTTAAAAGCAGGTTAATTTTACTTTTTACGGGAATGCTGTTTATTATTGGCCTCTCTGTTTTTTCATCTTCGTATTTTCAGGAAAAAAACTCCAATAACCTCCAGGCAAAACAAGAACAGCCGGAAAAAATCAATACAAAAACTGACGAAAAAGAGGACCCTTACATTATTCAAACACCTGTGCGTAACACAATGTTGGGTCCTGGTTCAAACCGCAGCACTGAAAAACTGTTACTGAAAATATCCGCGATCAGTAAAATATGGATCAAGATTATTATTGATAATCAAAAAATAAAAAAATACACATTTAATCCAGGGGATTCCCTGCAGCTTGAAGCTGCATCTTCCTTTAATATTCTTATCAGCGATGCCCAGGGGCTCCAATTGTTTTTAAACAACAAGCCCGTAAAAATTTTAGGGAAAAAAGGAAGAGTCGTAAGTATTCAAATACCATGATGGCCATCAAATTCGATAAACAGGAATTAAAATCCCAGTTTCTTCTCAATATTATCATGGCTTCTATATATGTTCAGATAATAAATTTCACAAGGCCAGAATGAGGGAGGCGTATTATAATACGCAGGCGACGATAACTCAGTGAATTTATTTATATAAACATCTATATCTAAGCACCAAGTAGAATTAAAGTAATTATTATGCAAGAAGATCGTAATAAAATTCTCGTTGACAGCATCAAAAGACTGCTCCGGAGGGATGCCGTATCCCATCTGAAAAAGATTGTTAATAAAACACATGCGGCTGATCTGTCCATAATATTTCGCGACCTTTCCCTTCACGACCAGCATAAGCTTTTTCACATGATAGAAGATACCGAACAAAAAGGTGTCCTGTTAAGTGAACTTGATGAAAATGCTTTTCCTGATTTTGTTGACGCGCTGGATATAGACGACATTGTTGCAATACTTGAACAGATGCCTAAAGACGATGTTGCCGATTTAATAGTACGTTTCCCAAAAGAAAAAGCCGACACGATCCTGGAGAAAATGAACCAGGAAGGCTCCGAAGAGGTTGAGGGGCTCCTCAGTTACAAAAAAGATACTGCCGGTGGAATCATGGTTCCCGACTTTATAGCCTTAAGCGAAGATACAACAGCTAAAGAGGCCATAGAATCCCTGCAAAAAGAGCATCAGGATGTTGAAATGCCCTTTTATCTCTATGTTTTAAATGAGCAGGAAAAGCTGCTGGGAGTTATCTCTCTGCGTCAGCTTGTGGTGGTTCCCCCGCAAACACCCCTTAAAAAATTTATGACATCAGATGTATTTTACGTAACCACAGATACTGACCAGGAAGAAGTAGCAAAACTTGTCGCCAGATATGATATTCTTGCTGTCCCTGTTGTAGACGATAAAAACAGACTTGTTGGAATTGTCACTGTGGATGATGTTATAGATATTTTCAGGATGGAAGCCACAGAAGACATACTTAAAATGGCAGGTTTGGGGGAACAGTTCACAGAAACACAATCTATTTTTAAAAGTACAAAAACGCGTCTCCCCTGGCTGTTTGCAAGCTGTATAGGCGGCATACTGGCGCTATTCATTATTAAGCACTTTGAATCAAACCTGTCTGAATCTATATTTCTTGCCCCATTTATTCCTGTTATAATGGGAATGGGTGGAAATATAGGAACCCAGTCATCCACAATAGTTGTAAGGGGTATTGCAACAGGACGTTACGACTTTAAAGACCTGCAAAAAGTTGTATCAAAGGAACTTGCAATAGGATCGATCCTGGGAATAATTTACGGGTGCATGATCGCCTCGGTGGCACAGCTTCAATACAACACAATATTACTATCTGTATCTGTTTCAGTAGCAGTATTCACATCAATGTCAGTTGCAGCCTTTATAGGCTCAATGTTCCCCATGATATTTGCAAGAATGAACATTGATCCTGCCGTTGCCACGGGCCCCTTTGTAACCTCAACCATTGATATTGTAAGCATATTTTGCTACTTTAAAATCACGACTCTCCTTATCGGCATATAAATAAAAAAAATGACAAGTTTCGCATCGACTGCCATTCTTCTTAAACGGATCAACTTCGGAGATTATGACCTGATAGTTACATTTTATACACTGGCAAGGGGCAAAATGTCGATCATCGCCAAATATGCAAAAAAAAGCACTAAACGCTTTGCCGGAATATTAGAGCCCTTTTCAGCCATGGAGATAATCTGCAGTTCAGGCAAAAAAAGCCGCCTTCCTGTTTTACAGGAAGCAACATTAAAGGAACCATTTTCTGAAATCAGAACAAGCATATACAAAACTGCATATGCCAGCTACTGGGTTGAATTAATTGACAAATGGGTGGAAGAAGGAGAACGGCATACAGAGCTTTTCAACCTGCTATGGTATATCCTTGAAAAACTGAATAAAGAAAATATACCCCAGGAAACCCTTTCAATACTTTTCCAGATAAAATTTATGATACTGGCCGGAATGGAGCCGAACCTATCCTGCTGTACGACCTGCCATACAAAAACCGATGATATTAAACAAAATCGGATATATTTTGATCTGGACAATGGAGGGCTCATCTGCGCCAGATGTTCACAGGGCAGCCAAAGGAGACGAATTCCCCTTGCAAAAGGGACTGTAAAGCAGCTTCTATGGATAGAAAATAATGAGTTGCCCATTGCTCAAAAAATAAAATTTTCCACAAATGCCACAAAGGAATCACTTTTTTTTCTGGAAACTTTTGTCCCTTATCATATTAAAAAAATGCCAAAAAGTTTAGACTTTTTAAGGCAGATACGAAGGAGCATCTAAATTGGCTGATAATATTAAAAAAATACTTGAATTAAATGATATTAAAGCCTCCGCACCATGCAGAATCGATTTAGGCGGCACCCTTGATATCAAAACTTTTTATTATCCCCTCAGGCATTTTATGCCGTGCACTTTTAATATAGCTCTGGATTTGAGAACCCATGTCAAACTTCTTCCCTTTGAGGCTAAAAAGGTAAAAATTACCTCCCACGGGTTTGAAAATGCGGAATTTTACCTGGATAAAGCACCTTTTGATCACCCCCTGGGACTCATGTTTGCAATAGCATCATACTTCCTGACAGGTGGAGGCGTCCATATTGTTATAGAATCATCCTCCCCTCCTAAAAGCGGACTGGGGGGCTCATCTGCCGCAGCCATCGCCCTTGTCGCCGCATTCTCAAAGCTTTTAAACCATACGGGTGAAGCCGAAATTTCAAAAAAAGATACTGCAATACTCTCCCATGCCATTGAGGAGAGCGTGGCCGGTGTTCCTTGCGGGTTGCAGGACCAGTTAGCCGCTGCCTATGGGGGCGTAAATGCTTGGTACTGGAAAGCAGGTTTAACAGAATCGATATTTGAAAAAAAACAGATCTACAATGAAAAAGAATCAAAAGACCTGGAAAAACGAATTCTGATTGCCTATTGCGGCATTCCCCACGAATCAAAGGATGTCAACAGTAAATGGGTGAAACAGTTCCTTGCCGGAAAAAATCGAAATCTCTGGATTGAAATAGCCCAATGCACCAACAGCTTTATTGAGGCGCTATCCAGATACGATTTTCAAATGGGAGCATCAATCATGAACAAAGAAACCAGGATAAGACGAAAAATGACCCCGGAAGTCCTTGATGGGGTGGGCGTGAAACTCGTTGATTCCGCTGTAAAAAACCGGTGCGGTGCAAGATTCACAGGAGCAGGAGGAGGGGGGTGCATATGGGCACTGGGGGAAGAAAACAATATCACCGAATTAAAGACAGAATGGGAAAACATCGTCAAAAAAAATGAAAATGCTTCTATTTTAAATACAAAGATTGATTTAAAAGGTGTTCTATAGATGTTCAGACAATAAATTTCATAAAGCCGGATGGAGAAACTGAGCTATGGTGAAATTTAAAAAACTCTGGCTGTTTAAGCGCAGCGAGTTCCAGAGGTTTTTAAATTTTATTATAGCTCAGTTTATTGCTGAAATTCGACCAGGCTCTGAAATTATTTATATGAACATCTATATAAGGTTAGTAGTGTCCGGTTAGAAAATTGTAAGAAAAAAATACGGAAAGTTTAATTGTTTTTTCCGCTATTGCGAATAACTTTCTTGAATTTCTAAGTTTGCTCCGCCAAAAT
>Ga0190313_1001578_pt1 | contig 12090 bp, 18 predicted proteins | sample 4870071011_MG_FD_169989 | JGI IMG/M metagenome (GOLD analysis project Ga0190313, IMG submission 169989) | Hydrothermal vent sediment bacterial communities from Southern Trench, Guaymas Basin, Mexico - 4870-07-10-11_MG | ecosystem: Environmental > Aquatic > Marine > Hydrothermal vents > Sediment ...
TTTTCAACTATTATGCTTTTGTGACATGTTTTAGGGAGAATAAAGAAACTTAGGAAAGTTTAGTGCGGGGGGTGGGATTTGAACCCACGCAGGCCTACGCCATCGGGGCCTAAGCTCTCTGCGAAGAGGGTTTCTGATAAGGGTGTTTCCCCAGTTAAGGAAGGTTTGATTGTTGCTGATTCTGGGAAACTTGATGAGTTCCTGAAGTGGTGTTTAGAGAAGGGAACCTCATATGAGACCTGCAGCCAATACGTAAACTACCTTAAGAAACCTCTCGATAGGAACAATAAGTGGTCTGTTTTAGCGTATAAAGCATATTTCAAGTTTACCAGGAATGAAGAGCTGTGGAAAAGTATTAGAACAAAGCAGAGTAGGCCTGACTTAAACATTCCAACAGATGAAGAGGTTTTAAACACTCTTAAAGCAGCTTACGAGGCTTCCAGCGAACTATATACCGTATATGTTTTACTAGTAGAGTCAGGTGCTAGACTAGCTGAAATTGTTAAAATGCTTAAAGAGTTTGATCCTGGAAAACTAAAGAAACATAATGGATTCTACACCTACACTCTAAGCTATTTTAGAGGATCTAAGAGATCCTTCTACATCTTCACAGTAACCAAGCCCATGAAGCTTGTTGTTAGCGAGAACTGGGTAAGCAACTGGGCCTCTAAAAACAAAACGGTAAGCCCAAAATATGTTAGAAAGTTTGTAGCTACAAAAATGGCTTCCCTAGAAATCCCCCTGGAAATAGTGAACTTCATTCAGGGAAGAGTACCTAGAAGCATTCTTGAAAAACACTACTTGAACCTATACGCTTTAGCTCTAAAACACTACCCAAAATACGCAAAATGGCTTAAAGAAAACATTTTAGAGGCAATTCCCAGCATCGGTGCAGTTCATAATAGTAGGTGATGTTTTGATCAAATACTTCATGGTTGATGTTGATGAAGGTTTGTGAAGCATATTCTCTAATTAGGTTTCTGGGAGAACACTACGTAAGGCTCCTTGAAGGCAAGAAGCCAGTATTCATCTATGCTAGAGGCTTTATCCTGCTCTTAGCCCTCTACTTTTCAGGCGGAACAGCGGGAAGCATATCTGGTTTAGCGGAAAAACTCGGTGTAGACGTGAAAATATGCCATATCACCGTTCATAAGCTCAGGGAACTCGGACTAGTCTCGGTTAAAAAGCATTCCAGATACGCGATAGTCTCCCTTAAACCCGTAGCGGAGAAAGCTCTTGAAAAAATGGAGAGGAAAAAGGACCCACTACTACTAACAGCTAAAAGCCATCTTAAAGAGATCTATAAATTCATATAAAAACTAAGCGAATTAAACATTTATATATAAATTCATGCCTTTTATATATAAATTCATGTTAGAGTTTAGAAACAGGGAGTTTAGCGGAGCAGGTGCGTACACGAGTTTTAAACATGGAGAACACGTTTTTCCATGTGAACATTGTTTGAAAAATACGTGAAAACTAGTAGATTCTCAATACTTAGCTAGTTCCTCAAGAACCTTCTTCCTCTTCTTAATAATCTCCTTAATTATTTTCTCTAGGACCTTCCTCCTTTCTTCAGGATCTTTAGGAAGCTTAATAGGCACTGCAGAGCCACCAGTACTACAATTATTATAATCCTATACTGATTTATTACTTTACGTTAGCCTAACAAAGCGAGGAAACAACAAATGAGAGGATGAAGAAGGTATTTAATGGTAATGGTTATATAGTGTTCTTCATATTTACATAAATACGCAGGTGTAAATATGCCTGTAAAGCTTCCTAAGGATCCTGTAGAGAGAAGGAAGGTTTTAGAGAAAATAGCTTGGGAAATAGTTAAGAAGCACAGGAAATTGTTTGAAGAACTAGCGAAATACGATTAATTTAAATAGTCTTCCTCGGTTTCAGGTTGTATATTGTTTTTGCTGCTTCTTCCTCGTTCCTAACTTTGATTTTTCTTGTGAGTTTTCCTTTACTGTAGAATTTTACCGTGTTTGTTTTTGGATCGTATTCTACGTAGTTCCCCTCCTTCAGGTCTCTAAGTCCTTCCTCAATACCTTCAACAAGCTCCCTATTAAGCCACAGGTTAACGTGGAACCAAACTTCCTCCATACTGCCTCCTCCACGGACAACATCGACAACGCTTACAATAATGTCCTTGAAAGTTTCGAAATCCAAAGTAATAGTCCCCCTACCCTCATCAACCACAATAACCCTACCCACAAGAAACACCTGTTTAGCTGTTTATATCATCGATTCTATAAATGTGTTTATAGCGTTTATGCTATAAACAGGTTAAGAGTTTACGGTTTAGTGTTTTTATAGTTTAAGGGGTTTAGTGTTTTAGTAGAGGCAACTATGCTGCTTGATGTTCTAGAGAAAAGGCTTAAACTAGCTAGGCAGCTTCAGGAGCTTCTTAGAGGCTGCGCTTATCTCGGCTTCTCTCTGCAGGAGCTTTCTAGGATCCTTGGCTACTCTCCTGCAACGTTAAGCAAATGGGCTAAGGGGGAGTGGCTTCCTGAGGAAGAACACTTAGTCGATGCTATTGAGAAGCTTAAAGCACTGGTTAAGGAGAACATAGAGGAGCTCAGATACGATTTTAAGCAGGACCTAGATATTTCGAACGTTGACCCCAGCTTCGTTTTTAACGCCGAAATACCTAAGCTCAGAAGGTTTTCCAGGAAAGCTGTTAGGAAGCTTAGGTACGTTGTTTACGGTGATGTCAGGAAACTTAACATGAGCCTCTCCTACCTAACATTCTACGCTGGAACACTCAACATCACAAACAAGGTCCTGCTCCACGAAGCAGCCAACATGGTTAGAAGAACATACAAAGAAAAACTAGTTAAAACCACATACGGCAACACAGCCTACATAGCCCTAGCAGCCCTCAAAATAGCAGCGCTAAAACTAAAACAAACCATAAACATAGAGCCAGGAAAATACGGCCTAGATCCTGAAAAATACAGGAAAATATTCGGCAAACTAGCAGCACACTTCCTAGCTTAATTTCACAGAAGCTACTTTATCTCTTTGCCATTTTCCTGTACTTCTTAACAAGTTTCTGTAGTTTTACCTTCTTAACAGCACCTTTGTATTCCTTATGGTCCACGGCTACTTCAATTAACAACTCAAACGGCTCAGACATGTCCGCTATAGCCGATGTAAACCCTATTTTCTCTGCACCGCCGTAAACATATATGTAGCTATTAAAGTCTGTTTCGACATAGAGGGGGGCAAAGGACATTCTAGAAACGATTTCTATAGACGGCGATATTAGCGGAGCGTAGTCGATCCACTTATCTTTGCGCTTAACACGTGGTATAATAATCCATTTTCCCATCACCTTCGCACCCTTAGGGGCACGTATAGTAAATATTAGTTCAAATATCCAGTACTTTTTACCATCCCTCCCGCTTTCCCGCGGTCCCTGAAGTTGAACATCCACTATCCTTACACGTTTAGCGATATCAGAGTATAAGTTAAACAATATATCTAAAAATGTCAGAACAGCATTAACCACATCGATAATATTACTTCACCAGCACATGTCGTTATGTAAAGCGTTAGGCATTTATTATGAAAATACTAATTAAAATTCTTGAGGAGGAAATAGGATATTGAGAAAAGAGGTTGATGTTTCGAAGGTTGCTGAGAAAATAGTGGAAAAGTTAAGAGGCTTAACAAATGATAGCCCGTACTATGAAATAGAAGTAAATTCTAAAGAGTATAGGGAACTTAACAAAATACTAAGGAACCTTGAGGAAACATATTTTAAAGAGAAAGTAAAAGCCGCTTGGGATTTATTGCAGAGTATAGAATATATCAGAGTGAAAAAGGACAGGATTATTCTGGATAAGCGAAGAGCTATAATTAAAGGTAAAGGACTTATAGATAAGTGGTTTCGCAAACCTCTTCCTAGACTACTCAGCTACATTAGCACACCAAGCGAACTACCCGAGGTACTACCTTTAACAGATAGAATACCAAGCATAGAGGAACAATACAAAGCATACGAGGACTTCGTAAAAAAATGTACTGAAGAAAGATTGTTAGAAAAAATAGTTGATAAAATTGTTGATAAAGCCCTTAAAGAAACTATGGAGAATTTAATTATAGAAGCTTATGAGCTTGCTTATGAAGAGTTTAAGAAGAATCCTAAAGATAAGAAATGGAGCATTATATTTCATAAAATTCTAACTCTCCTTGGTACTGCTGTATGGGATCCAAATAACAGAGAGTTTAAAATACTTTCATTAGAACCTGATCCTAAAGATCCTAATACAGTTATAGGTAATTATATAAGCGAGTTTAAAGGTTTCGTAGAAAATGCAAAAGGATTAGAAATTTCTGAGCTAGATAAAGTTCCCAAAGACTTGCAAGAAATCACCTATGTATCAGCCTCGGATTCAAAAATAGCTACTCTCCCATGGCCTTTGGGTTTAGCAAGGTTAGAATGTTCATGCATAATAACTTCTAATAGGTCGTACAGCATAGAAGGACTTCCATGTTCGTTAACTGACATAGAACGCTACGAAAGAGATGAAATAATTTATAAAGTAATACCCAATAAACTCGGAGAACACTTTGGTAGTCCTGAATGGGCTGTCATACCTCCTAGGCTTTACATAGAGGCCGAAGAAAGAAATGTTATTCAAGCAGAACGTGCTATCAGGTTAGCTCTTGACTATAGGTATCAAGTCGCTCTACATGGAAAAATATTGCTTAATTTCATTACGGATAAAGTCTATAAAGGAGAAGATGTATACCCTGTTCACATAATAGATGGGAGCATTACACCTCCTGATAGTCATATTAGGGATAGAATGCCCAGATACGTATCTAGACTCCGTATGAAGTATGTAAACTATGTTTTTGAAGATCTTGATAGAAAACTCGTGGCGCATCTCAATAATCCCCATGTAAGGTTGCCCATAATTTCAGGTACAGTTAAGAGAATGAGAATAGAAGAAGGAGCGACAGAGACAGGATTAGAAATTCTCAGTGAATATCCAATACTCATACTAACTTTAGCCTTCATTAGACAGTATCCTGAATATAGAAATATTTTCATCACATATGCTCCTGCCCTTGCTTCAAGATTACTGCATGCCTACATTTTGACCAATATTGTAGATTATATTGTAAACACAGGATGTTTTGATAGAGCGAAATCAGCTATGATATTTTCTCCGCTACCTAGAACACTACTAGCTAGGTCGCAAATACACCGAAGGATTATGGAGACCTATGGACTGAAGGAGCTTTATGAATACTTTGAACTACTTAACTATGAATCCACACGTGATATAGCAGATAGTCTTTTCACCTACATAGATAGATGCTTTAATTATGAGCGCGAACAAATGTTTAAAGTGCTGAGCGATCTACAGTCGTTTAAATGGGTGGATACATATATTGCTCCATTAAATGTTAGTATACCAGCAATATTCCCTAGATATGAAGTACTTATCCAGTATAGAGGAATAAATTTATGGGAGAGCAAATATGATTCTGACTATAATAAGTTTAAACAACGCCTACTTGGCTTCTTTGGTAAAAGAGAATATTTAGATACTTATGCTAGCAGAGAGAAGAGAGGTAACATTATTGAGCCGCTACTTAAAATTAGTGATGCAGTATCTATGTATGCACCAAAATACTTATGTGAAGTAGATGAAAGAGTTGGGAAATTAGCGAAAAAAATAGTAGAGAAACTAGGAAAAATATAACGAGTACACTCAGGAAATGTATAAAGGGTTCTCACATGTCCAAGCAACCTAGTAATGATGAATTCCTAGCTATAGTTGTGTTTGATCCTAAAACACCACCAACAACAAGGCTATGTCGAGCACAATGTTACGTACCTTTAAGGAAGGAGAAGAGAGAACCTTATGAGAGACTTGTTAAACTTATGAGCAAGATTTTACTATTTAACTATGTTAGAATAGTAGATCCATTAAAAAGTAGACCTGATAGGCTAGCATGGATAATAGATGTAGAAAGCTCCCATAAGAGCTTAAAAGTAGAGGAAGGTGGGGTAAGGCAAGACACTTTAAGCGTGTTCTTAGCAAACCCTAAAGAAGAATTATTAAGGAGCTTCGGTGAATCAAAAGCCTTTGTATTTCTTAAACTGCAGATATTAGCAGAATTCTTGGATAATAAAATAAGCGAATTAAGAAACGCTACAGTAGTAGGTGATCTCGTTTATTTCGTTGAACCTAAGGAAGCATTAAACTACATTTTGCGGAAAAATAATGCTAGCAAAGTTATTGGTATTAAGATTGGTTTACTTTACGGCACAAAAGACGTTCATGTAGAGTTACCGTTAGACTTCGTTTGGAGACATTGTGGGGTCTTCGGTGTTACAGGCAGTGGCAAAACAAATACACTCTTCATAATCTGCGAACAACTTTCCAACGCAGGAATTCCTGTAGTAGCATTTGCTAGGGAACCTGATTTTGTAAAGGAAATAGTTAAAGGCTATACTGAAATATTGAATGCTGAGGAATTACGGATACCATTCAGCGAACTAGATGTAGGAGTCATAAATCACTTGCTTGAAGGCTATGAACTAACAGATCCCATGATTGAACTGCATTATTTAATTCTCGAAAATCTCAAAAAAGGAAAAATAGCACCAAGCATTAATACGGAAATAGCTGTACTAGGTCTAGCATTGGGAGAGAAGGAGTGGATAGACTACCTCGACAAAGTTCCTGAGGTTAGGCATAAACTCATACAGAAAGATCAGTTAAAGAAGATAGTTATAAATATAAGTACAAGTATAAAGAAGTGGGATCCACGGACAATAAGAGGCTTAAGAACTAGATTATTTAAGCTTCTAAGATTATTTGGACATACACTTGACTGTATATGGATGTACAAGCACAAAAGCTTTGATTTAAAAACACTAATAGAAGTTAAGAACAATAAGGGCATTATCAAGGTAATAGACTTAACAGGATTTGATGATCCTAAGAGAAGAGCCATCTTAGCGGTCCTACTAAGTAAATTATTTGAACTAAGGGAACTTGCTTATAGAGGAAGACTTAAAGGAGTGCCTAAATTCGTTATCGTTATAGATGAAATACAAGCTTTTGCACCAGATAGAGAAATAACACCCTCCAATGCTATTCTAAGAAAAATAGCTCAACTTGGTAGAAAAAGAGGCATAGGCTTAGTAGTAGCTACACAATATCCAACATATATGGACCCCCAGGTACGTAGACAGCTAGTTACAAAAATAGTTCATGCAATAGGTGTTGAAGCTGCTAGAGCATTAGATTTGCATGAAGTGCTAAACAAAGACGTGTTAGAGTCATTACCTTTCCAGGAGGTTGGAACAGCAATATTAGTTACAGCCAGGGACTACGTATTTGCTCCCTTAAAAATAAGTGTTCCCCTTTCAAAACCCTTTGGCGGAAAGGGTTTTGAAACATAGTATGGTACAATTATTTTTTCTTATGCTTCATTAAATTAAGAACTTCATTATGCAATAATACATTTAGTGCATTTAATGCCATAATTTCTACTGTGTCGTATTTATGGCTTGTCCTTGTAGTCCACTGCATAAATCTAAGCCTCCAAGAATTTTCTGTTCTTTTAGGGAAGAAAGCAAAGTAAGCGCCATCCATTTTTGCCCAATAAACCCAAGATGAAGTATCATAACTGTTTATTATATTATATACTTTTCTAACTATGTGCAAACCTAAACCAAAAACATGTAATTTAACATCATGACCTATATGATGCCTTATTTCATGTAGTACTTTACTGGCGAACTTGTAACTTCTTGTTATACATAAACTACCTACACCCCATATCTTAAACTTGTTTTTGTCTATCCCTTGTTCTTTATAAATATCGTAACATTCGAGCCACTGACTAGGATCATCAAACCCCTGAAGCACGGGAACTACTATCGGTTTCTTTGTTGATTCCATAACCTCTTTTTCAAACACTTCTATGCAGTCAACACCGTACTCTACTGTTTTCCTTATTCCATGGGATATGCTTATAATGCCTCTGGAAACAAGAATATCTAAAGGTAAATCTAGTGTAGCTATTAAATCAGCGTTTAATATGCTCAAACTAGTTCTAATATATTCACATGGCGTATAGGGATAGTATGCGCTCTTAAATTTACTAAAAAACTGTTGAGCTCCAGAATCCACAAAAAGCTTGGAAATACTTTCTCTTTTTATGAGATTATGTGGTATCTTAAACTTATCTCTCCAGTAAACTCCTATTGAAGCAAGTAGGGGGAAACCGTTAATGTATTTGTATAAAACTTGTGGGATAAGGTGATTAAAGTCTCTAATAAATTCTAATAGAAGCTTTAGTGAAGCCCATGCTTTATAATGTCCAGCAAGATATACTTCTAGTGAATTATTATTAGTAGTGGAGTCTGTGCAATTTTTAAATAATGCAGCTACTTTTTGAGTGTATTTTCTTCCTTTAGCAGTTAATTGGACTTTGTAGTTATCTATTATTCTAAGGATTCCTAGTTCTTGTAAAAGTTTAAGATGATTCATTAAGTATTGGTACCTCTTTTTCTCCTTACCAAGTAATCTATAAACCTCGTCTATGGTAAGTTCGTTAAACTTAGCTAACTCGGCTAGAATCTTTAACCTAATCCAGGACCTACCAAATAGCTTAACTAGTTCTTCCTCATTCATCGACTGTCGATACTTAAAAATAGTATTTAAAACTTTTCTTTTGATAACCTATCAGGATACCTATTTCCCATTAGCTAGAAAAGCAGGAACATAGTCTGCAACTTAGCACGGTTAATATGTATGTTTAAAGAGCAGTGCATGTAAGTGAGAACTTATTTTTCAGTATATGTTTCAATTTAAGAAAATATTTTACATAGTTTGAATTAATATCTATATATCTTTACATTCTAACCCATAATAGTATTTTAATTAATTATTGAAACATCAAGTACTGGGGTTTATTTAGCGCTCCTCTGCTATTTATGCTTAATGAGAAGATGTATTGGTGATGTACTGTATGATTAGTGGGAATATTGTTAAGATTGTAAAGTTTGGACCTAGGCTTGTTTCTAAAGGTCCTAAGAATAGGGCGATGATATATTTGCCGAAAGAGTATTCATGGCTTAGAGGAAAATACGTTTTCGTAACTCTTGAGGTTCTTGAGTTTAAAGAAAAAAATTAAGTAGCGTGAAGGGAGGGGGGTGTGGCCTGAGTGGAAATAGGTGAAACAAACCTAAAAACACTACCCTATTCTACGGAATATTCTATAGAATATAAACATTCAAGGCCTATAGTAGATAAGGGCTTTTCTCTTAGATCCGTTAACGGTTACTTCCATGATTCTAACTATGAGAGGATCGCCTTTAGACCAGCCAAGTTCCTTAATAAAATCCTTAGGAACAGTAAGAAGAAAATGCTCTGTTTCTTCAATACTTACAGTTTCGCCCTTTTTCCTCTTAAAGACTTTTACCTTTCTAGACTGAAGCTTAACAATTCGCATACTCTTCATAGAATCACCAAGTATATGTTGGAAATTTCTAGAATAAAAACACTACTACATGAAATTTCTAGAAATGTTTATAAATTTCTAGAAACTACTAGAAATACAGAGAAAGTGGGGTTTGAGAATATGCAGGTAAGTGGAGTTCAGGTTAAGGGATCTCAGAAGTTGCAGAATATTGTTGAGGAAATGTTTAATGCAGAGGCTGGGAAGTTTGAGGAAATGTTTTACGAATATGTTTTACTGGCTATTGAAGACGCTAGGGATGCTAAAGAGTTTGCCGCTGCGCTGCAGCCTCTTCTAAGGAAGGCAGGTGTCTGGGTAGATCCTGGGAAGGTTCAGGCTGTAAGCGTTGAGCTTGGGAAATGGAATGAGGTTGTTGTTAGAATCCATTTACCGACAAGAGAGGTTAAAGTAACAAAGTACGGTGCCGAGGTCCTGCCGTTAGAGTTCTACGTGTACAGTAATTGAGGAGGGGTAATGTTATGGCCTTATTCTCCCCGCTAAAGGAAATCATTAGGATGTACAGGCTTGATCCCAGCGATGCCGACGATTTAGAGGAAATTATTGCTAAAGCAGAGATCTATGCTCAGCTAGAGGTTTGCATGAAGCTGCTGAACGCTATAAAGCATTTCGACAAGAACATACCTAAGGTCCTTCTCGAAGCTGCTTTAAGCAAGAAAATAGAGGAGCTGGAGCTAAGGCTTTCAAGCTTTGAAGACAGCGTTTTCAGCACTATCTTGGAGGGGTCTGCGGGATCAGAGCCTGGAAAGGAGGAGGTTAAAACATTAGTTGTAGAGGAAACGCGGTGAAAGCAATGGTAGCTAAACCTCAAGCCCAATTCCCTATTTTTTCCAAAGAAGAAATAGATCAGGCAATAGACTACGTTGTTGTTAAGAAGTGTCTTAGATCAAACAGCGTAGCTGTCATGGTTAGCGTTAACGATGTTTCCAAGGTCCTAGCTGAAAAACATGGGCTAAACCATAGAGACAAAGGGCTAAGAACCCTTGTTGGTAAGAGACTCTCAAATTTAGCTAAGAAGGGTTTGCTTAAGCTTCTAAGAGAATCGCCCTGTAGGAAATACAAGGTTACTTCTAGGTTTTTCGAGGTCCGTTTCGGGTTCAAATACCGTGCTTTAAGATCTAAGCCTATGTTCTACCTTTCACCCGTTGAGATAACTTATATTATGCTAAAACAGGTTGAAGGTGAAAACAAGTGGCTTTAATCAGGCTTTTTAACGGTAAGGACCTTCAGAAGCTCATAGATAAGAAGATTGTTTCGCCTGATACCCACATTATTGTTGTAAGGTTTAACACGTTCTATTTTGTTCCAATAGTTACTTCGAGACATCGACACTACATTATCCTTAAAGCCAACCGAAGCGAGGGCGTAAACCTATTTAAGAACCTGGCTAAACAAGGCTTTACCCTGGTTAAAGGTTCTTTACGCTTTCTTATTGAAAGGTGATGGCCGTGGCTAAGTATGTTATTGTCGGTTTTAGGGTTGATAGTGAAAACAGCATCTACTATAGGAAATGCAGGGATATTGAAGAGTTAAAGAGAGCACTATGGTATGCTTTCGAAAGAAAAGACGCAGACTTCGTCTCAATAAGGAAAGTAAAGGTGGTTAAGTGATGGTCAGGATCTATACTAGGCGTTTTAGAATAGGCTGGTATACCGATGAGCTTGGTAGACGTAGACCCATCACTAAAAGAGGTATCGTTATAGAATTACCGCCTACGATACTGGCACCTAGAAAACGGAGAAAAATCTACGTCAGCTTAGGGGTAAGCATTGAGGATACCAGCATACAGGATTTGGAAAAACTAGGATTTAAGAGAACAGAGATCGCGGGAAGAGAAGCACTAGAGCTGGAAGAAGGTCTAAAAATGTTCGCTACCGAGGTAAGGGAAGACAATAAAACGGCCGTCTTCCTGTACCTCGACGGCGAAGTAAACAACCTGCGAGTGTTCGACAAAGTGATAGTAGCGTTCCATAAAACAGTGTTAAAACTTTACAAGAAGGCTAAGGGGACTAAGTAGTGGCTAAGCCCATTATTGAAATTATTGGTGAAGAGAAGGCTAAGGAAATAATAGCTAGTGTTAAAGAGGAGCTTAGGCCTCACTTAGAATATTTAGTAAGGAATATAGATGTTGAGCTAGGTGTTTCGCCGCCTGCTCTAAGGCTTGATGGTGAAGTTGAAGGTTTAATGTATCCTGAAGCATTGCATTTACATGTTAAAAGCTTATTGGTTGATTCAAAATATGTTAGGGAAAAAAGTTTACCACCTGAAGCAGTTAAAGAGCTTTCTTTCCACCTAGGTAAGCTTATTGAAAACGTGTTGTTTAAGGTTGAGGAAGAGGGGGGATTTGTTGCCGAACTTAACGTGGAACCTCACAGGTTAGCTGCTGAGCATGTTGGAAGAAAAATCAGAATGGAATGCGTTATTGCAGGCGAGTCCCAGGCTAAAGCAATACCTAAATACATTATGGTTAGCTGCCCATACTGCAGCCCAGACAAAATAGATTTCTCAAAACCGAGAAACTGGGATCATCTTAGAAAATGGCTTTTCAATAAAAGACAGTTTCTG
>Ga0190313_1001579_pt1 | contig 12086 bp, 13 predicted proteins | sample 4870071011_MG_FD_169989 | JGI IMG/M metagenome (GOLD analysis project Ga0190313, IMG submission 169989) | Hydrothermal vent sediment bacterial communities from Southern Trench, Guaymas Basin, Mexico - 4870-07-10-11_MG | ecosystem: Environmental > Aquatic > Marine > Hydrothermal vents > Sediment ...
GTTTATTCTTTGGTGGCCTCTTCGAGGCCCTATTACGCTGGCAAGACTTAAAGGGGTTTCGGTGATTCAATACTCGTTGGATGATTTACTGTATCCCCGCCCCAAGGCTTTCAAAAGAAAAATGTAACACATAAGAGAAGATTTAAGGACTAAGAACAAAATCTAAAAGCTGTCTTTAAGATTTAAAGTTCTCAAACATTTCTTTTATGAAGTCCTTAGCTTCTTCGCTAAGCTTATCCTCTTTTACTTCTTTGCCGAACTTGTCGTATACCTTTCCATCTATTATACTTATTTCAAGAACCTCATACATCATTTCATCCTTGTCTTCAATTTTGATCCCGTGACCCTTCAAGTGGCCTCTTACACTGTCAATATCAACGTATTTGCCACACTTTTCACATTTGTAGAACTGCCAGAACACAAAGTCTTGGCCAATTGTCATGCTGTTCTTTAGGTGTTCAATGAATCTACCGCCGAGATACTCGTAAAAATCTTCCTGAATAAGTTTCCCATCCTGCTCAACAACCTTGAATCCTTTCCAGACTATGTGGTCGTTTATATCTACAAGCGTTCCTTTGAGGAATTTTGATGTCATGATAAATGTGCCATTGTGAATGTAGAATGTGCTCTTGTCCGGGACAACCACTATATCAAGCCCTTCCCCCTCTTTTACCTCACTGAGCTTTTCTGCCTCTTCTCTGTTGTTTGCAACGTGTATTCTGATTTTTAGGTCACTCTTTTTGTGTCTTCCAATTATCTTGTCCTCACTTAGATTCCAGTGATAATCATCCAACGTTCTGATTCTGGAATAGACTTTTCGGAGTCTTGAATCTATCTCACCATACTTCACAACCACCACCCAAGAAAGAGTAGGGATTGGTATTAATAAGTCTTCTCGGAAAACTTTAAAAAGCCCTATGTTTCTGGACTGACCTCCTCCCCGTCCTGAAGGGCGAGGGTTCCAACGAACTAACCCCTCGCCATTGGCGGGGAGGTTTGAGGGGTTCTCATTAGGGCAACCCTTGAAAAGGGTTCTTCGAACCCCTCTGGCCGGGCCTTCGGCCAGTTACCCCTACCACAGGACGGCTCGGGGTTATCGCTTAGAGTCCACCCTTGGAGTTTTTGACTGCCACAACGGGCAGTTTTGAAAGGACGCTTAACAGCGTCAACCCTCCAATGCTGGAGGGTAACGTGAAACCCCTCATCTCATCGGGTTTATTCTTTGGTGGCCTCTTCGAGGCCCTATTACGCTGGCAAGACTTAAAGGGGTTTCGGTGATTCAATACTCGTTGGATGATTTACTGTATCCCCGCCCCAAGGCTTTCAAAAGAAAAATGTAATATCCCCTTGTGCCCTCTTCCTAAGTTCTTCTTCATAAATTGTCCAAAGTGCTATTAACGCACCAGGAATTCCATGTTCTGTTGCAAATGTCATATAAGGTGCTAAGTCAACAACATAATCCGCAAATCTAAATAACCCCCTCGGAATACCTTCTCGCGAGCCAATGAACACAACAACTTCCTTTGCGTAATACATGTCTTTCGCCAGTTCATCTTTAACCTCAGTTAGGGTATGCCCCTTGGGATCTGTAATTATAAGCAAGCGTTTGTTTCTTCTCTTGTCTCTTATCACCTGATACAAATCCCAGACATATACAGGAACTTTCTCAATTTTCCAAGGGTAGGCTTCTCTTTGAATCTGATACCTTGACTCTTGCCCAATCTTTACTCCCCTCAAAAATTCCATAAGCTCGTAACCATCAATTTTTTCTTTCGGCGCTATTATTAGCTCTTTAACTTCAAATGCCTGAGCGGCTCTGCCAATCTTCTCACCAAAGTTTTTGCATGCTTTATAATCACCCCAGTACGGCATCTGGACTATGCTGACTTTTTTGAAAAGCTTCCTTGCATCTGTCTTCTCTGGAGTGTACTTCTTCCACTCCTCTTTTCCAACAACTGAGATGTAAGCCTTATCACCGATTATCTCAACTAAAATTGCTTTATCTGGGAAGCTCAAATCAACTTCAGCATTTGTAAGCTCTTTTATCTTAGCTCCAAGCTGAACGTTTACATCGACACTTGTGAACTTGTGCTTTCCTCTCCTCTTGGTCTTAACGGCAAATGTCTCTCCCTCATTAATAAACTTAGCAAGATCTTCAGCGACACTTAAAATATCTTCAATTTTAGCGGGGACCTCATGTAAGACCTCAACAACCCTTTCAACTTCTGGGACTTCTAAAATCTTCTCTTTTGCATTTTTATCGTCAGTTTCAACTAAAATCAATCCAGAATATCCTTGAGGTGAAATCCAGACCTTAGCATCTTCCAAAGCTTCCTTGATGTAGTTCCCAGCGACAGCTTCCATTCCCCTCTGGGTCTTTATCAGAAATTTCACCACTATCACCTGGATGAAAATTAGAGAATGAGCTTAAAAGCTTTAGCAGAAGTTCTTTAATGGAGAAATGGAAGCAGAGAGAAATCAAATCTCTGGCTCAGCAAGAACCTTAATCTTTCTGATTTCTGCTCTCTTGAGTGGGTATATTTTCTTTGCTTCCTTGGCAATCTCAGCACCCATCTTGCCTGTGACAGCTTCAAGGACAAACTGTGTGAACGGTAACTCTTCAGCCTTCTTGTATATGATGTTCCTCATAATGTCTCTAATTGCCCTCTCTTGACTTGTCTGAATTCTCCTTATTGCAATGACCATTCCCATAACTCTAAGCTTGTAGCCATCCTTTGTGGTAACGTTAAAGATACCATCAATTCTTGTTGTTCTTCTTCTAACTAAGCTCCTAATGTAGCTCCTTGCGAGCTTGTGCCCTTTGAACTTTGTGTAAGCGTTCTGCCCCTTGACGTCATGAATCTGGAAGTAAAGCTTAACATGACCTTTTGTGAAATCGCCGGTTAAGTCCTTGAGGGTGGTCTCTATAACTCTTCCCTTAACCTTCTCAGGATCGTCTGCTGGGGTTAAACCAATCTCTTGGCTTCCAAAAAACTCAGGAGCATAAACAATATACCACTGCTTAAACTTCCACTTATCCCTTGCAGCGGCAACTCTTTTTCTTGGATTAGCTCTGGCCATCTTAACACCTCCCAATTTTTACAATTTTAAACTATCTTCAGCGATCTTGATTGAAAACACTAAATCATCCAAAGCCACTATAAGGCTTTCAATCTCACCGGAGTATTTAACTTTTGTTATGACCTTACAATCTTCCCAATAAGTTTTAACCTTTAAATTTTTTGGAAGGTTTAAATTATCAACATCAACAGCTCTCGCTATTGCCTCAGCACTCTTTTCATCCTCATAGTGCCAGATTATTTCTGCTTTGGCTTTAATTTCCATTTGTCTGTTCCTCCAGTGCTCTGTTTATAAGCTCTGCAAATTCTTCTAATTTGTTCTTTGGAAACCTAATGCCAGCGGCTATTGCATGACCTCCACCTTCTCCGCCAATAGTCTCTGCAACTTTTCTCAAAGCTTCTCCAAGGTGATATCCCTTAGCCAACGCTCTTTCGGTAGTCCTTGCTGAACCTTTAATGAGGCTGTCGTCTTCTTCGCTGTCCGCCAAGATAATTACTGGTTTTTCTGGATTTGCGAGTTTTGAACTTATTGCAATGTTCGCTGCTATACCCACAAGAGTATCTTTAATGTTCTTACCTGCATAAAAGACGTAGACGTTTTCTTTTTCAATGACCGTGCTGTTCCAATTCTGTATTAGGTATTTCCTGGCCTCAATTTGCTCTCTCTTGTATTCATCAACTAATTTAAGGGCTTCCTTGAAGGCACCTTCGTCCCCTAAGCATATTGCCACTCCAAGAGTGCCAGCGTTTAGTCTTCCAGTTGCATTAAGCAGGGTGGCAAATTCTCTTGCCTCGTGTCTTGGATCTCCTTCTTTGTAGGCCTTTATTAGGACTACATCTCCGATTATTCTGTCAATCACTTCCTTCCCAGCTCCGTGTTTGATCAAATGAATCACAATCAAGTCGTTGAATCTCTTCTTTTCTTCCTCTCTAAGTTGCCAGTAGTACATATCTGGGTCAAATCCTTTAGCCCTGAGAAACTCAATGGCTTTTCTCTCGTCTCCGGTAATCTCTGGAATCTCTGGATTAGTGGCATAAGCAAGCATTTGGTAAAGCTTTCTCGTTTCTCTTCCGTAAAGTCTAATTTCCTTCCTTATTTCAATCAAGTCAAGTTCTTTTGCATCCCCTATTATGTCCAAGTTCATACCGTGGAATTGCCCATCTATCTCTTGCATATCTCCAACGGCACCAACTAAGGCCAAATAGCTTAAATCCTTGTTTTTCTCGTTAATCTCTTTTGCAACAAAATAAGCAACACCAGAACCGCTTAAATCTCTGACACTGTCAGCTCCAAATTGGGTTGGGTTAACTAAGATGTGGTTGTCGTTCTTAATCTCTCCATCTTCTGGTGGATGGTGATCAGCTATAACAACGCTTGCATCGCTGAGGTATTTCTCAATGGATTTTATTGATCCGCTACCTAAATCACTGAAAACGTAAATTTTCTGTTTTTCATTTGCAAGCTCCTTGATTAAATCTTCGCTGAGCTGCTTAACAATGCTTAAATGAAAGTTCCCACCTTCTCGTGCAATTGCCTTTGCAAGAATAGCACCAGCAGTTATTCCATCAGCATCTCTGTGAGAAATTATGCGTATAGTGTGTCCTAACTCAATGTGCATTTTTATTAGTTCGGCACCCTCTCTAACCTTTTCTAAAAAGCCGCTCTTGTCCATCATATCACCTTAATAAGGAAAAAGTGAGAAATCAGCGGACTAAGAGTTTTGCTTGCTCTGGATCGTATCTCCACTTTGGTGGGAGCTTTCCTGTTCTTCTGTAGTATTTTACAAGCCTCCTAATCTTGCTCTCAATGAGCTGAAGTCCTCTTCTTGAGTGTATGTCCTTGGGATGCTCCTCAAGGTGTCTCCTCAAGTTAACTGCCCTCTTGATAAGGAACATCAAGTCCTCTGGAATCTCTGGTGCTAAGCCGTTCTCTTCGAGGATCTTGGTTATCTTTTTGCCTGTAATTAGCTTAACGCTTGGAATTCCATACTGGTCTCTGAGAATAGTCCCTATCATAGCTGTGCTGTAACCTTCTTTCCTAAGCTTTATGACAAGGTTCTCAACTTCCTCAGCTGTATATTCTACCCAAGTTGGTGGAGCAGTCCTTGGGGGTCTTTTTGATCCAGATTTACCTCTCTTTCTCGCATGTATCCTTGCCATATACAACACCTCCTTGGTGACGGCCAGCTCCCGCCAGCCGCCCCTATGCCAATTGGAATTGCCGGGGTGTGTTTAAAAAGTTTTGCCTGTTGAGTGCTAACTATTGTTGATGGTGTAGAAATTACGAAAAACTTTAAAAATTTTGGAAATGATTAGATTATCATGCGAAGATTAAAAGACCTGAATCAAGAGGAGCTTTATGAGATTATGGAATACGTTAGAGAGCTAAGGAACAATGGACTAAGCTACTCTGAGATATCAAAGGCGATAGCAGAAGATAAGGGCGTAAAAATTTCAAAAGCCACTGTTATAAGATGGTGTAAGGGGATGCACAACCCGTTCAACAAAATTAAACGCCTAAATCTAAGCACCTCTTCTGAGCTGGCTTACATAATCGGTGTTTATTTTGGAGATGCAAGCCTTTCAGAACGCAGTAATTCCATCTACAGAATTCGACTTAAGGTCGTTGATAAGGAATTTGCCGAAGCTTTTAGAAATGCCTTGGTCAGTATTGGGCTGAATCCCAAATTAGGAATCGAAAACGACAAAAACAGGGGTAGTAGATGGTACGTGGAAGCAAATAGCAAAAGCCTGTATATGTTTCTAAATCAGCCTAAAGAAAAGCTGTTTGAAGTTGCAAAAGAATATCCAAGAGAGTTTTTGAGAGGATTCTTTGACAGTGAAGGTTATGTCTTTGTGGACAGGCATAATCCAAGAAGGGCTTACGTTTCAGTAAGTAACTACGACAGAGATATCTTGGAATTTTGCCAAGAGCTTTTAGATGAACTTGACATTCATTCAAAAATATATCTATCTCGGGGGGAGGGAACTCCTGTGAGAATAAGGGGCAAACTTTATCATTATACCCGGGATTTCTATGAACTTCGTATTTATCGCAGAAAAAGCATTGTAAAGTTCGCTCTTGAGGTTAGTTTTACAATCCAGCGGAAACGAAAAAAGCTTCAGCGCTTCCTTGAAGTGTATCTATACAACCAAAAGAAGTAAAAACATTACAACCCCACAACGGATGGTAGCGGGGGGAGGATTTGAACCTCCGACCTCCGGGTTATGAGCCCGGCGGGCACTCCTAGCTGCCCCACCCCGCTGCACAACCCGATACATACTAATATATGGTGAGTTTATAAACTTTACTATTCAAAAACTCCTATTACAAAACTCTTTTGTTTAATTTGGCTAATTTTAATAGCAAAACAGGGCTTTGCAACTCTCTACACTATATTTTGAAGACTGCAAAAGCTTTAAACCCCTATGTAATATTTCTTCTGGTGATGACATGTATCTAACAAAGGAAGAAGAACTGATTTTAGCAGGAGAGTACGGATATGCTTTGCAGAAAGCTATGGAGATTCTTGTTGCCCTCGGAGAGATTTATGGAGCTGATAGGTTAATTCCAATCAAAAGTGCCCAAATAGCCGGAGTTTCTTATAAAAACATTGGAGATGCTGGCATAGAATTTTTGAGAGATTTTGTAGATGCAGGAGCTAAGGTTAGTGTTTATACAACCTTAAATCCCGCAGGAATTGGTGATGAAGAATTCATGGAAAAACAAAGAGAGGTTCTGGAGCTTTACAGTGCAATGGGAATTGAAATAACTTCAACATGTACCCCATATTACGGGGCAAATCTGCCCAAGTTTGGTGATCACTTAGCTTGGAGTGAAAGTTCTGCTGTAAGCTTCGCAAACTCGATTCTGGGTGCAAGAACAAACCGTGAGGGTGGACCCTCAAGTTTGGCGGCTGCAATTGTGGGAAAAACTCCAAATTATGGGCTTCACTTGGAAGAAAACAGAAAAGCAACGATTATTGTTGAAGTTCAAGCTAAAGTTAAAGAGTTCGTTGATTACAGCCTTTTAGGATACTACCTCGGAAATGTTCTTAAAAATGACATTCCCTATTTTAAAGGACTAAAACCTGAAAAGATAGATTATTTGAAAGAGCTTGGGGCTTCAATGGCTGCAACAGGTTCAATTGCTTTGTATCATGTTGAGGGCGAAACCCCAGAATACAAAACTGCCATCACAGATAAGATTGAAAGAATACAAGTTGATGATAGGGAGCTCGAAGAAGTTAAAGCAAAATACAATGCTGATTGGAGTGAAATTGATGTCATCTTAATTGGCTGTCCGCACGCTTCAATTCAGGAGATTAAAGAAGTTGCTGAGCTTTTGAAGATGAGAGGAAAACCGCTGAAAATACCTCTGTTCATAACAGCGAGTAGGGTTATAAAATATTTAGCGGACTCTTTGGGTTATACCGAAGTTATAGAACGCTACAACGGTAAGATAATTGTAGATGCTTGTTTAATTGTTTCACCAATTGAGACCTGGTACAAAGGTATAGCGACGAATAGTGGAAAGGCGAGCTTCTATTTTTCATCAGCCGGACTAAAAGTAAGGCTTGATAACACGGATAAGCTAATTCTTGAAGCTCCATGAGGTGATCGAAATGAAAGTGCTCAAAGGCAGAAAGATAACAAAAGGAAGAGTAAAGGGAGTTGCATTGGTTTCCCAAAAACCTCTCTCATTTTTAGGAGGCATTGATCCAAAAACTGGAATTGTAAAGGACGCTGAGAGCGATATAAAGGGAGAGAGCGTCAAAGACAAAATCCTTGTATTTCCCAGAGGAAAGGGCTCAACTGTTGGCTCTTACGTTATTTACCAGCTCAAAAAGAACAATGTTGCTCCAAAAGCCATTGTAGTTGAAGATGCTGAGACAATAGTAGCAACTGGTGCAATAATTGCAGAAATCCCGATGGTAGATAAAATTGACATAAAGAAGATTAAGAGTGGTCAGGTTATTGAGGTTGATGCTGATAAGGGTGAGGTTATAATCCATGAAGAGGAAGGCATTTAAATGATGGATTTAAAAAGAGAAATAAGGTGGAAAAATGCCAAAAGGAATTTACGAATGTATTAATTGTGGTTATCGAGAAGTGAAGGAATCTACGGAACCTTTGCTTGAAGGTTCATGTCCTAATTGTGGAGGAGATATGGTTCTTGTAGGATTTACTGAAGAAGTTGAAGTTGTGGAAGAGCCAATCCCCCAAGAGTTGATGCATAAAATCAAAGAATTTTACGAGATTGGAGGTATTCTCAGGCAAGAGGGGAATTTAGTTGCATTTGAAGTTTATTCAATCAAGGAAGAAAACTTCGAAAAAGTACTAAAAGAACTCGAGGTCTTAGGGTACTGGGCGGCACTAAAAAAGAGAAATGGAAAGATTGTTCTCTATGTATTTCCTGCACAACCTGTCAAGGAGGAAAATCCTCTCATTGGAATAATGCTGTTTATAGCAACCTTGATAAGTACTTTTGGGGCAGGTTATCTGTTGTCACTTGGTTATGTTCAGGCTTTGGATCAATATAATCTTCCGGGGATTAGGAACATATATCTCAATGCTTTGGCATTCTCAATAAGCATAATAGCAATTCTTGGAACTCATGAGATGGGGCACAAAATAGCGGCAACTCTTCATGGAGTTAAGTCAACATTTCCCTATTTTATTCCCTTCCCTTCATTTATAGGAACAATGGGAGCTGTAATTAGAGTGAAATCCCCAATTCCTACAAGAAATGCTGCAATTGACTTAGGAGTTAGCGGACCTCTTGCGGGATTCTTAGTTGCGTTACCTGTTTCTCTTATTGGACTCAAGCTTTCTCTAATTCTCCCAGCTTCGCTGGTGAATCTTAAAGAGGGGGGCATAATTTTTGGAACGAATTTATTTTTCATGATCCTTGAAAGGTATTTCCTTCATCTTTCTGAGGGAAACGTTATCCTCTTTCATCCAGTTGCAATAGCAGGTTGGGTAGGCATTTTGGTAACATTTCTAAATTTGGTTCCTGCAGCACAGCTTGATGGAGGACATATTGCGAGGGCATTTCTGAATGAAAAGATGCATGCGTATTTAACCTTTGGATTGGGTTTTGCATTAATAGCATTGAGCTATCTGTGGGTGGGTTGGCTAGTATGGGGTGGCATAATTCTCCTGATGGGAAGAATAGGAAACCCGGGGGCTCTGGATGAGGTAACTCCAGTTTCATTTAAAAGAAAAATACTCACAATTATCGTTTTGTTGATTTTTATCCTATCTGCAACTCCTGCTCCATTATCCACCCCTTGATTTCTTTTCCTTTAGTATCTGACTTATGTCGTAGTATATAGAATCTCTGGAGACTCCAAAACTTCTGGCAACTTCTGAAATATTCAGCACTTTTGGATTGTAGTTAAAGAGCTCTAAGGCTTTTGCTAATATCTTTCTTCTCTCTTTTATGTTCATTTTATTTAGCTCAGTTTCGGATAGAGGGATATTATAAACGACGATGCCTACGGCATATGTTCTTCTTGTAACTGGGGTGGTATAGGTTCCCACCTCAAAATTTACTATTTCAATATACGTATGTTTAGCTATCTGGCTATTAATTTCTTCTTGCAATTGCCTCAATGCCTTCTGTTTATTCTTTCCTGTAGAATATGTTGCAATTATTCCTTTTTTAGCATGTTTAGTTTGGTCGATATTCAGCATCATGGTCACATTCATAAAGGCACCAAAATTCAATTTAATTTTCGCCTGCTGGATTGATCCTTTATACCTTCTGAATTGTTTTTCTGCACTTTCTATGAGAGTATTCAAACAATTTTTAGTATTTGACGATTCGGATTGTAATATTATCAATACCACCAATGTCACCTCGCACGGGCATTATTGGGTAGAATTCTCCCTAAATTTAAGGCGAAAGGTATATATAAGGGTTCTGTGTTCAATGTTATTGAAAAAGGTTTCGGAGGTGTTGGGAAATGAGGAGGAAAGCTCAAGGTGCACTCGAGTACCTCTTCATGGTTGCAGCAGTGTTGATCATAGTTGCGATTGTTGTTAAATACCTCAGAGGAGCTGCCAGTACCGCTGGTGGTACTGTAGAGAGCGGTGTTTCACAATTAAGCGAAGAATTAAGTGAACAACTTAGCGAAGCAAGAAAGTGATTGATTTCTGTTTAAATGTTTTTGATTTTAAAGATTTGGCTTTAGTTATTTTATGTTTATCATCATCAAGATTATTATCATATGTGGGAGGAGTTTTTCATGAGAAGGAAAGCACAGACTGCTGTTGAATATTTGTTTGTTATTGTTGCTGCGTTGATTATAGTGGCAATTACGTTAAAATTTCTCAAGAGAGGTGGCAGTGGAGCAGGTGAAGCCGTAGAAAGTGGTGTAAGTGCTATCAGCAGTGAGCTTAGTGAACAGTTATCAAAGTCAAGCCCTTAATTAATTGTGAGATTCTGTTATTTTCAAGGACTTTCGTTTTGATCATTTCTATTTACCCGAATTTTAGGTGAAATATGCTCATATTTACGGAGGAAGGTATATATAAGGGTTCTGTGTTCAATGTTATTGAAAAAGGTTTCGGAGGTGTTGGGAAATGAGGAGGAAAGCCCAAGGTGCAGTCGAATACCTCTTCATAATTGCAGCAGTGTTAATCATAGTTGCGATTGTTATAAGGTTCCTTAGAGGTTCAGCAAGCACCGCTGGTGGAGCGGTAAGTAGTGGAGTTGGAGCTATAAGCAGTGAGTTAAGCGAACAGATGAGCTCAGCACTGGGTTGATGTTTATTATTCGTCTTAGTTATTTTAGAAGTCTTTTTAATTTTTTCTAACTTTAGGGATACAAACCCAAAGGGCTCTCTGCTCTTTAGTTCAATCGTATAAATCTTGTTCTCTTTAAATTCATATCTAAATGTCTGGGTTTTATTTTTGATTTCTCCAATCTTTTTGTTATTTATCCAAACCTCAATAGTCTGATTTTGTTCTGAAAAAATAACACTTAAAGAAATTTCATCATAACTTTGAGTGGGAAGGAATACTATGTAGCAATGTCCTGTTGGAGCAAGTATAAAGTTCCATTTGTTTAGTATAATCCCCCTAATCACAACAGGATTTTTAAGAAGAAATCCATAAGATAAATATTTCCAGTCTTTAAAATCTGTTCCAATTATGTTATTCTTATGAAGTCTATAGTACTTCTCAAGCTTTTTTATCAATTCTGTATTTGTAGCATTCCAGGTTGCGGACAAGTTGTATATCCAAATATTTGAGTTGAAATAAAGAAGTTGATATTTACCAAAGAATTCAAATGGGTTTAACGGAGAGATGGTTATGTCTCCGACTCCTCTTGAATCTATGTATAAGATACCTTTTCTATTGGTATCTGTTCCTTTAAGAAACTTAACTTCCTTTTGTGTAAATATGGGAATCCACATTCCGGAGTCATAAAACTCGGCGATTAGTATTGAATTTGGGGGAAGAGAGTTTATAAACTGAAAAGTTTGTAAAACTGTTGCATCAACTACACTTGATTTTTCTCTTGTAAAGTTTATTATATTGACATAGAGCGCTGGAATAATAAGGAAGATAAGAAAAATTGAAATCGCCTTTTTATTGCTCAGATATCCTCTCAATTTATTATATATAAACCATGCTCCCATACCTTCGATGAGGGGAATCACTGGAGTCAGGAGAACATATATCCTTTCTGAACTCCAAATTGCGGAGTAAAAGGGTATATTTATGTGGAAATAAATCTTATTCAAAATCAGAAAAATAGTATACATAATCACCAAGAGTAATGCATGTCCTTCTTTATTCTTATGCTTTAGCAACAAAAATAGTCCAACAAAAAAGCATACTCCTAAAAATATCTGTCCATTATAAAAAAATGTGTCCATCAGAATACTCTTCAACCAGTGAATGTTATCTTTAAATGCATAGGCGGGAGAATTAAAGATAGGTTTTGAATAACCTAATATTTTTAGCCGTATGGGGTATTCAAGAACATAGTAT
>Ga0190313_1001581_pt1 | contig 12072 bp, 10 predicted proteins | sample 4870071011_MG_FD_169989 | JGI IMG/M metagenome (GOLD analysis project Ga0190313, IMG submission 169989) | Hydrothermal vent sediment bacterial communities from Southern Trench, Guaymas Basin, Mexico - 4870-07-10-11_MG | ecosystem: Environmental > Aquatic > Marine > Hydrothermal vents > Sediment ...
TGATAGAACTCCGCGAGATAATCAGAAAATTCGTGGATAAGATAAGAGAAGATTATAGTAGGGAGATAGAGGAGTTCTGGGTGAGGTTCCATGGCGAGAAAGAGTCTTGACTTTGATCCAAAATTCAGAGATATAATTCTGCAAGGAAAGAAAATAGCAACCATAAGGAAAGGGAGGAAAAAATTCATAGAGGGGGAGATAGTGAACATAACTTTCGGTGGGAAAAAATGCTGTAAAGCGAGAATTCTTAGGGTCAGGTACATGAAATACGGAGAACTCAACGAGGGTGATGCCATAGCGGATGGCTTTAAATCTCTGAGAGAACTCCAAAGAGAACTTGAGAAGTTTTACGGAGAGCTAAAGAAAGATGATTTGATTACGCAGATAGTTTTTGAAATAATAAAATAAAAGTTTTCCGCAAAATATTTGTATAATCCCTCCATTAAGATGGATGTGAAGCTATGGCTAAAGATATTAGTTGCCATCGCGTCATTTCTGCTCGCTATTATTATAACCTTACTTCTTAGACCTATTATACTATTCATTGCACCTTTCATAATCGCTTACATTCTCTACCGAGCATTTACAGGAGACTGGTACACTACGGTGGAAAACATAAAAGCATTTTTTAATATAGGGACAGTCATAGAGGAGGTATATCTAATAAAAAATGAGGGTCTTCTCCTTTTCCATTACACTCGTCGCTTAAAACCTATGGTGGATCAAGATATACTTGCTTCTATGCTATCTGCCATAACTGAATTTGTTAAAGATGCCTTCAAGACACAGGCAGATTTGGATGAAATAAGGTTCAGGGAACTAGAAATACAACTCGCCAGAGGAAGGTATGTAACTATGGCCGTAATAATATCTGGAAGAGATAAAGAGGGGATAAGAAGACAGATGAGAGCATGCGTAAGAGATATAGAGAAGAATTGCAAGAATGTTCTGGAGAATTGGAACGGTGATATGACTTCTGTAAAGGTGATAGAAAAATATATAAAGGATTTTGTGAGGGGAAAGTACGGAAAAATAAAGACTCTGCTTACCGAATGATGTTTCGTGCAAAATTGTTAAATATGACGAAACTTTTATATGTTAGCATATTATAAGAGTGTGATGTGATTTCATGACGAGGAAAACCCGTATCAAAAAAGAGGAGTTGGAAAAAGAGATACTGGAGTTGATCAGAGAAAACCCGAAAGGTCTAACCATAAAGGAAATAGCAGATGCTCTCAATATCTGCAGAAATACAGCGGCAAAGTATCTATCAAGCTTGGCGAGGAGCGGTGAAATTGAAGAAAGAGGTTTGGGGCCTTCAAAGTTATACTATCCTTCAAAAAGAGTTCAGGTGAAGGGGTTCATAGATTTTATAAAAAGATATGGAATAATAATGGTTGATTCCAAATACAACATAGTTGATCTGAACTCCACGGCCGCCAATCTTATGGGTCTTAGAAGCAAAAAGGATTATATAGGCACCTCCGTTAAAAACTATCCGCCTTTTCTAAAAAACTCCGAACTTTGTGAAGCCTTGAACCGGGCGGTTTACGGTGAAGAGATAGCAATAAGAGATTTCAGAGACGCAGAGAGCTTTGAAGACATAATGTACTATGATTTCACTTTCATTCCTTGCGTTTACGAGAGTGGAGAGAAGGGAGCAATAGTTATTATGGAGAACATAACGGATTTGAGAAAAATGGAGGAGGAGAGAAAAAGATTTCTGGAGGAGAGAGAGATTCTGTACGATGAGCTCAAGCAGAGAGTTAAAGATAATCTTCAACTTATAGTCAGTATGCTCAACCTCCAACTACGGAGTTCAAAGAGCAAAAATGTTGCCGATGAATTAAAAACCGCATTAAACAGAATAAAATCCATAGCAATACTTCACGAGAGAATATACTCCGAAGAAAGTCCGTTGGAGATAGATATAGGTGATTACATTAGAAGCATATTGAAATCCCTTTACTTATCCTACGAAAAGGACCCCAATAAAATAGTTTTTTCCGTTGATTCTAACAATATAAAGATTGATATGAGAAAAGCTATACCTTCAGGCATAATCATAACAGAACTTGTATCAAATTCCCTCAAACATGCGTTTCCCAAAGATGATGAAGGCAAAATATGGGTGACCATCAAAAAAATAGGAAACATATGCGTTATGGAAATAGGGGATAACGGTTCAGGTCTTCCGAAAGATGTGAATTTGCAGAAGCCAACCACTTTGGGTTTGACCATAGTGAAAACTTTAGTTGAACAGCTAAACGGAGTCATAAATGTTGAAAGGAGGGATGGAACTGTTTATAAGATTGAGTTTCCTCTTTAAGGGGGTATGTTTGCATGCAAGGAGAGGATTTGTGGAAAAGATATTGTGGATTTATTGAAAAAGATTTCAGTGAGCAAATAGAGTACAACGAAAATAAACTTAAAGAAGAAATGAAAAGATGGATGAGAACAAAAACGGCAAAAGATATTTTGAAAGATAAAAAAATAGAAAAAATTGAGGATATTCCTTTAACTGAGATGAAAGATTATAAAATACTTGATGCTTTTGGAAATGCCATAGAAAAAGAGATAGCAAAAAATCCCCGAAGAAAAGGAGAACTTTGGATAGATTATTATGCAAGAATAAGTAATAAAGTAAAAAATGTAATAAAAGATTATTTGCCATACGATTTTTTGTATCCAGTCAAAACCACAGGAACTACAGGTAAAAGCAAGTGGATTCCTCACACGACAGAAGTAGAGAAGATAACCAGAAGAACTTTTATGACCCTTACCGTAATGGCATGTGCCCCCGAGTGGGGCAAAACATCGTTGAGAAAAGGGGATACCATTCTCTCAATGGCCGCCCCGATCCCGTATTCTACAGGATACGGGGTATATATAATGTCCGATTTTCTCAATATATTCCCTCCGCCTCAGATATCAGATAATATTAAAAGTATGGGTGAAAGATTCAGAATAATAATGAAGGCGATACAAAAAGGACAAAAAATAGATCTAATATTTGCATACCCATCCATACTCCACATGTTGGCCCAAGCACTTACAGAACCTTCCAAACTTTACTTTGAGCAATACAGGTCACTTCCGCCGGGTATAGCAAAAATTGCAGTTTATTTCTTATATTTGAAAGAGAAACTTAAAAAGGGGGAGAGCAGAAGAGCTTCCGATTTCATTAAACCTAAGGGAATAATAACCGGTGGATTTGATGTAAAACTTTATATTGATTTCATAGAAGAGCAGTATGGCGTTTCGCCCACAAACTTTTACGGGTCCACGGAGGTAGGTGGCGTTATGATAAGCCCACCCGGCAAACCGGATAGACTTATGCCCTTACTCTGGGTAGGGTACTGGGAGTTCATGGACGAGAAAGAGGGAAATGTATGGAAGATTGATGAATTGAGAAAAGGCGTGAGATACGAACTTGTCGCTTCACCTTTTGGAACTATGTTTATGAGATACAGGACTGGGGATCTGTTCAGTGTGGTGGATTTCCGAGATGATGGTATGCCTATATTCACATTTGAAGGAAGAAGAATAGAGATAATAGATATAAGAAACTACATAAGGTTGAGTGCTAATATGGCACAGGATGTTCTCAAAAAAGCAGGGTTGACTAATACCGACAAATGGGCAGTTACGAAAGTTGTGGATGGGGATGAAAAAATAATGTTTCTTATGGAAAAAACTTGGGATTTGGATGAAAAGGCGGCCGCTAAAAGAATATTTGAGGCTATGAAAATGTACGAGGATTTCAGAAATTACATTGAAGATTTTAAGATAAAAAGACCCGAGGAAGTTATAGTAATCAAATACCTAAAAAAAGGTGCATTCGCACGATATGCCATGAGAAAAATCAAAAAAGGCGCACCGCTCGGCCAATACAAGCCACCAAAGGTTATTCCTCCCGAACGAAAGGATATTATAGATGATCTGATAGAGGATTAGAAATGGGTGAGTGGCACATACTGCCATGGACCTACCAGTATATTGGGGCGGCAATAATTTCACTGATAGTGAGTATCTATATCTTGATTAAAAGTAGGGAGTCCATCGTAGCCAAATATTTTTTCGTTTTTGGAATGTTAGTGACCTTATGGCAGGTATCTACCTTTTTACACCGAAACGCCCCCAATGCATATTTATCCGGTATATTTTTTGGTTTGGTTCATATTTTCTCTTTCACTGCTATGACATTTCTTTTCTTAGCTATGCTTCATCTGTTCAAAGAAAATATTTCCTGGGAGAAGTGGCTTGTATTGGTATCCGTTATCGTAGGAGCCACCGCGTTAATAGGAGATGCTTACGATTTCGTATGGGTAGAGAACTTGGGATGGACATACATTGCGGAGAAACCATGGAAATACCTATATATGTCTTATTTAATATTTTTTGTAATTGCTATGTTCGCTGCCTTCTCCTACATAGTCAAAAAGTATCCTGCTCTGCGCTCCAAGGTTACCCTCATATTCCTTGGATACATATGTTCATCCATTATAGGAATAGCGATCTCAAATATTTATCTTGCTTCACATCCGCACTCACCGCCCATCGGTGGTTTCCTAATAACAGCATCTCTTATAATGATAGGCGTAGGAATAATGTTGCGTCCAACTAAAATAAGGGTTGAAAGCACGGATAAAATTTCCAAGCTAATATCCGATATTATTCAGGAAATATACGAATCCATTCCTGGAAGTGCCTTAGGTGATAAATACATAGAGTTTCAAAAAATCATGGTTAAGGGACTGGGACTGGAAAATATAGCGCAAATATCTGAAAATCATACGATAAGGATAAACTTTAAAGGAGGGATTGATGATTTAAAAGAAATAGTTGATTCTATGACCTACGGCTTAGAGGCAATCTCGCATCTCCTTTCCAGAAATATTAATCTAGATCCGTATGTGAATCTGATAAACAGCGTATACAATAATATAGTAAAGGATGCGGGAAGCTCTGAAGCAAAACGATGGCTAAATTCGTTTATTAAAAAACATATAACATTTTTATATAGGACTGGTACTATTTATCAAATAAAAGAGTTTGAAGACGATTTCCTTGAAACCTACCGTAATGGAAAACTGTACATAATCGCAAGTGAAAATCCATTAACAGAAAAAGAAAGATTTGTAAAATTCAAAGATTTGGGTATAAAAACTATGTATGTAACAAAATATATGCAGCACATTTCAGAAAAGCCATTTTACGATTACTCCGATAAGCATGTATATATAAAAAGTGTTGACCCAAACGCTGAGGATTTGAGCAATGAGAATTATCTGTGGAAAAATATTTTTGAAAAAGCTTTACAGGAAAACTGCGGGGTAATAATTATGGACTGTTTAGACATACTCATTCTTACTATGGGTGAAGCGAAATTTAATGGATTTATTGAAAGAGTAAAGAATTTTTGTAAAAGCAATGGGATGACATTTATAGGGATAATAAACAAAAAAACAGTGACATATTCACCGCCGAAAAATATGTTAGAAGGAGGTGATATATTATTGATATAATATATATACTTTGGAGCGTATGGTTCGTAGCTACTCTTTCTATGATATACTTAATCGTCAATAGTTATAAAATGTGGAGAGAGGTAAAAATAGATTTCTTTCTTTTTATGGGAGCCTGCTTTCTACTTCTTGGAAATGTGATATTTATAATCTACGCTCTTCATTTAAATATAGCGTTCTTATTATGGTTTTATCATATAGCATATATCATCGGTTTTATCTCTATTTTGTTCAATTATATCTCATTTCTTACGAAGGCAGGGAAAAAAGTAAAAATTCTTTCAAATGATTTATGCAAATATCGGTTGCTCTCTACATGCATAATAATGCTGCTCATTCCAATAACCCTTATCATGGTTACTTCTATCCGAAATACACTAACAATAGGAATACTGAATATGATTGTATGGAGCGCGGTTTTTTTCTTTCTCGCTCATTTGGAAACAATTACATATATGACTTATAGAAAGGATATCCCATTTTACATTAAAAGTGATAAAAGAACCTCTTTAAAAGATTTCTCCTTTGTGGAAATGTATGTTTCTCTTATAAATATGTATTTGAGAATAATAAAAGACTATTTATCTGAAGAGAGCATTAAACGGGTATACAAATATGTGTCTCTGGAAGTGCCAATACTCTTTTCCCCCGATACTATCAACAAAGATTTTAGTATAAATACAGAAAATCTTATTAAAAATGCTGAGAAAATAAGCAGTGATTTGAGAGAAAGCGCTGTTGGTAATGCTCTAAAGCTCCTCAGCGAATCCCTTATAAATGAGTTTTCTCAGATATCTTCTGAATATCTAGCAAAAAAATATTTTAGGGACTGCTATGCACGAATAAAAACCATTTATGAAAAATCTCCAGAATTCAAAACATTATTAAAATATATGCCGAAAGGCATAGCTGAAGAAGATAAAGCGTTGATAATGGAAAAGGACGAACTTGTAGAAGAATATATTGAAAAACTAAGAAAATTCAAAGAAGTTGAAAATATATATAGGATACTTTACAGTACGGCTGGAGTTGGAATAGTAATAACTGATAGCAGGGGATACATAATTGATGCAAACGATGAATTCTTAAGATTAATCAAACTTTCTGCTGGTAGTGTTAGGGGAAAAGGATTATTTGAATTATTTAAATTTATCAGCGAGAAAGATTACAATGCCATGAAAAACATTTTCAAAGAATTATTAAATGGAGCTGAAAAAGCCTCCTCCAAAATACATGTGAATATCCAAGGAGAGAGAAAAACATTTGATATGGTCTCCACGCCCTTAAAAGATGATTATGGCAATATCATAACAGTTATTCATATAATTTATGATTTAACGGAGATTGAGAGGACGGAAGAAAACCTAAAAGCTTCGCTGAGAGAAAAAGAGCTTCTTTTACAAGAGGTTCATCACAGAGTGAAAAACAATCTCCAAATTATAATTAGTTTGTTAAATCTTAACATAAGGAGCCTAAATGATGAAAACGCCAAAAGGATATTCAAAGAGAGCATAGGGAGAATAAGAACTATATCACTTATACATGAGAAGTTATATCTATCAAAAAATTTTGAAATGATTGACTTTGCAGAATATATCAAAAGCCTTGTCTATCATATATACTCTTCTAACAGTGTGGACGCAAGAAGAATAAAACCCGTTATCTCTATTGATAATATAAAGTTAAACATAACGCAAGCTATACCCTGTGCCCTAATAGTAAATGAACTGATAACAAATTCCCTAAAACATGCATTTCCAGAAAACGAAGAGGGCAAAATATGGATTAAAATGTGGCGGGAAGGGGATAACTTTATTATGGAAATTGGTGATACTGGTATCGGAATGCCTCCGAATCATAGAGAAAACTCCATCGGTATGATGATAGTAGAATCTCTGGTCCAACAGCTGAATGGTGAAATAGCTATGAGAAAAGGTAAGGGAACAGTATATATTATTAAATTTCCCGCAAAATTGGAGGGAGAAAAATGAAAAAAGCGAAAGTGCTTGTGGTGGAGGATGAAGGTATAGTAGCTTTGGACATAAAAATGTCTTTGGAGGCACAGGGCTACGATGTGTTCGTTGCAAATAATGGAGAGAAAGCGTTGAAAATCGTAGAGAAAGAACATCCGGATATAGTTCTGATGGATGTCTACATACAAGGTGAAAAAGAGGGAATCCGTATTGCAAGAAAAATACGAGAAAAATACGACATACCGATAGTTTATATTACCGCATATGCCGATGATGAAATAATAGAAGAAGCGCGTAAAACAGGACCTTTCGGCTATTTACTTAAACCGTTGGAGGAGAGAGAACTGCATTCTACCATACAGATGGCACTCTATAAGCATCGTATGGAAATGGAGCTAAAGCAAAAGGAGAAAAAATTAATGGAAGAATTAGAATTTATTAAAGCACTTGTGAGAAGCATATATCCCGATGTTCTGCTCGTGGTGGGCGAGGGTAGAGTATTTGAATTTGTAAGCGAGGGTGTTCGGGAACTCCTCGGTTACGAGCCAGAAGAACTCATAGGAAAAAGCACTTTAATGATATATCCCTCAAAAGAAGAATGGGAAAAATTCGGAAAAGTTTTCTATGATATTGTTGAGAAAGAGGGATATTATCAGGGTGAAATGAAGATGAGAAGAAAAGATGGTGAGCTGATTGATGTTTCCTTTACTGCATCACCCCTCAAACAAAAAAATAAAAAAGGTGTGGTCGTCATACTTCATAGAAAGTCGTGAGGATGTGAGAACATGGATGATGTCCAAGAAATTGCAAACGCAATAATTAATGAAGTTAGTAGATTTATAGTTGGCAAAGAAGAGGTAATAAAGATGGTTCTTTCGGCAATATTATCGGGCGGCCATATACTTTTTGAAGATAATCCTGGATTGGGAAAAACTATGCTTGCGCGAACAATCGCTCAAACCATGGGCTGCGATTTTAAAAGAGTTCAGTTCACTCCGGATCTGCTCCCCGCCGATATAACTGGTACTTATATATTTGATAGAAAAACGGGAGATTTTAAGTTATACAGAGGGCCAATATTTACAAATATCTTACTTGCGGATGAAATTAACAGGGCACCACCCAAAACGCAATCCGCTTTGCTTGAGGCAATGCAGGAACTGCAGGTTACTCTAGAGGGTGAAACTTACAAACTTGATGAGCCATTTGTGGTAATTGCCACGCAAAATCCCATAGAGTACGAGGGTACCTACCCCCTACCAGAGGCTCAACTGGATAGATTTTTAATAAGACTGAGAATGGGATACCCAACGCTAGACGAGGAGATAGAAATACTTAAACGTAGGGAGGATAGAAAATCTGATATGTTCTTCGCAAACGAAATTATAGAAAAGAGAGAACTTTTGAATATCAGGGAAAAGATAGAGAATGTTGTCGTAGAGGATTCTATTAAGGAATATATTGTAAAAATAGTGCACGCCACGAGGAACAACAGACAAGTTGAAGTTGGTGCGAGTCCTCGTGGCTCCCTGGCTATATTCAAGATGGCTAGGGCTTACGCCGCAATTAATGGAAGAGATTTTGTTATTCCAGATGATGTTAAAAAAGTTGTTCTACCTTGTTTATCCCACAGAATAATACTCAAACCCGAACCGTGGATACGCGGTGTAAAGCCAGAAGATATAATTCAAGATATTCTGAAGGAAGTGCCTGTGCCCAAGGTGAGGTGAGTGCTCTCCAGATTCGGCGGAGGTTTGTTTGGAATAATAATTATATGCGTATCGGTGGGAATACTTACACATGACCCGTATCTAATTATCGTATCTATGCCGCTTATAATATACCTCATGGTAGCCACACTATTGTATAGATTGGATAATATCAATGCTAAAAGAGAAATTATCCGTAATGATACATTATTTGAAAAAGATTCCATAGAAATTATTTTTAAAATAGAAGGGAAAGTTAGGGGGATACTCACATTAGTGCAGGAAATCACTACTCCCCCCGGAAGTATGAAAATAAAAAAATCAATCGGAAAAAACAGAACAGTCAGAGAAAAAGTTAAACTTAATAGTTTTGGAATTTACATAATTCATCCTATCAAAATAATATATTCGGACTTTTTAGGAATTTTTCACAAGGAATTTACATTTTTTTCAAAAGAGGTGCTCAAGGTTTATCCTAAAATAGAGAAGGTAAGAAATGTGGTTGCAAATCCGAAAACCACAGTAGGAGTTTTCGGTGATATACTCTCGGAATACAAGGGTAAAAGTACGGAATTCTATGAAATAAGAGACTACTCCTCGGGAGATTCTTATAAAAGTATAAACTGGAAGTGCTTTGCCCGATTGCAAAAACCTATGGTAAATGAGAAGTACGACGAAAGAAGCGCAAACATAGTGATATTCTTGGACCTCAGAAATTCTGGAAATCTGTTTGATAAATTCATAAAAGCCGCATGCTCTCTTAGTGTTGCTTTACTGAGAATGAGAAATCGCGTTGGTGTTATCGCTGTGGGAAAAAGCATAATTTGGATCTATCCTAAAAGTGGAAAACTACAATCCTACATAATAATGGATGCTCTCTCCGAAATTGAAAGAGGTAGGAGTATGATAAAGGCTGAGCACCTATCGTTTCTCCTGCAAAGATTTTTCCCAAGAGGATGTTATATAATATTCATAAGCGCGCTTCGGGATAAAAAAATGGAGAAAATTTTATGGGAAATTATAGCAAGAGGTCACAGAGTTTTACTTATAAATCCATACGAAGAGATGGAGGATTACTCTATGGGTCAGAAGATCCAAAGAATTCAGAGAATATTTACTGTGAAAAGATTCAGAAGATTCATACCTGTGATTGAATGGGATGTTTCCATGCCTCTTGAAAATTCTTTAACATTGTACAGGAGGGTAAGATATGGATAGGAAAAAATATTTCAGATTTCTGGGAATTGTGGAAGCATCCTTATTCCTTATTCCCGTATATCTTGGTTTTACAAATCTCTCTATAATTTTTGCTGGATTATTCTTTTTCCTCTACATACTATTTCTGATCATCAACAGTGAGAATTTGCTAATTTTATCTATTTTTCTGGCGGTAGTATCCATAGGATTTTCTCGGGCAGGTATATTTCTCCAGTTATTTTTTACTCCATTTCCACTGAGTATATATCTGTCCGAAATATACTCCACACACCATATCAAATTCCCCACCTTTTTGGCTATTCCGCCCGTAATTGGAATTTTATCATATATCGCATATCTGACAATTACTAATTTTAGTTTATCATATATATCCTTACCCTATCTTGTAGTGATTTTTGCTGTTTTGGCTATATCCATCTACTTTGCAGCAAAACTCCTCAAATTCTCTTAGCCATATAAGGTCCTAAACGGCAATAGCCCATTTTACGGAAGTACTCTCTCGCCCCCACTCCGCTGATAACCAAAACCCTGGAAAAACCTTCACTTCTCGCCATGTGTTCTGCCTCCTGCATTAATTTTTTACCTACGCCCTTATGCTGCCAGGCGTTTCCGTGCTCGCCTATCCTCATCTCCTTTCCAAATACCTTTATCTCCCTTACTATGGCAGATTCTCTCACCTCCGGTCGGTGAGCCATATCGGAGGGAAATCTCAGACGCACATATCCAACCACAACATCCTTCTCCGCATCTTCGTAGGATATGAATATCTCCTTACCCAAGGAGGCGCGATACTCTCTGACCAAAATTTCCGGATTTATCTCCCCTACTTTTCTCCTTCCGACCTCTCGGCATCTTATACACCTGCATCTCCAGCCCCGCTCCTCCATATACTTTCTGACCCTTTCCCTCAAATCACCCTTCTTTACTCCCGCGGAAATCATGTATGAAGGTATGTCCCTCTGAACCCTCTGTATTCTCACATATTCGGGCACATGCCTCTTCATCTCAGCCACGAGTTTTATCGCATTATCCACATTAAGGGGCTCGTACTCCCCCGCCTTCCACATATCGTAAAGTTCGCTTCCCTCCACAACCAAGGTGGGATATATTTTGAGCATGTCGGGTCTGAACCGCTCATCTTCAAATATCATCTTGAACTTCTCCAAATCATTGGCCTCGCTGCTGTAAGGAAGACCGGGCATTATATGGTAACAGACCTTGAATCCAGAATCCTTCGCAATTCTCGTGGCTTCAACAACTTCCTTAACTCCATGGCCCCTCTTAACTTTGGAAAGAACATAATCGTCCAGTATCTGCACGCCCAACTCAACCCTAGTTGCCCCGAGATAAAGGGAGAAATCCACCTCTTCCTCCGTGAAGTAATCCGGACGGGTTTCCACGGTAAGACCTATACATCTATTTTCCGCGGTCTCGTTTATTCTGTGTGCCTCTTCAAGCGTTTTCCCTTCAATTCCGTTTAGGGCATCAAAACATCTTTTAACAAACCATTCCTGATATTTTTTATCCCTCGCGGGAAAGGTTCCCCCCATTATTATCAAATCTATCTTATCTGTGGGATGTCCTATCTCGCGGAGCGCTTCCAATCTGGATTTAACCTGCAAATATGGATCATAATTGTTCTGC
>Ga0190313_1001582_pt1 | contig 12072 bp, 12 predicted proteins | sample 4870071011_MG_FD_169989 | JGI IMG/M metagenome (GOLD analysis project Ga0190313, IMG submission 169989) | Hydrothermal vent sediment bacterial communities from Southern Trench, Guaymas Basin, Mexico - 4870-07-10-11_MG | ecosystem: Environmental > Aquatic > Marine > Hydrothermal vents > Sediment ...
TTTGCCGTGAAGGGAATGCTGCCTAAAAATAGACTTGGGCGAAAGTTGCTCAAAAAACTGAAAATTTACGCCGGGCCGGACCATCCTCACGAGGCTCAACAGCCTGTAAAAGTGGACCTATGAGATTAAGATAATCGAGAAGGGGAGTGATAAGGGCATGACGGAACAGCAAAGGGTGTATGCCACCGGGAAGAGAAAAACAGCCGTTGCAAGGGTGTGGGTATCTCCCGGCAATGGAAACATTGTGGTAAACAAAAAGAGCCTTGATGAATATATTGAGCGCGAGACCAGCCGCATGATCGTATGTCAGCCCCTGATGTTGACTGGAACTTATGGTAAGGTGGATATATATGCCACTGTAAAGGGGGGTGGGAAGTCCGGTCAGGCCGGGGCGTTGAGGCATGGCATTGCGAAAGCGCTGGTTGAGTATAATCCAGAATTCAGGGATGTCCTCAAAAAAGCAGGTTTGCTTACGAGGGATGCTCGCGTAAAAGAGCGGAAAAAATACGGACTTCGGGGGGCAAGGAGAGCCTGTCAGTTTTCCAAGCGCTAGTATTTTTGCGTTTTGCTTGTTGCATTGTCATCAGTACAGTGGCCAAGAAGGGCACCTTTTAGAAGGTGCCTTTTTATCTTTTGCGGGGGTTATAATGATAAGGGTTGGAATACTGGGAGCTTCAGGTTACACGGGGTTTGAACTTATTAGGATTCTTGTGAATCACCCGGGAACGACTTTACTTGCCCTATCTTCAAGAGGGCTGGAAGGAGAAGCAGTCGCAGCTCACTATCCGGCTTTCAAGGAGTTTGTGGATTTGAGATTTCTGTCACCTGAATCGCCCGTTTTTGAAGAAGCTGACGTAGTTTTTTCCGCACTTCCTCATGGAGCTTCCATGCAAATGGTTTCAAAACTTCTGGACAAGGGGGTCAGGGTTATAGACTTGAGTGCGGATTTCAGAATAAAGGATGTATCGGTTTACGAGAAGTGGTATCAAAAGCATGATTGTCCCCATCTACTTCGAGAAGCCGTTTACGGGCTTCCTGAGCTTTACCGCAAAGAGATTGCGGGTGCGAAACTTGTGGCAAACCCGGGTTGTTATCCGACGAGTGTAATTCTTGCCGCTGCTCCGCTTTTGCAAAGAGGACTGGTGAAATCAGATAATATTATTGCCGATTCCAAGTCTGGCGTAACCGGAGCGGGTAGGGGGCTTTCGCTTGCGACGCATTTTTGCGAGGTTAACGAAGGTTTTGGGGCTTACAAGGTCGGCGGAGTTCACCGCCATATCCCTGAAATGGAGCAGGAGCTGTCGCAACTTGCCGGATCCGACATCCGTATAACCTTTACACCTCATTTGGTGCCCATGTCTCGCGGGATATTAAGCACACTATATTTAACCCCTGCTGAAGGTGTATCAGAAAGTGATATAGAAGATGCCTTTCATGAAGCTTACAATAATGAACCATTTGTCAGGCTTTGCGAAAAGGGGCGGTTTCCAACGACCCTACAAGTGAGGGGAAGTAATTTTTGTGATATAGGCTGGAAGCTTGATCCTCGTACTGGCAAACTGATTGTGATTTCTGCCATCGACAACCTTACTCGTGGTGCATCGGGGCAGGCCGTTTGTAATATGAACATCATGTTCGAATTTGACGAGACAATGGGACTAACTTTTCCACCCTGGCAACCCTAAATGAGACGAGAAGGCGAGAGGAACTTTAGGCTTATTCTTGAATATGACGGCAGCAATTATCATGGATGGCAGCGTCAGAAGGGGCTTATAACAGTGCAAGAAGTCGTTGAATCGTGTCTGGGCATTATGCTTGACAGGCCTGTTAAGGTGCGTGCTTCAGGAAGGACTGACGCTGGGGTTCACGCCTTTGGGCAGGTTGTAAATTTTTATGCTGCTACCAATCTGGGCCCAGAAGACTTTCAGAACGGTTTAAACAGCCTTTTACCAGAAGATGTGGTTGTCGTCGGAGCCGAGGAAGTGGACCTGTCTTTTCACGCTCGCTTTTCGGCGAAGCGAAAGGTTTACTGTTACAGAATCCTAAACCGCAGATTGCGCTTCCCGCTGCTTCGTAACTACGCATGGCACATTCCAGCAAAACTGGATATTGAAGCAATGCGGGATGCGTTAAAGCATTTCCTTGGCGAGCACGATTTTTCAGCTTTCATGGCTTCTAAATCTTCGGTGAAATCGCGAGTTCGCACGGTTTTTAAAGCCGAACTTGACGAATTCGGGAGTGGAAACTTGGTAATGACCTTTGAAGCCAACGGTTTTCTCAGGCACATGGTTAGAATTATGGTCGGGACTGTCGTTGAGGTGGGGCTTGGCAAACGGGTCCCTGGAGATATCCCCGCTATTTTAAAGTCATTGGATCGATTACAGGCGGGTCGCACAGCCCCTGCTCACGGGCTTTACCTGATGAAGGTTATATATGATGAGAGTAAGGATGCTGGGGAAAATGATGCCTTGAAGGTCATAACTTCTTTTTTACCAGAGTTCACCGGGAGGAGTGCTAGATGAGACTGGCCGATCGTGTTCTAACGCTTAAGCCATCAGCAACCCTGAGTATAAATGCCAAGGCCCAGAAGTTAAGGCAAATGGGGCTTAGGGTGATAAATTTTGCCGTTGGTGAGCCGGATTTCGAAACCCCTGAGCACATAAAAAGGGCGGCAATCAGGGCTATGGAAGGGGGGAAGACGCGGTACACCCCGGCAAGTGGAATTGCAGAGCTTAAGGAAGCTGTTTGTCGATGGATTGAGCGTTATTACGGCCTGAGGTATCAGCCTCATGATGTGCTTGTTTCCTGCGGTGGCAAGCATGCGATATTCAATATTTTACAATGCCTCCTGAACCAAGGTGACGAAGTGATTATTCCTGCTCCTTATTGGGTTTCATATCCTGCTATGGTTACGTTGTGCAGTGGAGTTCCGGTTGTCGTGCCGTGTTCTATTGAAAATGATTATAAAATTACCCCTCATGCTTTGAAAGATGCTATGACGGAAAAAACCAAAGCCATCATTTTTAATAGTCCCTCTAATCCGACGGGCGTGCATTACGATATTGATGATCTGAACGCTATTGCCGACGTACTGGCCCCTCGGAGGGATGTATTCATAATATCCGACGATATTTATTCCCGGATAATTTTCCATGGTGCTCAGTGGGCCAACCTTGTGATGGCCAACCGGGAATTGATGGATAGAACCATTATTATTCAATCGGTGAGCAAAACTTATGCGATGACCGGCTGGCGCATCGGATTCGCCGTAGGTCCCGATGAAGTGATAAATGCTGCGTCGAAGATTCAAAGTCAGTCAACGAGTAATCCCTGCTCTATAGCTCAATGGGCATCCCTGGAGGCGCTCACGGGGGATCAGGAGTGCGTGGACAAGATGGTTAAAATCTTCGAGGAGAGAGCTACTTACGTGTGCAACCGTCTTGATGCTATTGACGATGTTAGCTTTGTCAGACCTAAAGGTGCTTTTTACGTTTTTCCGGACGTGAGTGCTTATTACGGTAGAGCTTACAATTCCAAAATTATTTCGAATTCAACTGAAATGGCAAATTTCCTGCTTGATCATGCTCGGATTGCTGTCGTACCCGGTATTGCGTTTGGTGATGATAGATGTATAAGATTATCTTTTGCCCTATCTACAGAAGAGTTGAAGGAAGGGCTGGACCGTTTTGAGTCGGCTCTTGCTGATCTGAGATAATTAACTTTTTCAAAAAGTCAGTTGCGTGTTGTTCATGTGGCGGTGAGGAGAAGGGTTATGTTCCTTCGGAATACCAGGTGGCATATGGTCCTCGGCCTTCTGCAGTTATAATTGAGCTTGCAGGGATAGCGGGAAACAGTCGCAGGATGGTTCAGGGCTTTTGCCTGAAGTGCTCCCCAATACCTGGACAACGAATTACCCATTATTTGTTGTCAGTATTTTAATTTAAGAAGGTTGTGTACTGCCCGTACGCCTGGAACAGAGCGTGCCACGGCGGTTGCTCGTTCCCGCTGGAATTCCGTGCCTACTGCGCCCGTAAGGGTTACTTCCCCTTTGAACGTGGTTACGGAAATAGCAAACCCGCTCAAGTAAGGATCCCGAAAAAGTTTTGCCTTTACCGCAGCGGTTATGGTGGCATCGTCTATGACTTCGCCTGGAGTTCTGCCCGCCGGGGTTCTGCAACTGGATAGTGAGATGACTCCCACAAGAAGCAAGGTAATGACACCAATTACTTTTCTTTTCATAAAGTTGAACCCTCCACAGGCTTACTATCGCTTTTCATCATTATAACCCACCAGCAATATCCCAGTTCCTCTGATGGTTCCCGCTTTGAGAGCCTGCAACGCCTCGTTGGCTCGTTCCAGTGGAAAGGTTTCTACATGAGGTTGTATGGGTATCTCGGCGGCAAGCCTGAGAAGTTCCAGGCCGTCTTGGCGGGTGTTGGCCGTTACGCTATGTACGTTTTTCTCGTAAAAAAGGTGCTTTTCGTAGTCCAGAGACGGTATTGGGGTCATGTAAATTCCCGCAAGAGAAAGGGTGCCTCCCTTTTCTAGTTGTTCAAGTGCGTCCGGTACAAGATTCCCAGCCGGGGCAAAAATAATGGCCGACTTCACCTTTCCCGGCATTTCAGAAGCCTTTGCGCCAACCCATTTTGCTCCCATTGACATGGCCAGTTCTTGATGTTCTTTGCCCCGTGTTACAACAAAAACATCGCATTTCCAGTGATTGAGAATCTGCATCACAATGTGGGCTGACGAACCGAAACCGAATATAGCGATGGAATCACCGGGCTGGCACCCACTTCGTTTCAACGCGCGGTAGCCGATAATTCCAGCGCACAGCAGCGGAGCAGCAAAGATGGGGGAGAAGTCGTCCGGTATGGGATAGGCGAAGTCTTCTTCGACCACCGCATACTCAGCGTAGCCTCCATCGGCATGATAGCCGGTAAATAATTGAGATTCACAGAGGTTTTCTTGACCATTAACGCAGTGATTGCACCTTCCGCAGGTGTGTCTCAGCCAAGCTATTCCCACCCTGTCGCCTACCTTGAAGCGCTTGCAACCTTCGCCAAGCATATCCACCTTTCCAACTATCTGATGACCTGGAATAACCGGACGGCCAAGAGGTGGTAACTCTGCTTCAATTACATGAAGATCCGTTCTGCAAATTCCACACACTTCGACCCGCACCCTGATTTCCCCTTTGCCGGGAACGGGGTCTTCTATTTCTTCGAATCGCAAAGGAGACGTTTCAATGGGAGCGCATTCGCGAAGAATCATTGCTTTCATCCGAGAAACTCCTTCCTTCAGTTCGTTTTGTGAGTCGCTATCGACAAATCATGGGTATCATATTAAAATTCAAACTACAAATAAAAGTGCTCGTGTAAGCGGAATGAGGTTTTTCGGTGAAAATTCGATGGCTTTTGTTGGGAACGCTTTTTCTGCTTTTTCTTGCCGTTTTCGTGTTGTTGTTACCTCCTGTGCAAAATAGAATCCTTGGAGTAGTCGTTCATCGCATAACGGCCGGGACTGGATGGAAAATTGAATGGCGTGATCTTTCTATAAACCCGTGGCAAGGCATCTCTGTAAAGAAAGTATTTGTAACATACGGCGGCACAGAGGTCTTTCAAGGGGACGAAATTGTCATTTCCTGCGGATTGACTAGGAACAAGCCTTATATAATGATTGATCGTGTCTTTTTTAAAAAGCCAGTCTTTATTGGTAAATTATCAAAGTCGGGAGAGTTCACTTTTTTACCAGCCCGGAAGGATAAAAACGCCAAAGAGAGGTTTCAAGGCTTTTCGAGCTTTTTAAACTTTGTCCCTTCCGTACTAATTCATGATGGAAGCTTTTATGTAATTCAGGACGGTAGAGTTACCACGGGTGTCAGAAACATTAGCATGATATTGAATTCAAACTTGAACATGAACAAAGGCCTGCTTCAGCTCGATATTGCGCGGCTTTCTGCCAGTATTTGGAACCCTCTGTTGGGAACGGTTTCGGCAAGTGGTGAACTTGAGCTTACGGGGAAGGGCGTTTCATTCAAGAGGGTTAATCTGCGGATGGTGCCGGCCCTGATGCTATCTGCTTCTGGTAAATACGTTTTTGCGGAACGGAAGGGAACGCTAGCCCTTGACCTGCATCGAGTGAATCCGCGTCATTTTCGATACTTAAATCCTTATCTTAAGCGTGCACGAACCTTTGCAGGTGGTGCCGAAATTGATTTTTCAAAGGAAATGGTTGAAGCTGGCATTCAGTTATGGAGTGGCAAGAGGAATCGTGTTGAGTTGAACATAAGGGTACTGAAAGAGCCTGGAGATCGGGGTGGATTTTCCTTTTTGGGCAAGTTGATGGCCGACATAAGGGAGCCATTGTTACAAGCAAAAGGTCATTCATCGTTTCATGGAAAATGGCACAGCCTCAAGGACTTTCGGCTGGATATTGAAGCAGATTTAGGAAGTGCTGTATTGATGAGCAATCATAAAATGTCGCACCTCCGTTTCAAAGCAAGGTTCTTTCCGGATCTGCTTTTTCTGCGTGTGGCAGGTGCGTCGGCCGACCATGGCTTCGCCAGTGGAAGATTATCTGGGCTTGCCTCTTTCCGGAGTCCATTGACGGGACATGGTGCTGGCGATTTAGCTTCGTCCATTGGTTTTGTTAAGGTGAATTGGAATACTTTGATAAACTGGCATGATTTTTCTAACCTTGCGTTCCAAGGTAGCCTACGCGGCACATGCCGGGAGCGGTGTCTTACGACTTTCGATAAATGGTTAATTCAGGCAAAGGCTCAAGCAAGTTCCAGAAGCATTTCCGGTAATTTGGGACTAATTGTTAAAAACGGAGCATTAGATGGTCTTTTTAAAGTTGCTAACTTGGATTTGCAAAAACTATCCCTTATCTTTCATCAGTTAGCTGGCTTGAAGGGAGCGTTGGGCACAGTCGTTAAATTCGAGGGAAAGCTGAATAATCCGGTGATCGATGCTTTCGGTCGCATATCGGGATTTGAATTCCACAATATCAGGGCTACAGCTGTTGATTTTGAAGGCATCAGTAAGGGAATCAATCGAGAGGGAGCGCGAAAAATACGCATTGAGGCGAATGGTCTTGGCTATTCGGGGTATGGCGAAAAAATTAATCTTTCCGCCACGTTGGAACAGATCAACAGTTTGCTAAGGTTTAATATTCTGGGGAAGGGGGTTCGCCTTAAGAGCCTTCATTTAAAGGGAAAGGTTAACGATATCTGGAGTACGCCTGAAATCACAGTTGAAGATGGATTCTTCCAATGGGGCTCGAAGGAAAGGTATCACGTTTCAGGGAATCTCCGGGTTGGGAGAAAGGGTTGTCTTTTAAAAAATTTTGATGTGAAACAAGTAAAGGGTGGATTTCTTACAGCAAGTGGAAGCTTATTGTCTAATAAAACGTTTGCGTGCCGTTTAGATGTCGATAAATTTGTAATTCCCGGAGAGATTCTAAAATTCTCCGGTGTGAGATTTTCTCCTTTTTCTTTGAGCGGCCGTATAGAGGCACAAACTGAATCCGGTTCGCTCATATGGGATGCCGATATCTCGGTCAATAACGGCTCGCTGGTCATTTCCGATCAGAATAGTAAGTTCAGCTGGAACCGCATAACTTTATCAAGTTGTTCGACCTCTGAAGGTATAACTTCTTTTAGCTTCAAGATAGATACCCCTGTGTGTAATGGCAAGTGTATGGGGTCTTTAAAAATTCCGGCTCATATAGCCTTCAAGCCGAGTGAATTAGGTTTTCGATCTTTTGTCATTGAGAAGGAAAGGCCGGTTGTCGGGTCACTGGTTATGGAAGGAATTAACCTTGGTGATTTCAAGGGGATTATCCATCGTCAGGTTAGTTTACACGGGACGGTATCGGTCGACGTTGATGTGAGTGGCACGGTCGTTGAGCCGGAAATTCGGGGTGCGGGAAAGATTGTAGATGCTGGCTTTGCACTGTCAGACCGGGCCCAATATTCTATTTCCAACATTAACGGGAGTTTTGAACTTTCCAATAACGGTGTAACATTGACTTCTCTGACGGCCCGTTCTCTGGATGGTCGTATTGAAGCGACAGGGTTTTTACCCTTTGCCAAGGGACTTCGTGGTGCAGAACTTTCTATGACAATTGAGAAATTGCACGTTCCCAAGTTTTACGGGATTGATGGAGTAGTTTCGGGAAAGTCGGAGTTATTGATAAAAGATGACGATATAATTTCGTTGCGGGGTGATTTTCAAACCATCAAGGTGGTTCTTGATTTGGACGGATTGAGCGATGCCATAAATAAAAGCTTTCCAGAAGTAGAGATCGTTGAAGATGAAGGTGAAGGGAAGCTCGTTGAAGAAAGCTCCAGTACTGTATTTGAACGTCTGGACATGGATCTGAACGTTGATTGTTCCGGAGGAAATGCATGGGTGCGGGGTTTGGGAATTGAAACTGAGGTATCTGGTAACGTACGCATTGTGAAAAAGCCGAATGATGACCTGCATCTTTTTGGAAAGATTGTCAGTAAGCGGGGTTGGTACTCCTTCCAGAGCATTAGACTCAAGATTGTAAAAGGGCAGGCTGAATTTAGGGGAGTGTATCCACCAGATCCTGGGCTTGATGTTGTGGGGGAGAAGCAGCTTGATGAGGTGGTGGTTCGGGTTGAGATAAAAGGTAGGATTACGGAACCAGAGTTTCATCTGTCTGGTGTACCAAGTATGAGTGAGGTAGATGCGTTGTCATATTTGTTGTTTGGCAGACCTGCCAGGCAGCTTACGGCGAGAGAAAGCGTCAGTATGCAGGAGCAGGCAGCTTTGTTGCTGGGGTCAAAGGCTTCGAGGATTTTTAAAGAACTTCTTGGTAATACCCCTTTTACACCGGATATTTTGAATTTCAGACGCGGAGAATCGGGTTCAGAGATTCTGGAAATAGGTAAATACCTGACGCCGGATTTTTATGTTACTTATGAAAAAGATGTAACAGAGGGGAGAGAAGATAAGGTTGACATAGAATACAGAGTTAATCGTCACATTTCTATCCAGAGTCAAATAGGAGGATCTGGAAATAGTGGCGTGGATGTTTTGTGGCGTTATGACTTTGGAGACTAACCGAAAGGAGAGATGAATAAAGATGAGTCGGGGAATCAACAAGGTTATACTGGTTGGGCGTTTGGGGGCCGATCCGGATTTGCGTTTTGCACCCAATGGGACGGCCATTGCGCGGTTTAACATTGCTACAACGGATCGGGTTCCTGCCGGTGAAGGTAATTGGGAGGACCGAACGGAATGGCACAGGGTTGTTGTGTTCGGAAAACTGGCCGAAACATGTGGAAATTATCTCAGCAAAGGCAGGCTGGTTTACGTTGAGGGAAGGTTAAGAACTCAGCAATGGGAAGATAGTCAGGGAATAAGGCGTTACACCACTGAAGTGGTTGCTCGGGAAATACAGTTTCTGGATTCAGCGGGTGGTGCGTCTCAACGTGCAGGAACTCGCGGTGTTGAGTCAACTACGCCGGACACTAATAAAGCCCCGGAGGCAGACGGAGGACTTGCTGAAGCATTGCCACCTCTTCCCCCAGATCCGAATAAACCGGCCGATGAAGACGACATTCCCTTTTGATAGACATAGATGGTCTTGCCTTGCGGATGTAGGGTAGGACAAATGCACGAAATGGCCATTGCGCAAGCACTTTTGGATATTGTCTTGGCCGAAGCGGAAGATCATAATCTTATTATGGTGGATCGAGTAGTGATTCAAGTTGGGGAAATGGCTGCGGTGGTGCCCAAGTCTCTGGAGTTTTGTTTCTCCATATTGGCAAATCGCACCGTCGCCAGGGGGGCTAAATTGATTATCGAAGTGACCCCTGTTGTTGCAAGGTGTTCGAATTGTGGTGAAGTGTTTGAAGTGGAAAATTTTTCCTTTGAATGTCCTGAATGTTCTTTTATTGCGACAGAGTGCGTTAGTGGCAGAGAGCTTATGGTTGTTTCTGTTGAGGGAGTCAGGGGAAGATGTGATGGAGAAGGTTCAAATTCCGGTAATTAGAAATATTTTAGAAGCTCATGAGAGGTTGGCTCAGGAAAACCGCAGAATTTTCGATAAGGCGAGGGTCTTTGTTATCAATCTCATGAGTTCCCCGGGTGCAGGGAAGACCAGTTTGCTGGAGCAAACGATAAGAGCCCTGAGTGATCAGATAAGTGTTGGGGTTATTGAAGGAGACATTCAATCTTCCGAAGATGCTGAGCGCATTCAGAAAACGAATGTTCCTGTGGTTCAGATAAATACAGGTGGGGCATGTCATCTGGATCCGTCGATGATAAGATCTGCACTGGATGCTCTGGATTTATCATCTATTGATCTTCTGATTATCGAAAATGTGGGAAACCTTGTTTGTCCTGCCGAATTTAACCTGGGCGAGCATCGCAAGATTATGATTCTCAGTGTAACGGAGGGAGATGATAAGGCTTTGAAGTATCCCCTTATGTTTCGAATGTCTTCCGTTCTTTTGATCAATAAAATCGATCTTTTACCTTATATCGATTTTGACGTTGAAAAAATCAGGAAGGAATGTAAGAAGCTTAACCCCCATCAGATTATCTTTGAAATTTCCTGCAAAACCGGTCGAGGGATTTCCCAATGGGTTAAATGGTTGGAAAGTGAGTTGGACCAATATTACGGGGAAGTCAATTGGTGGTAGAAGATGCTGGTTTGCTCCTTATGTGGTAAAGTTGTAGAAAATGCCGGTTCGGTGCTGGGTGTTTGCCGGGAGTGCCTCCTTAACAAGTGGCACGATGTGGAATCAAGGATCCGAAACGTCCATTTAAAAAGTAGGCAACGGTTCCATTTGCCGGAAGAGGTACCAAGGAATTCCAATGGTAGGAAATGTAAAATCTGCGTGCTGGGTTGTTCTCTGGGGCCGTCTGAGACCGGCTTTTGCGGAATTAGAAAGGGGGAGCCTAAATCGTTCGCTCTAGATGGCAATTTGAGAGGTAAGTTTTCTGCGTATTTGGATCCCCTTCCAACCAATTGTGTAGCTGATTGGGTATGCCCCGGAGGCACCGGGAGCGGTTATCCGAGGTTTGCTTATGAACGGGGTCCAGAGGTGGGTTATTACAACCTTGCAGTGTTTTTTGAAGCCTGCAATCTCAATTGCTTGTTCTGCCAGAACTGGTCTTTCAAGCTCGCTCATCTTCGAAGTGGCTGGAGAAGTGTGGATGAGCTGGTAGGTGAGATGAACGATAGAACCAGTTGCGTCTGCTTTTTCGGAGGTGATCCATCTCCCCAACTTCCTTTTGCCTTTAGGGCGATAAAGAAAATGCTAAGGCAAAAGCAAGGTAGTATTCTTAGAATTTGCTGGGAAACAAACGGCATGGCATCACGTCCCTGGCTTGATAAGATGCTTGAATTTTCGCTCAAGACTGGCGGTTGCATCAAAGTTGATATTAAAGCCTGGAGTAATCCCGTTTACATGGCTATGTGTGGTGTCGGCAACGAAAAGGTTATCGAAAATGTAAAATATCTTGCAGGGAGATTCAGGATTAGGCGGGATCCTCCGCTTGTGGTGTTCAGTACACTTCTGGTTCCAGAGTATGTAACGGAAGAGGAAGTGTTTCAAATAGCGAAGCTCATTGCATCGATTGACCCCGATATTCCTTATACACTCCTTGGTTTTGCACCTCAGTTTGAAATGCGAGATTTTTCCACAACTACAAAGGCTCACGCAGAATCCTGCCTTGATGCAGCACTCAGCGCCGGCCTTAAACGAGTTAGGCTAGCAAACCGACACCTTCTTTGCGGGGCATGATAGTCATCTGGGTGAACGGAAGCAGAAGCTGGTCGGGACGACTGGATTTGAACCAGCGACCTCTGCGTCCCGAACGCAGCGCTCTACCAAACTGAGCCACGTCCCGACCTATGCAAATATTACATAAACTCACTTTATCTGTCCAGCAAAAGACGGGGGTATGTTAGCAACACATTAATTGTCCGGTTTTTGTAGCACATAGATTGTCCGATTTTGGGTTGTAGCGATGGCAGATGTGGAGGTGTTTTTTATGTGCCATCGTACTACTCCTTACTGACGTTGCT
>Ga0190313_1001583_pt1 | contig 12066 bp, 9 predicted proteins | sample 4870071011_MG_FD_169989 | JGI IMG/M metagenome (GOLD analysis project Ga0190313, IMG submission 169989) | Hydrothermal vent sediment bacterial communities from Southern Trench, Guaymas Basin, Mexico - 4870-07-10-11_MG | ecosystem: Environmental > Aquatic > Marine > Hydrothermal vents > Sediment ...
GCCCCATTCATTGTGTTTACGATTATATTGCAGATGTTGAAGTGCTCGAAAACAATGTTTACGCAATCATTAATCACGAGCTTTATTGGATGAATTCATCACACAAACTCCAATTAAACAGAACAGATTTTTATTTCATCGATCTAGATGCCTACGATACCTTATATGCACTAGCGCCTGGAGGATTAGTCGTAAAGAATGCTCATGACCAAGGGAATGAGGAATATATCATTGTTCCAGAAGCACCGCTTGAAGCATACTCATCATTAAATTACCTATGCTATTGGACAAAGAAAATCGCATGGACACCATACGGCACATTAAAATTCGTCAATACTAATATCACAAAGTGTGTTTGCGGAGAGCATGCATTCGGAGTACTTCTTGAAAACGGAACACTGTTAATTTATAATGAAACTCATCTGCTGAAGAAACTAAACAACATTAATAATATTAATGCCCTGGATTATCACAAGGAGCAGAAGGCACTTTACTTAGCATTCCCAAACGGAACAGTTAAGATGTTCTACCCAGAAGGCTCGCAATCGAGAGATCTAGGAACAATCCCCTTAATACTAGCTAAATCAAACGTTTACATAATGTATTACAACGAAACTCACGTTATAATTGAAGAGTTTGATTGGACATTAACGCCAGTTGGTAGAAGATACGCCTTAAGAGTTAAGAATCCAACATGTTTCGGTGCTTACGCTGATTATGATAATGATGGCTTGTTTGAGTTTGCTGTTTCAGCGTATAATTCAACTTATGGAGAATACGCGATATTAAGTGAAACACTCGCACTGATTTGCAAGGAAGAGACTAGTGGACTTATTCAAGTTTGGATCTTTGGAGATGGTTTTGTAATTTATAATGGAACATACGGTATTATTTACCCAACGAGTAAAGTATTTCCAATGAGTATGCCAATTTCATTCTCCTATCACTTAATAGTTTCAAACACAGAAGGCTATTACTTTACAAATCAATCACTAGGTGCAAAAGGAGATGGCGGAATAAGTGGTTTCGTAACGGCAGAATATCCAACCTCAGCGAACCTGAGAATAATCGGAAAGTACTTTATTGAAAATCAAACTCTTGCTGGAATAGATAGAAAGTATCCAACAGTAGAAATCATTGATTTGCATTATGATACAATTCTAAAAGCGTACGTTTCTAAAACTGGCATCAGTTTTAATGTGAATGTTTCTGATGACATTGAAGTGGATACAATTCAAGTATTTCTCAATGATACAAAGAAGTTCGAGCAAAAAATTAATCAACAGGAGAGCACAGTTCAAGTTTCATTCACATCAAGTGAGGGATATTATGAACTCAAAATTGTTGTTAATGATACAAGTGGAAAAGAAACTATCTTAACAAATTATACCTACATTGATGGAACACCACCAACAGTATCTTTGAGCGCACCGAGTCTGATTAATGATACTGAAGTACCAGTCTCCTGGAATTCTGAGGATGAGCTAACTTATGTTTCAAAAATCGAGATTTATGTTAATGGAACAAAGAAAGCAGAACTACCATCAACAGAACAGCAGTTCTCTGGATCTTACACCGTATTACTTGGAAATGAAGGCATTTACAACATCACAGTACTAGCATACGATCCCGCAGGAAATGTTGGAAAAGACATGACATTTGTTGAAGTTGATTTAACATTACCAGAACTTGCTGTTGAAGGCATAATTAATAATTCTGCACTAATTGCAAATTCGATAAATGTTTCAATTTCCGCGAGTGATGAAAACGGAGTAAAGAGATTGCTGGTAATCAGGAACGATTCAACAATACTTAATACAACATCAACTTCAGCTAACATTTCAATTTCATTGTTAGATGGAATCAATAAGATAGTGTTTAAGGCAATTGATAATGCTGGAAACATCAGAAAAATTATTTACTATGCTTACAAAGATGTTACGCCACCAAACATCGAGATTACTAATCCAGCGAATGGTTCATGGCTTGCATCCAATCAACTTAATATTTCATGGAGTGCATCAGATAATCTAGAGCTTAGCAAATTCGAAGTATACATAAACGGAACTCTTAACAAGACACTTCCCTCAGACTATGGATGGATGGTAATCTCATTACAGGATGGAATTTGGAACATAACCATAATAGCATATGATAAAGTAGGAAATGTTAATGCAAGCACAATAATTATTTACATTGATACAACACCACCAATTGTAAAAATCGAAAGCCCATCTAATAACTCATTCATAAATAAGACATCAATCATAGTATCATGGGACATGAGCGATAACTTATGCATTGAGAAAATAGAAGTTTATTTAGATGGAGACAAGAAAGGAGAACTCTTGCCACCAACTAATCAATATCAACTCACAAACTTAGCGGAGGGAGAACATAAGATAAAAATTGTGGTCTATGACAAGCTAGGTCATTTGGCATCTGATGAAATTAGAATAATTGTGGACTTAACAAAGCCAAGTGTGAGGATTGAAGAACCATCATCAAATGCGTATGTTTCTGGAGTATTCACGTTAATATGGAACGCATCAGATAACTTTGGAATTCAGAAATTCATCATTTATGCAAATGATCAAAAAATATTGGAGTTGAATGGAACTGAGACCAAGACTAACATTACGCTGAAAGATGGCATTTATACGATAAAAGTAGTTGCCATTGACTATGCCGGAAATGAAGATTATGATCAAATTTCAGTAACAGTTGATTCAACACCACCAAGAATTAAAATCACATCACCCTCATCATTCAGCATGATTTACACGGCCGATTTCGTGGTGATGTGGAATGCATCAGATAACATAGAATTAGACAGAATTCAAGTATGGTTGAACAATTCACTAAAAGCAGAACTGCCACCAAACACAAGCCAATACACATTCATTGGAATTCCGGATGGTGCTTATTTAATCAAAATCATGGCTGTTGATAAGGCCGGCAATTCTGCATATGATTCAATAATAATTATAGTTGATGCTCCCCTCGAAGTGAAAATATCAAGTCCATCGAATGGAACATGGTTTAACACACAAGCAATTAAACTAAAGCTCGCGGTCAGTAATACAACCAAACTGAAGAACATCACAATATACATCGACAAAACCATGTACATTACTAACACAACGAATACCACATTCAGCATTATTCTCAGCGAGGGCATTCATAATATTACAGTAATTGCTGAGGACATAGCGAACAATGTTGCAACCGATATGATATTCATTTTTGTTGATGTAACACCGCCAAGTGTAATAATTACTTATCCAGAAAATGAAACTGTTGTACAACCAGGAAATGTGACAATTGAGTGGATTGCAAACGATAATTTTGGAATTAAAATATTTAAGGTTTACTTAAATGAAACATTGGTTAGAAAAACGAATACAACAAGCATAATAGTATTTCTCGAAAATGGCGTATGGGTAATTAAGATAATTGCAGAGGACTACGCTAGGAACAGAGGAGAATCGTTTGTAATAATAATTGCCAAGCAGAAAGTTGGAGAAGAATATGCTGTGGTTACGGTAATGGCTACCATGATAATTATCGGAATTATTACTGGAGTACTATTGTTAATTAGAGCAAGAAAACTCCGAGGAGCAAGAAGATAAAAATTCTCTAGTATTATTTTGGGGAACTATGATGGATTTAGAATTAATAATACTTTCAATAGTGCTCTTCTTTGTATCTCTTGCCACAACTTATGGAATAGGAAAATTAATTTTATATCTAAAGGAAAGAAGTAGTAAAGAAACACTATTAATGAGACGAATCAAGGAGTTGGCTGAGGAGATAAAATACAAGGAAAGCGAGAAGCGCGAGGAGATGAAAGAGGAATTGGAAGTGTTTAAAGTCAAGCAGGAACCAAAAACAATTAATGAAATTCTAGCATTAACTAAGGTTCTCAGAAAAGTGATTTTTTATGAAAGGGACTTAACTGTGGAGGAATTCCTTGCACTCAGAAAGCTTGGATTAATTAAACACTGTGGTGAATACTATCTAATTACAAAAGAAGCTTTCGAAGTCGCAAAGAAAATCCACGATGAGTTAGAGAAAGCATTAAGCTATAATTTAACTGAAAGAGAATGGGAGTTATTAGAAAATGGTATAAGAGCTTTGGGAGTAATTTACATGCACGAAACGGAAGGCCCAATGTTAATACCGATCGCAGATCCATTCACATTATTTAGGAAATTAAAAATTAGTGTCATGGACTTGGCAATGCTTGACGAGGAATCCATTATGATTGGAAGTCATAGATTTGTTTTAATTCCTGTAAAAGTCTCAGAGAGAAGAGAAAAAGAGCATATTATAATAGCAGAAATAGTTTCGGATAAAGCTAAAGACTTTTTAAAGAATAGGTCACTCGAGATATTAACAGAAGCAAAAAGAAGAATAGGTGAAAGAAGTTGATTGCAACATTTGTTGGATTAGATTATGCTGGAAAATCGTCAATTAGGATTTATCTTGAAAGCTTTGATATTGAAAAAGCAATGAAAACAATGACTTCCCGAAAAGTAGAACAATTCAAAAGAGGCAGGCTAAACATCTTCGTAATACCAGGACAAAAGTTATTTAGATATGAAGAGAAATTCTACAGGAAATTATTTCCAATAACGGAAGTAGTGATCTTTGTGGTAGACGCAGCAGATAGAGATAGATTTGATGAAGTAAAAGAATATTTCGACTACGTAATGAACATGATCAAAAAATATGCAAAAGAAGATTGCAGACTTCTAGTCCTAGCACATAAACAAGATTTACCAAATGCAGCAAAAGCAAAGGAAATAGCAGAATTACTAGGCGTAAGAGAAAAACAAGTTTTAGAAACAAGCATATACCAAATAGGAACAATATACAGGCTATTGCTTAAGCTCCACGGAACTGACACAACACCATTCGACGGAATCGCATACGAGTTAGCACAAAAAACAAAAGCTGAAACTGTCATCATCGCAGACAAAAACATGTTTCCCTATACGACACTAGGAAACGAAGAACTGGCGATGAACAAGTTAAGAGCATTTATTGAGTTCCTAAACATTTCTGGTGATTGCGATGTATTAATTTCATTATACAAGAAGATGAAGACATTCTTCGTTAAGAATTACATCGGAAAAGATGAAGTTTTCGTGATTGTTGTTAACTCCAAGGCGGACTCAAAAACAATCTTAGACGCAGTTAAGGAGGCTTTCAAAAGAATTGCGGAGGAGTATCAAAAAAGATGGGGTCCTATTCGCTAAATTCATCAATAATCTCGCCAATTTCTTCAATTTCCTTCCACATAATTTTCTCTTCTTTTTTCCTCTCTCTTAACTCCCTAATTTTTCTCCGATACTTAACAATCACCTTGGGAGCACTCTTGCCAAAATACCAACCAACAATGTACTCACCAGTCATAACCAAATTCCTTATAAAAGAATCAACTAATGATGCAATTCTCTTAATATGAATTTCTATTCCTTTCTCTAACCCCTCACGTAATTCTTTTTCGACCTCATCAATGGGGTTTTCAAGAAGCTTGGAGATAATTACCAGATGCTCCGGCTCTAAACCATGAGTAAGCATAAATAACCCAACTAAGAATAGCGTTTTGGCTAAATTATACTTTGAACCAAAAAATCTTGAAACATCATCAACAATCTTCTCATACTTCTTATCTAAGTAGAAAGCAATCCGCATATCAATCCCAATTAATTTAAAAAAAATGATTATAATTACATTCAATTGATGCAATTGATATCATTTGAATCAATATTTAAATATAGAGATTATTACTTTGACGCTAAAAAAGCGTTAGCCGTATGATAAAAGAATAAGGAGATAATACATCATAAAAAATTAAGAATTAGTGCTATATTATTAGTCAGAAAAGTGGATGCAAAAATAAAAAGAACTCTATAAGGTCTGGGAATCTACATAGAAATTTTAAAAGAATTAGAAGAGAGAAAATGATAAGGGGTTATAGTGAAGTTTCGTAGAAAAAGGGAGTAATAGAACTGGTGATGTGAATGACAAAAATAGACCCAGAGAAACTCGGAGAAAAACTGTATAAAGCACATATTTCACTATTAGAACTACTTGAAAACAACACTGGAAAACTAATACGACTCTTCTTGAAAGGAGACAAGGAAACAGCACACGCCGTAATAAAAGCATTTGAAATTGCTGCAGAAAGAGCAAGAAAGAGGAAAATAAGGAATCTTGAAAAAATGTTTAAAACATATGCAAAGATCTTAAGACTAGTAAATAGTGCACACAAAGAACAAAAAATCGATATCAACAAGGAGCTTGAAGAGCTCTATGGATTTTTCCTCAAAAAATTTGGAAAAGAATTAAGCATAGAATTCTCGTATTCTCTTATTTTAAACAAACCAGAAGAAATTTTGAATGCTGCAAAGGAACTTGGGGTATTTTTGAATAAATTAATAAAGTTTGTAGTGTATGAAACACGCCGTATAATGAATAATGTAAAAAATAATCGTTGCAAAGTTCAATTTAAGCATATTATTAATAAGTGTTATTACTTCCTCAGGATTGTTAATGATTTCTGTTCAGATTTAGAAGATCTTACAGAGGAAAAGCGTTTAAAATTAACTAATACACGATTATACGAAGATCTCCTTGATCTTTCTGGAATCTTGAATGGCCTAATAGGATTCATGGAGTCCGTTGAAGAATTCCTTGAATCATTCTCTCAAGTTAAACAAGCGTAAATTGTTGATAATTATTTAGTGACGCCAATCTTTAAACCAATACTGAGAGCAAAAGCACTCAAAACGATAATTAAAATATATTTTCCTATTGTTTCCATAAAAATCATCATTGCCATGATTGATAACATTGGCAAAAACATTGAGAAACCACATGCTAATAAACTGTCAGCAAATCTTAACAAAAAATCAGATTCTATCCTTTGACCTTTTATGAGACAAAGTGGAATTATGATCAAACCCAAAATTAATGAATAGAAAGACAGGTTAATGTTGAAGATATCATTAATTAGGTCTGTTATTAATTCTGCTAAAATCAAAAAGGACAAGAACGCAGTAGCAAAGAATAATTTGCCAAGAAACGAAAAGATTCCTTTGATGAATTTGTTTCTCACAGCAGTTGGATAGATCATTTTTGCTATTTGACTAAACATAGAATTGCATTTATCTTTTATTATTCTAAGAATTACAGAATCAAATTCGAATCTTGTTTTAAGCATGTATTCATTTATAAATATTAACATGAAAACTGAGAATAAAACCAAATATGAAAAACTTGTGTCCCCTAAAATTACCAAGAATATTAACGCAAGACTCCAATACAAAATCAAGATTCGTTTTAATCCAGAGATCACTTGAGAGAGTAAGGAACCAATAAATGTGAGAATTACACCTGCAAGAACGAACAATAAGAATAGAAGTATTAAGAATGCAAGTAGCCCTTTCATGGGATCTATTTGTAAGAGTTTATTGTCATTAAATGCGTAGAGTATCATTGGAGATTTCATTAACTCCCAGAATACGTCACTTGCATATTTATAAATAACTTGAAAAGAACTGTAAACTTTGGGAAATATTTCTAAAAACACTATTGCAGTTAAAAATAAAATACAGATTATTCCAAAATGGGGCTTGATTGCGCCTAATTTTGGATGCGTTATAATCCTGCATGAGAGTAAAAACATTATGCCGCTTAATGAGATGATGAAGATTAGCACAAATGAAAATATGAGAGATGATAGTATTCCTTTAAGTATTAAAGCAAGTTTGGAATGAATTACAAAGTTTTTGACCCAGAAAAAAGTTAAAAGAATAATTATCCAGATGATATATGAAGCTCTCTTTCGAAGAATTGAGAGATATTTGCCTAATCTTTTGTATTCATTACACATAATGTCTGTGTGAATGTTCCCTGCAACTTTAATCATACGGATTCCTAGGACATCATATAACTATAATACTGCTTTTTTTCATAACGATAGAGAGGGAATATTAAAAGTGAAAATAAATGATTCTCATCAGTATATCTAAATATTCAAACATACACCATTTACTAGCGTCCTATTCTTATTTGCATCCTTGCATTTACGGGCCATTGCAATGAGAAAATACGAAATTTTTACTTTTTTATTTTATTCAATGAAGCAACATAAACATAATTATTCATTACTCTATGAGTTTGATTTCGATAACAAATTTATATTCTAAAGGGTCATCAAAGAACCTCTTCATTTTCTATAAAAAGCGTCTAAAGAAGATTTTAATGTCCTCATTTGTGAGATCTATTCTAAAGAGGCATAATTTAGATAATTTATATATCGCCTTTGCAAAAGCACAAATACCAGAAGCACCAATGTTATTACCAGAGAAATCTACATACAAGATTTTTAGTTTTGTTAATTTAGGTAATTCTTCTGCAAAAGCGGCAATACCGACATCACCGATTTTATTATTTCTAAAATCTATATCTAGCTCATTTAGGTTAGTTAACTTAGATAACGCTTTCGCTAAGGCACAAGCGCCACGATCACTAATTCTATTACCACGGAAATACATTGTCAGCTTGCTCAATTTGGTTAAGTTGGATAAAGCTTCAGCAAGGGCATAAGCACCAGAATCTCCAATCTTATTTTCTGAAAAATGCATTTCTAGTATTCTTAATTCCGCCAATTTGGATAGTGCTTTTCCAAGAGCAAGAATACCAGAGTCTCCAACTTTATTCCATGTAAAATGTATTTCTAAGATGCTTAATTTAGTTAACTTAGATAGAGCCTCTGCCAGGGCGCACATGCCGGGGTCTCCAATTCTGTTATTCCAAAAATCTATTCTTAGTTCACTTAATTTAGTTAACTTAGATATTGCTTCTGCAATAGCATGTGCACCAAAATCTCCAATTTTATTGCTTTGAAAACTTATTTCTAGTTTTCTTAATTTGGTTAATTTTGATAAGGATCTTGCAAGGACATTAATGCCGAAATCGCCTATATTATTATTTTCAAATATTAATTTTAGCTTTTCTAATTCAATTAATTTAGACAATGCCTTTGCAAATGCGGTAGCACCTGAACCTTCAATAATGCAATTTTTAATATGAACTGATAGGCTCCTTAAAATAGTTAACTTGGACAATGCTTTGGCAAGTTCGTAAGCATCAGAAATGCGTATTGATGTTCCCTCTTCAGAATCTCTAATTATGCTTAAATCTAATTGTTCTGGGTAAAATGAGACCCATAGTCCTATTTTTTGGCATATTTTTTCAACTTCTTTTACTTTTTTCAGAATATCATTTCGAAGTTGCTTGGTCAAAGATTACCACCAAGTTCTTAAGAAAAATTGCCCTAAATTACTTTAATTTATCAACTTTTGCTCTTATTGATTTTTTTGGGACGCTTATAATGTTCCGAAGATGTTCGGTTTATTTTATAATTAAATTAGTCGTAATTTGTAAAAAATCATTGGATATCAAAATCAAGTTATAATTAAATAGGAAAATGAGGCTTCCAAGGAGTACAAGAATATTAATAAGAGCAATTAAGATGATGCAATTTTCAGTATATAATTGCATAGATTTTTCCATGGTAGATATAGCATTAGTGAACTAACTTATTTAACCATAAATTATCACGCAAACAAGATCATATGATCTAATCTAAGCGATATTACGGTTTAGGGTAAGAGATTGAAATCAAGCATAAAGAAATGGAGTAACCATGCAATTTTACTTTAGAACAGAATTACGACTTTGTTTGAATAAGATTTCATTAGATTTGAACTTAATTGATTACTTTTAATTTGGTTATAGTAAGATCTAAATACATAAAATAATAAATAATCAACAACAACCGTTGGAAATAGCTTTTTAACGACAATAATGTCCATTATTTTGTAGTTCAGTATCGCAAATGCAATCACTATAAGAATCAACAATATATATGAACCAAAACGAAGAAGTAATAAAATTGTCATGCTTCCAATAGTGATTATTTTTTCTAAATTACTTAAGAGAGTCATCAATATGTCAAACCAGAATTCTGAGTTTTTTAATCTTTTCAGTAATTGATATGATAAGGATTCTCTAATATACTTATCAGGAATAGAAATATATTCTAATGCCTTTGATATTTTTCTAACACATAAGATGATTTTCTTTTTATTATTGTTTGCCAAAGCTACCAGGAAACTACCAACCATTCTTATGATATCTACTGCTTTTATTTCATCAATTATTTCTAAAACGAAAGCAGTATCATCTAAAAACCTCTTATAACTGAATCTAGTTAATGTGTGTTTGGATAAATACAATATCGCATTTCTTAATATGTCTTTTTTAAGAGCTAATGCTAATAACTCCTTTTTAATGAAGTATGGATGATCCTTAAAAAAATCACCAATAAATCGAATAGCACATTCAATAGTAATTGAAGGTGGTTCTGGAAGATTTTTTAAAGACCTGTGAAAGTAGCTCCAAAATGCAAATGATGCTATTTGGGGAATAATTAGTGATAGAAGTATTAGAACGATTATTAATGGTACTTTGAACACAATTACCATACAGGAAGAGTATGTTACGGTAATTAAAGAAGATATAATTATGTCGTAAAGTGCTTTTTGGTTATAAAATCTGAAAATTGCTGGACGGAATTTTAGAATCATACATTGATTCTTGAGACTCTTCCTGCACTGATTAACCACATATATTATCTTCAAAACTCTTGTAATTTCAAAAGGAACAATAACGACAATAAAGATACCTAATATGATTAACTCAATCCCTATGGATACTTCTGTAATTAATGTAAGATAAAGATAACCAAGTAGTATGATCATTAGTAATCTAAGAATTAAATCTCTTACTTTGTAATCTATGTATCGAGTCATTTCATGGATTTTTTCCATGTAGATATCTTCCATTTTAATCCCTAAGAAATAGAAGAAAAATTTCCTTAAAATATTTGATTTCCTTACCAATTTAGTGTTTTTCTTAAAATCACAAACTTTTTTAACAATTTTTACATTGGTGAAAATTCGTTCCTTAGTTATGTTTTAGATACTAGATAAATTCCTTATAGATATTTCTCGTTTCGGAGAATAACTTTATCGTTATTTCATAATCATTAACAAAACTTTCTATGTCACCTATAAATGTAAAAGACTTCGACGCACTAATTCTATTTAGGAGCGATAAGAAAACAGTATTCGTGAAAGACAAAGTAAATGATGATGAAATATTCATTATCGTAATCAACTCAAAAGAACCAATCAAAACAATTACTCAAGCAATCAGAGAAGCACTAAATCTTGTAAAAGAGGAATACATAAGGAGGTGGAAACAACTAAGGAAACAATCATTATTAATATTATTTCTATTTCTTACGATATCACACATGTATTGCTAGTTTACATTCACACAAATCTTCAGAAAAACTAATCAATCTTAACGAGAGACTTGAAGCAATAATCAATCTGCAAAAGGAACATTTAAAGTGATCATCACCGTTTACTACAAGCTTAAGGAAAAATGGATGTGGGCTGACTTAATAATAAGACTGAATGAGCACGAGATAAGAATCCACTTGAGCGGAGAACATAATGTTGCGAATGCGAGCAAATTTCTCGAATTAAGAAGCCCAATAAGAATCGAATTAACTACGATAAATGCGCTTGCTGATGGGATTATTTATGGGAACTCAACGATAATGTTTATCAGAGTTGAAGCGGCTTCGCAGGGCTCAAGCATTATTCCAGTAGTCGTTGCAATTGAAGTAATGATAGTTCCAGTTATAATCCAATTGATTAGGAGAATTCGAGAATCATTCTAAAAGTCTTTTTTAAAACACTTTGTGACATTTGCTGGAGCATCGTGTAATACATTGCTCGTTTGGAGTTAGTTTAGTCATCTCGTGACCGTTTTGGATGTGACTAAGGATAATCCATTAGGCCCTCTAAATGTAGGAATTCCACTTTCAGCAGAAATACCTGCTCCTGTTAACGCGATTAAATGCTTAGATTTTAGGATAACATTTGCAACCTTTTCTATCATTGTATCCCCATT
>Ga0190313_1001585_pt1 | contig 12049 bp, 7 predicted proteins | sample 4870071011_MG_FD_169989 | JGI IMG/M metagenome (GOLD analysis project Ga0190313, IMG submission 169989) | Hydrothermal vent sediment bacterial communities from Southern Trench, Guaymas Basin, Mexico - 4870-07-10-11_MG | ecosystem: Environmental > Aquatic > Marine > Hydrothermal vents > Sediment ...
GTATTTAAGCAAAAAAGGTTTACTTTCTCAAGTTTTTAAATCATTAAAAGAATTAAATGAAAGAGAAAGAGTTGAGGTAGGCAAAGAGGCAAACAGAATTAAGAAATTTATAGAAGAAAAAATTAAAGAAAAAGCGCCTAATTCAGTTGAAATTTCTAAGCCAAAAGGAAAAAAAGAGTGGTTTGATATTACAATTCCAGCTAAAAAGCCAATAATTGGCCATCTTCATCCTTTAACTTTAGTAAGAAGAAGGGTTGAGGATATTTTTCTTTCAATGGGGTTTTCAGTAGTAGATGGCCCAGAAGTAGAAACAGAATGGTATAATTTTGACGCTCTTAACATTCCTAAAAATCATCCTGCTCGCGACGCATGGGATACTTTTTGGCTTAAAGAAAAAAATAAAAAAGGAGAAAAATTGCTTTTACGGACTCATACCTCGCCAGTTCAGATTCGTTATATGGAAAGACATCAACCGCCTTTTAGAGTTATTGCGCCCGGCAGAGTTTATCGTCATGAAGCAACCGATGCTTCTCATGAGTTTGAATTTTGGCAATTTGAAGGGTTAATGATTGAAGAAGATATTTCAGTTTCTAATTTCAAAGGGATAATTTTAGAATTTTTTAAAGAGTTTTTTAAAAAAGATTTAAAAATTCGTTTACGACCAAGTTATTTTCCCTTTGTAGAACCTGGTTTTGAGGCAGATATTTCTTGTATTTTTTGTCAAGGAAAGGGTTGTTCTGTTTGTAAAAGAACTGGTTGGATTGAAATGTTGGGAGCAGGAATGGTTCATCCAAATGTTTTAAAAAATGTTGGTTTAAACCCTAAGAATTGGCAAGGTTTTGCTTTTGGAGTTGGATTAAATAGATTGGCAATGTTGAAATATAAAATTAATGATATTCGCTTGTTTAATTCTGGTGATTTAAGATTTTTAGAACAATTTTAGAATAGTATTAAAATAATTCAATTTATTATAAATGAGATAAGAATTTTCATATGAAGTTTTCTTATAATTGGCTACAATCATTTTTTAAAGAAAAATTGCCGGTTCCAAAAAAGTTAGGCGAGATTATTTCTTTGCATAGTTTTGAGGTTGAAGAAATTACAAAATCAGGAAAAGATTTTATTTTAGATGTTGATATCTTGCCTAACAGGGCTCATGATTGTTTGTCTTATATTGGTTTGGTTAGGGAGATAGGTGCTATTTTAAACTTAAAGCCCATTTTTCCCAAAGTAAAAATAAAAGAAGAAAAAGGAGAAAGTATTAGAGATTATCTTCAAGTTGATGTTCAGGATAAGGAAGGATGTTTAAGGTATGGAGCAAAAATGATTAAAGGAATAAAAGTTTCTTCTTCTCCAAAATGGATTCAAGAAAGATTAATTTCTTCTGGTTTAAAGCCGATTAATAATATAGTTGATATTACAAATTATGTGATGTTAGAGACAGGACAACCACTTCACGCTTTTGATTTTGATAAAATAGATAACAAGAAAGAAGGAGGAAAGAAAAAAATAATTGTGAGAAAAGCCAAAGAATTAGAAAAGATTATTACTTTAGATAATAAAACATTTTATTTAGATAATGATATTTTAGTTATTGCTGATGAAGAAGAACCATTAGCAATAGCTGGAATAAAGGGAGGAAAAAAGGCAGAGATAAGCGAAGACACTAAAACTATTATTTTAGAAGCAGCAAATTTTGAAATGAAAACTATTCGTCAAAGTCGTCAAAAATTGAGAATAATAACTGATGCTTCTTTGAGGTTTGAACATGAACCGGATAAAAATTTGGTTTTACCATCTTTAGAAAGAGCAGTTCAATTAATTCAGGAAATTGCCGGAGGGAAGATTTTGGAAGGAATGATTGATTATTATCCTTTGAAAGCAAAACCTAAAAAAATAAAGTTAGAAAAATCATTGGTCTCTAAAGTATTAGGTGTCAAGATTAAAAATCAAGAAATAAAGAATTATTTAAAAAGATTATCTCTAAAAATTATAAAAGAAGAAAAAGATTATTTATTAGTTGAAGTGCCTACTTTTAGGCAGGATTTAAACTTGCCGATTGATTTAGTAGAAGAAATTGGTCGTTTGCATAATTTTGATAAAATTCCTTCAATTTTGCCAAAAGTAAGAATTGAGCCAGCTAAAAGGGATTATAATGTTTTTTGGAAAAATGAAATTAAAAACTTTTTAAAAGAACTTGGTTTTTCTGAGGTTTATAATTATTCTTTTATTGGTGAAGAAGATTTAAGAATTTATGGTTATCAAAAAGAGCAATTATTAGAAGTTGATAATCCTTTGAGTAAAGAATTTAAATATTTAAAGCCAAGTTTGCTGCCTAATCTTTTAAAGAATGTTAAAAATAATTTTAAATTTTTTGATAAGTTTAGGCTTTTTGAAATAGGAAAGATATTTTTCCTTAGTGGAAAGCAAGAAATAAAAGAAAAAAGAAGATTAGGTGGAGTTATTGCTTCAAAGAATAGAGAAAGAGAATCTTTTTATCAGGCAAAAGGTTATTTAGAAACCTTGTTTAATAATCTTTGCTTGAGTGATATTCATTATTGTGATTTTTCAGGAATAAACAATTTAGCTATAAATCAGTTTAAATCAGCAGAGATTGAAATAAATTCTAAAAAAATAGGGTTTTTAGGAGAAATTTCTGAACATTTATTAAGGAAATTAGAAATTAAAGGAGAAGTAATCTTTTTTGAAATAGATTTTGAAGAACTTGTCCAGCTTGCTTCAGAGGAGCAAGAATATTTGCCTATTTCTCCTTATCCAGCAGCAGTTAGAGATATTGCTTTATTAGTTCCTTTAGAAGTAAAAGTAGTTGATGTTTTAAATGAAATTAATCTTGTTGGCGGAGAATTAATTAGAGATGTTGATTTATTTGACATTTATGAAGGAGAAAATTTACCCGCAGGAAAGAAAAGTTTGGCTTTTCATATTGTTTATCAGGCAGAAAATAGAACTTTAAGTTCAGAAGAAATAAATAATCTTCAAAACAAAATTATTAAAAAGTTAGAAAGCCACTCTGGCTGGCAAGTAAGAAAGGGATAAATAAGATATTTTTATTGATTAGAAAGTAAATAAAAGAGATTTTCTTTTTTATTTTTAGAATTGTTAATTAAAAAAATATGACTAAAGCAGATAAACCTAAAAAAAATCAAAAAATTAAAGATAATAAAAGAGAAAAAGGAGGGGAAGATTATACAGCAAAAGATATTTATGTTTTAGAAGGATTAGAGCCGGTTAGAAAAAGGCCAGGAATGTATATTGGTTCTACTGGTAGCGAGGGTTTGCATCATTTAATTTGGGAATGTGTTGATAATTTTATAGATGAATTTATGGCTGGTTATGGAAGTGAGGGAGAAGTTGCTTTATTAAAAGATAACAGAGTAATGATAAGGGATGATGGACGAGGTATTCCAGTAGATATTCATCCTCAAACAAAGAAGTCGGCTTTGGAGACAGTAATGACTACTCTTCATGCTGGAGGAAAATTTGGCAGTAAAGCTTACCAAGTTTCTGGAGGTCTTCATGGTGTTGGGGTTTCTGTTGTTTGCGCTTTGTCAAAATATATGAAGGCAGAAGTATGCAGAGGAGGGTATTTGTATCAACAAGAATATTCCCAAGGCAAACCTTTAACAAAAGTAAAAAAGATCAAACCTTGTTCTAAATCAGGAACGACAATTATTTTTGAACCTGACCCAGAGATTTTTAAGGAAATTAAATTTAATGCTAAGAAAATTCTTAATCATCTGCGTCAGCAGGCTTATTTAACTAAAGGCATAAAAATTGTTTTCAGAGATGAAAGAGAAGAAGAGAAATTTGTTTATGCTTTTTATTTTGAAGGCGGTTTATCTTCTTATATTAAATATCTCATTCATAATTCAAAGCCTCGCCACCAAAATATTTTTTATTGTTATGGAGAAAAAAATAATGTAATCGTAGAAGCAGCTTTTCAATATACACAAGAATATGAATGCCTTGAAAAAAGTTTTGCTAATAATATTTATACACCTGAAGGAGGAAGCCATTTAACAGGTTTTCGTTCTGCTTTGACAAGAACTTTAAATGATTATGCCAGAAGGAATGATTTTTTAAAGGAAAAAGATAGTAATTTAACAGGAGAAGATGTTCGTGAAGGTTTAACTGCTGTTGTTTCAGTAAAAATAAGAGAGCCTCAATTTGAAGGACAAACAAAAGCAAAATTGGGAAATCCTGAAGTTAAACCTATTGTTGAACAAATTGTTGCTGAAAGCTTAACTGATTTTTTAGAGCGTAATCCTCAAGATGCAAAGGCTATTATTGAAAAATGTATTTTATCTTCTCGGGCTCGAAAAGCGGCGAAAGCGGCTCGGGAAACTGTTTTAAGAAAAGGGGTTTTAAGCGGGTTGGCTTTGCCCGGCAAATTGGCTGATTGTTCATCTAGGAAACCAGAAGAGTCAGAACTTTATATTGTAGAAGGAGAATCTGCTGGCGGTTCAAGCAGACAAGCAAGAGATAGACATTTTCAGGCTATTCTTCCTTTGCGAGGCAAAATTTTAAATGTTGAAAAAGCAAGGTTAGATAAACTTCTTGCCTCCAAAGAAATTAAAGATTTAATTATTGCTTTAGGAACAGCCGTAGCTGAAGATTTTAACATTGAGAAATTAAGATATCATCGGATTATTTTAATGGCTGACGCTGATTCTGACGGAAATCATATTAGGACCCTTTTATTAACTCTTTTTTATCGTTATTTTAAACCAGTTATTGAAAGAGGTTATTTATACATTGCCCAGCCACCTCTTTATCAAATTAAAGCAGGAAAGAAAGTATTTTATGCTTATAATGATGAGGAAAAAGAAGAAATTATGGGTAAATTGAAAAAAGAAAAAATAGAAAATATTAATATCCAACGTTATAAAGGTTTAGGTGAAATGAATCCTTCTCAATTATGGGAAACAACAATGAATCCAGAGAAAAGAGTCCTTTTACAAGTTAAAATTGAGGATGCCAAAGAAGCAGATGAAATTTTTGATATTTTAATGGGAGAGGAAGTTTTACCGCGAAAGAAATTTATTCAGGCTTATGCGAAAAAAGTTAAAAACTTAGATATCTAATTTATTTAGTTATTTTTATGGAAAAGATTAAACAAGATGATAAAAAGGAAGATGGATTTGAATGGCATTCTTTATCTTGGCAAAAAGTTGTTCAAATATTAAACTCAAACCATTTAAAAGGTTTAACTGAAGAAGAAATAAAAAAAAGACAAGAAAAATTTGGCAAGAACTTTCTTAAAAAAGAAAGGAAGTTTTCTAATTTAAAATTATTTTTAGTCCAATTAAAAAATCCTTTAATATATATCTTAATTGTTGCTGATTTCATTGTTCTTTTTTTAAAAGAATTTACTGATGCAATTGTTATCTTTCTGGCTATTGCTTTAAATACAGCAATTGGTTTTTTTCAGGAAAGAAAAGCAAATAAAACTTTAGAGAAATTAAGAAAAGCAGTTAAGGTTGAAACAAAAGTTTTAAGAGATGGTAATATTAAAATTATTGATTCTCAAGAATTAGTTCCAGGAGATGTTGTTCTTTTAGAGGCAGGAGATAAAGTGCCGGCTGATGGTCGTGTTATTTCTGCTCAAAATTTAAAAATAAATGAGATGGTTTTAACAGGCGAATGGTTGCCGACAGAAAAAAGAGAAAATATTTTGACTTTAGAAACATCTTTAGCAGAGAGAAATAATATGGTTTTTATGGGGACGATTGTAGAAGAAGGAAAAGGAAAGTTTATTGTGACCGCAATTGGCAATAAAACAGAGATAGGAAAAATTTCAGAATTAATTTATCAATTAAAAGAAGAAAAAACTCCTCTTCAAAAAAAATTAGCTTCTTTTTCTAAATTAATAGGAATGTTAGTAATTTTTATCTGTTTTGTTATTTTTTTAATTGGGGTTATTAAAGGAGATGATTTATTAGAGATTTTTCTTGTTTCAGTGGCTATTGCTATAGCCGCTATTCCTGAAGGGTTGCCAGCAGCGATAACAGTTGTTTTAGCCATAGGAATGAGAAACATCTTAAAAAAGGGAGGGTTAGTTAGAAAACTATCTTCTGCTGAAACATTAGGGAGCGCTTCTGTTATTGCTACAGATAAAACAGGAACTTTGACAGAGGGAAAGATGAGGGTGGCAGAAATTTTTGCTAAAAGTGAAGAAGAAAAATTTTTAACCCTTAAAATTGCTGCTCTTTGCAGTCAGGCGTTTATTGAAAATCCTGAAGAAACAATGGAAAAATGGATTATTAGAGGAACTCCGACAGATAAGGCTTTGCTTTTGGCTGGTTTAGAAGCAGGAATTAACAAAAATGAGTTATTAAAAGAAGAATTAAAGGAAGAAAGAGATATTCCTTTTAGTCAAGAAGATAAATATTTAGGCAAGTTGTTTTTTATTTCAAAAGAAAAAAAGAAAATTCTATATCTTTCTGGAGCGCCAGAAAAAATTTTAGAGATATCTGATTATTTGAAAGAAAAAGGAAAAGTTAGAAGAATGAGTAAAAAGGCAAAAAAAGAATTGTATGCAGAAATTGAAACTTTGACTAAGAAAGGATTTAGAGTAATAGGAGTAGGAGAAAAAGAAATTAAAATTTTTAAAAAACCAATCAAGAGAATAGTATTTGTTGGTTTAGTTGCTTTAAAGGATCCTTTAAGGAAAGAAGTTAAATTAGCAATAAATTTATGCCAAAAAGGAGGTTTAAAGCCAGTTATTGTTACAGGTGATCATAAGTTTACCGCAAAAGCAATAGCTGAAGAAATTGGTTTTGATATAAAAGAAGAAAATATTCTTGAAGGTAAAGAGTTAGATAAAATTTCGGACGAAGAATTAAGTGAAAAAATAGAAAAAATTAAAATATATGCTCGAGTTGAACCAAAACATAAAATGAGAATTATTCAGGCCTATCAAGATAAAGGAGAAGTTGTGGCAATGACTGGAGACGGGGTTAATGACGCGCCTGCTCTTAAAAAAGCAGATATTGGAATTGCTCTTAATTCAGGAACAGAAATAGCAAAAGAATCTTCAGATTTAATTCTTTTGACAAATAGTTTTAGGGTAATAATTTCAGCCATAGAACAAGGTCGGGCAATTATTGATAATATTAGAAGGATTATTACTTATTTATTTGCTGATGCGTTTACTGAAGTGTTTTTAGTTAGTATAGCCGTGATGACAGGTTTGCCTTTGCCAGTTAATGCTGTTCAAATTTTATGGGTTAATTTAATTGAAGATGGATTGCCAAATATAGCTTTGGCTTTTGAAAAAAAAGATCCAGATGTAATGAATCAATCGCCAAAAGATTACCAAAAAGATCTTTTTACTAAAGAAATGAAAACTTTAATTTTTATTATTGGAGGAGTAACAAATTTTCTTCTTTTGTTTTTATTTTTTTGGCTTTATAAATATACTCATTATCAAATTTCTCATATTAGAACGATTATTTTTGCCGCTTTAACTATTGATTCTTTATTTTATATTTTTTCCTGTAAAAATTTAAGAAAGAACATTTGGCATATTAATATTCTTTCCAACAAATTTTTGATTTATTCTTGGTTAATAGGTATTTTAATGTTAGTAGGGGCAATATATTTATATCCTCTCCAGGTTCTTCTTAAAACTTATTCTTTAAACATTTTTGATTGGGGGTTAATTCTTGGAATTGGAATAATAGATTTTATTTTAGTGGAAGCAATTAAATGGTGTTTTATAAAAAAGAGAATAAAGGGATAATTAAAATTTATGATTTGGTTATCAATTTTAATTTTTGGAGTTTCTGCTTTTTCTATTGCTTGGTCAGGTTCTAAATTAGTAGATGGTCTAATGAAGATGGCTAAATTTTTAGGTTGGCGCGAGTTTGTGGTAGCATTTTTTATAATGGCGATTGCTGGTTCTTTTCCTAATCTTTTAATTGGCGTGAATTCTGCTTTACATAAAATACCTCAGCTTTCTTTTGGTGATGTTTTAGGTGGTAATATTGTTGATTTAACTCTTGCTGTGGCTGCCTCAGTTTTATTAAGCAGGTCTGCTCTACCAGCAGAAAGCAGAATGGTTCAGTCAAGCGCTTTTTTTACTGCTTTTATAGCAATTTTGCCTTTAATATTAATTTTAGATGGAAGATTAGGAAGAATTGATGGCTTAATTCTAATTATTTTCTTTTTTCTTTATATGTTTTGGCTTTTTTCTAAAAGTGATAGATTTAAAAAAGTTTATGAAGAAAATAGAAAAGACAAAGATGAAGAAAAAATCATTCTTAGATTTAAACATTTTTTAGGGAATTTAATAATAGTTTTACTTTCTCTTCTTCTACTTATTCTTTCTTCAGAAGGGATTATTATTAGCACCCAGTCAATTGGCCAAGAATTAAACTTGGAAATTTCTATTATAGGGTTGATGATACTGGGATTGGGAAATGCTTTACCAGAAACTTATTTTGCCGTTGCTTCAGCAAGAAAAGGTCAAAATTGGATGATTTTAGGAGATTTAATGGGATCAGTAATAGTTTGCGCTACCCTTATTCTTGGTTTGGTTTCTTTTATACAGCCAATTCAGGTAACTAATTTTTCTTCCTTAATAATTGCTTTTATTTTTTTGACTATTTCAGCCTTATTTTTCTTGATAGTAATTCGAACCGGTCGACAAATAACTAAAAGAGAAGCATTATTCCTGTTGTTAATTTATTTTGTTTTTTTGATAACTGAAGTTATTTTATGATAGGTATTTTTGATTCAGGTCTTGGAGGACTTACTGTTGTCAAGGAATTGTTTAAATATTTGCCAGAATATAAAATTGTTTATTTTGGTGACAGCGCCAGATTGCCTTATGGAACAAAAGGTCCTGACTTTGTGAAAAAATATTCATTAAAAATTAGCGAGTTTCTTTTTAAACAAGGAGCAAAAATAATAATTATCGCTTGTCATACTGCTACTTCTTGGGCAGAAGATTATTTAAAAAGAAGTATCTCTATTCCTGTTTTTGGTATAATTAATCCTTCTCTTGATAAAGTAATTTCCACAACAAAAAACAAAAGAATTGGGATTATTGGCACTCCGGGCACGATTAAAAGTAAGAATTGGGAGAAAAAACTGTTATCAAAAGATTCTAAATTAAAAATTTATACGCAATCTTGCCCTTTATTTGTTCCATTAGTAGAAGAAGGGTGGGAAAGAAAAAAAATTGCAAAAGAAATAATTAGAGAATATTTATCTCCTTTAAAACAAAAGAAAATAGACACTTTAGTAATGGCTTGTACTCATTATCCTTTATTAGAAAAACAAATAAAAGAATTTTTAGGAAAGGAGATTTTTATGATTAATCCCAGCAGAGAATTAGTTTTTGAGTTAAGAAGATTTTTAAAAAACAATCATCAGATAGAAAAAAAATTGACTAAAAGTAATAATCATATATTTTTCTTTAGCGATATCCCTTATAATTTAGAAAAAATAAGTAATCATTATTTCAAAAGAAAAATAAATCCTGTCATTAAAAAATTATTTATATGAAAAATTTTAGTAATCTCTTTAAGGGGAAAAAAGTAGTAATAATGGGTTTGGGACTTCATGGTGGAGGAGTAGGAGTGGCAAATTTTTTTATAAAACAAAAAGCTCAAGTTACGATAACTGATTTAAAAAAAGAAAAAGATTTAAAAGAATCTTTGGTAAAAATTAAGCAATTATCTAAAGTAACTCTTATTCTTGGTAGGCACAGGAAAGAAGATTTTAAAAATGCAGATTTGATTGTTAAAAATCCTGCTGTTCCCCCTGATTCTCCTTTTCTTAATATTGCTTATAAAAACAATATTCCTGTAAAAACTGATATTGATATTTTTTTTGAAATATGTTCAGCACCTATTATAGGGGTAACCGGAACAAAAGGAAAATCAACCACTTCAACTCTTATTTATCTTTTTCTAAAGACTAAATTTCCAAAAACATTTTTAGCTGGTAATATAGGTGTTTCTCCGTTGGAAATTGTTTCTCAAATAGATAAAAATTCAAAAGTTGTTTTAGAACTTTCAAGCTTTGAATTAGAATCTCTTAAGAAGAGTCCTCATATTGCTGTTATCACTTCGCTTTTTCCTGATCATTTAGATAGATACAAAAATTTTAATAATTATCTTAAATCAAAAGAATCTATTTTTCGTTATCAAAAGAAGAGCGATATTCTAATTTTAAATTATGGAGATTTACGGGTTAGAAAATTGGGTCAGAAAGCAAATTCAAAAATTTATTATTTTAAAACAGATGATTTAAAAAAAGAAAATATTGATTTTCCTTCTTGGATCGAGCCTTCTAATATTGCAGCAGCGCTTTTGGTAGCCAAAATATTTAAAGTTCCTAAAAAAGAAATTAAAAAAGTCCTTGCTAATTTTAAAGGAATTAAACATAGGCAGGAGTTAGTAGCAGTAAAAAAGGGTATATATTTTGTGAATGATACGGCGGCAACTACACCTCAATCAGTGATATTAGCTATTAAGTTATCAAAAAAAAGATTTCCAGGAGCTGATATTACTCTTATTGCCGGAGGAGTAGATAAAGGTTTAAAATATAAACAATTAGTTCAGAAGATTAAAAAGGAAGTTGCTAATTTGATTTTATTACCAGGTAGCGCTTCTGAAAAAATAAGAAAGGAGTTAGGTTCTAAATTTGAGTTATATTTGGCAAGGGATATGGAAGATGCTGTAAAGAAAGCAATAAAAACAAGCAAGAAAGGAGATTTGATAATTCTTTCTCCAGGTGCTGCAAGCTTTAATTTATTTAGAAACGAATTTGATAGAGGAGAAAAGTTTATTAAAATTATAAAGAAATTGTAAAATTTATGAGTAAAAGAAGGATACTTCCTGATTATTCTATCATTGTTATTGTGACTTTTTTAGCAGTTTTGGGTTTGTTGGTTTCAGTAAAAATTTTTGCTGATGTTTCTCAAAAACAATTTAATAATTCTACTTATTACTTATTTCATCAATTATTTTATGGATTTTTGCCAGGTATTATTATGGGTTTTATTTTTTATAAAGCTCCTTTGGATTTTATAAAAAAATGGTCATGGTTATTTGTTTTAATAAGTTTATTTTTAATGTGTTTAGTTTTTATTCCCGGATTGGGTATTTCTTCAAACGGCGCTTCCCGATGGATAAGTTTCGGAAGATTTACTTTTCAGCCATCAGAAATATTGAAACTAACTTTTCTTATTTATTTATCTGCTTTATTAGCGAAAAATACATCTAACAAAAAAGAAAAAAAATGGCAATTAACGCTTTTTCCTTTTTTAGTGATTTTAGGTTTATTAATTTTGCTTTTATATTTTCAATCAGATCTTAGTACTTTAGGAGTAATCGCTTTAAGCGCAATGATTATGTATTTTTGTTCAGAAACTCCTCTTTGGCATACTCTTTTAATTTCTTTTTTAGGGGCAGTTTCTTTTTTAATTTTAATTGTGACTTCTCCATATAGAATGGAAAGAATTTCTGTCCTTTTGGGTTGGATAAGAGATCCCTTAGGAATTGGTTATCAAACAAACCAAACATTGATTGCTATAGGGTCAGGAGGAATTTTAGGGTTAGGATTAGAATTATCACCTCTTTCAAATTTCATACCTCATTTAATGTCTGATTCTATTTTTGCTGAAATATCTCGAGATTTGGGTTTAATTGGAGGAATATTAATAATATTTCTTTATTTAGCATTATTATGGAGAGGATTTAGAATAGCAAATAATGTAAATGATAAGTTTTCTCAACTTTTATCAATAGGATTAGTATCTTGGATTTGTTTTCAGGCATTTGTTAATATAGGAGCAATGATAAAAATATTTCCTCTTACTGGTATACCTTTGCCTTTTATTAGTTATGGCGGTTCTCATATCGTAGCAGAGTTGGCTGCGGTAGGTCTTTTGTTAAATATTTCAAAACAAGAAAAAAGATGATATAATTTTGAAAAATAATATAATATTATGAAAATAGTTTTTACTGGAGGAGGAACAGCAGGTCATATTTTCCCAATAATTTCTATTATTAGA
>Ga0190313_1001586_pt1 | contig 12046 bp, 13 predicted proteins | sample 4870071011_MG_FD_169989 | JGI IMG/M metagenome (GOLD analysis project Ga0190313, IMG submission 169989) | Hydrothermal vent sediment bacterial communities from Southern Trench, Guaymas Basin, Mexico - 4870-07-10-11_MG | ecosystem: Environmental > Aquatic > Marine > Hydrothermal vents > Sediment ...
GGCCCCAACGGTGCTGGTAAAACAACTACTATACGCATGACTATTGGTGTATTGACACCTGATAAAGGCGAAGCCTACATTATGGGTTATAATGTTCATAGAGAACCCATTAAAGCTCGAAGCCTTATAGGCGTTGTTCCCGAAATTTCAAATCCATATGTAGATTTAACTGTATGGGATAACTTAATGCTAATTGGAGGAATATACTGTTTACCAAAAGATGTAAAGTTAAGGAGAGCAATAGATCTACTAAAAACCCTTGAAATATACGATGTTCGTGATAGAAAGGTAAAGACGCTATCTAAGGGTATGAGGAGACGACTCCTACTAGCTATGGCCCTCATAAGCGATCCTGATATACTTTTCCTAGATGAACCAACTTCGGGTTTAGACATACTTAGTGCTAGAATTATAAGGAATATGCTCCTAGAGCTGAAGAAGCAGGGTAAGACTATAATATTAACAACACATAACATTGATGAAGCGGGCTTGCTATGCGATAGAGTTGCGATAATGAAGAAGGGTAAAATTATTGCTTCTGGTACTCCTGAGGAATTAAAGATAAAATTTGGTATGTATACTCGTATCTCAATATGTTTTGATAGAGAAGTTAATGAAAGAGACCTTAAGGGATGTCTTGAGGGACTTGACGTGGTAATTCAAGGAAGACGCTTGATAATAACTTGTAAAACTGAAGTTCTAAATGAAGTCCTAGATAAGATCACTACAATGATTAAATACAATAAATTAAGGATTAAAGAGCTAAAGGCTTCAGGATTAAGCCTTGAAGACGTATTTGTAAGGCTAGTTAGAGGTGCTTAGGCTATGGTTAAGGGCTTAAGTAGCAGCTTAAGGAGGGTTATGGTCTTGTGTATTAAGGACATAAAATTGTATTATTTTAAAGGACCCACAATAGTTATGGGTCTTTTAATGCCATTATTTTTATGGCTAGCATTTATGATTGGAGCTAAACTCCCATTTACGAGAGGACTATTATCACTTATTGCGATATCAGCCTTCTTCACAGCATCATCCATTACGCCTATAGTAATGCCTTGGGAGACTAGGCAAAAGACCCTTGAAATGATGCTAAGTAGACCCGTCACCATATACACTATACTATTCGGTACTGCATTGGCTTCAACATTCTTCGGCATCTTTATATCACTTATACTCGTAACCATAGGTTTACTACTTAACGCTATACCACATGACATAGTACTACTAGCCTTAGGAATACCAGTAGCTTCACTATGCTATTCCTTCATGGGACTCCTATTTTCAGCAATACCCTCTGATGTACCTGCAGATGCTGTTTTACTATCAAGTATTGTTAGATTTCCATTAATATTCATAAGTGGCATATTCATACCCATTCAAAAACTACCATACTATATAAGGCCATTGGCATATATTTCACCACTAACTTACTTCGCGGATCTAATAAACTACATTTACGGTTATAATCCGCTATTAAACCCATTAGTAGACTTTACGATGCTCCTAATACTAACAATAACCTTTATAATGCTAGCACTAATAGCTAATAAGGTAACCTTAATAAAGAGGTTATAGTTAAAGTGAAGTTATTTATTTCGTTATCTTCTTGACAAATAATATTTAAACCCAGATAGGTTTTCCATTGAGTGTATAATAATCGGTAAAATTATGGAGCCTGTATTTGCTCTGAAGAAACCAGCAATTAATTTTATTGTAAAAGATGAAGTATGTACTAATATGAGGCGTTGTCTTAGCGGGTTCTTGTATGATAGTATATGTATTAGTGAGAACATTATTGCTGATACTATTACTGAGTAGCTAATCCCACTTCACTAGACAATAGATATTCCTCTACTAGACCTCTGAAGAATAGCTCTTCTCCAGTAGGAGCAACTATGAATGCTAGAACCATAAACTCCTAGACATTCCTCAATTCCATTGGTGGCTTACATTTATTAGTAATTTTAGCTCCTAGGAAGCAAGTTAATAGTGAAACTAGACTAGCTAGTGCTATGCCTTCAGCACAGGTTACTTCATCTACTTTTAGCCCACGTATTTTCGCTTTAATGAAAGGTAAGCAAGCATGCTTTCTCATAATATTCCAGATATTATGTAGAAGAGTAGTTGAAATCATAAGCCAAATAACACCGAAGGAAATCATAAGGATATTAATTAGAATCTCATAGGTGTGGAGTTGTGCTAGAGCTCTTTCGATAAAGTACTTAATTATTGAAGCTGAAATCCCGTATGAAATTGCTGATAGGATAAACCAAGTAGATAACTCGGCAACAACCTTCTTGATAGTAGATAGTGCTTCCTCAACTATTACTAGCACCAACTACATCTAGGCTTTATCTACTTAAAGCAATTATGTACTCCAAGTCCATAAAGCTTATATAGGGATTCAATAAGAGCCATCAAAGAACATCGTTAACGCTGCCGAGCTACTCTATATTGATGTTTTCTTATTTTCTCTTTTGACTTCTTCTAGGAACTTTTTATACTTTCTTTGAGTTCTCTTGCTCTCTCATGGAGGATATAGCCCATTTGTTCAAGCATGGTTATATATTGTAGTAGTCTAGAACATGAAGGTAGTGGGACTTCTGAAGGATCTCTACATACAATTCTCTTACATTTTGGACATTCTACTTCTAATTCATAGTCGAAGAACTCCACGTCTTCTCCGTAGTAAGGATATTTTTAATTACTTTTTGGGTGAGTAATTCGCTTATCCTTGGACAGTACTTGAGGATTATGGTAATCTTCCTAACTTCTTTTCCCGGTATTGTTTTATAAGTTGTTTACATGATAAGAGGCTGGTTTGTTAAAAGGAGGAAAAAATATGTTTAGTGATATTGTGGGCGTAGGTGTTGTCAGTTATCCTAAAACTCCTTTGTCTTTGTAGAACTTTTCTGCACCTGGGTGTAGTGGTATTGGTACTTTTGGAGCTGTTTCTAGCTTAATGTCTTCCGCTCTCTTGTGCACTGCCTTGATTTCATCTAGGTGGCCGAACATGGTCTTTAGGAACTCGTATACTACATCATCTGGTATGTCGGCACGGCATACTAGGAGTGCCATGACCGTTACTGTTTGTATGTCCTTCTTCATGAAATCGTAGGATCCCTTAGGTATTATTAGTGGTAGGTATAGGTTTCCTAGTCCTGCATCCTTTAGCTTCTGTATTGCATCATTTGGTACCTCTACTAAGTTTATTGGTACGTGCGCCGCTAATTCTACTACTATTGGTGTTGGTACTCCTGCTACGTTGAAGAACGCATCAACTAGTCCTTGCTTCATTTGTTGTACGGCTTCTTTGTATCCTATTTCTATCTTTACTATTTTATCCCATAGTCCTAGTGTTGATAGTATTGTGTAGGCTGTAGCGTATAGTCCGCTTCCTGGGTTACCTACTGCTACTTTCTTTCCTTCTAGGTCCCATATTGTTTTAATGTTTGCGTCAGCTCTTGCTACTATTTGTATTGGTTCTGGGTATAGTGCTGCTAGCGCTCTTAGTACTTTTACTGGTTTTCCTTTGAATTCCTCAATTAGTTTTCCATTGTAGGCGAAGTATGCTACGTCGCTTTGAGCTAGTGCTATTTGTGCATCTCCTATGTTTATTGCCTTACAGTTTGCTACGCTTGCACCGCTTTCTCTAGCTGTAACCTTTAGCTTCTCACTATACTTGTCAACTACTTCTGCTATTTTGAATCCTAGTGGATTATAGATGCCTCCGGGGCTACCAGTATATATTACCAAGCTATATGCAGCTGCTGGTGTAGTTGTAGGTGTGGTTTTAGTTGGTGTTGTAGTGGTTTGTGGAGGTGCTGTTGTAGCCATGTATATTGCGAGGGCGGCTATGATTATTATTATTACAACAACTACTCCTATTAGAACAGATTTGCTTACACCTTTATGTACGGACATGAAGGGCACCCGTGTGACAATAGTATAAGTTTACCTTCTAGGGTTTAAAATTTATCTATTGTTATACTATGTGGTAATATAATGACTTTGTTATTTTCTAGTTATTGAGATTCCTATTTTCTTGTAGTACATGTATTGTTTAACTGTTACAATGACTAATAGTATTGCTGTTATTAATACTATTATTTCGTTTAATGAAACTGAACACACACCGAATATTGTTAGTAATACCCTAATCCATTTCTCTCTTATTGGTCCCATGAGCCATCCTGTAATACCGCTAGCTACTGCGTGTATGACTACTACTGTTATTGCTATTGTCTTTACTAATGTTAGTAGTGTTGTTGTTGTCCATTCTGGTATTGCTGTTATTAGTAGACATGGTGATACTACGAATATGTATGGTAGCATGTACATTGCTAGCCCATATTTTGATGCATTTATTGCTGTTTTCCAGAAGTGTGCTCTAGCCAGTATAGCTCCTGCATATGCTGCTAGTGCTACTGGTGGTGTTAGGTCTGCTAGTATTCCGTAGTAGAATACGAACATGTGTGATGCTAGTTTTGCTGTTTCTATTGCATATCCTAGGGTTGTGTGGATGAATTTTACTAGTGTTGGTGCTAGTATTGTTGCTGTGATAATGTAGTTTGCCGTTGTTGGTACTCCCATTCCTAATATGAGTGAGAATATTGATGTCATTAATAGTAGTAGGTATAATTGTCCCATACTAGCTGTTAGTAGTAGATCCCCTAATGTCTTGTGTAGTCCCGTGAAGCTTATCATTGCTTGTACTACGCTTGCACTTGCCGCTGCTAGGAATACGGGAACACTATCTCTTAATGCAGAGTCTATTGAGACTACTATTGCTCTTGCTACTTCTCTTGCCTCCCTATAAATGAATCCTATTACTATTGCTATTAGTATCGATGATATTCCTACGAAGAATAGTGCTGTTGCTAGTTTAAGTCCGCATACTAGGTTTACGAAGAGGGCCATTGCTATTAATATTCCACTAAACAATGCCTTATGTAATGGCTTGATGTTATCATCTGCAACCCATGCCACGATAATAGCTGAGCTTAGCGCGGTCATTACCGCATGCTGAGGTTCTATTTTTAATAGTGCGAATATGATTATGGGTATGGGCGCTATGAAGTATATCTTCTTTAATAGCGGTTTTAATGGCGGTACCTTCTCTAATCCCCTTAGTCCAAGCCTTTTACACTCCTTGTCAATGAACACGTATACTCCATAGTAGTATAGTATTGCTGGTAGTGCTGCTGCTATCATTATATCTCTATATGGCCTTCCAAGGAATTCTGCCATAATGAATGCTGCTGCTCCCATAATTGGTGGCATTAGCTGTCCTCCTGTTGATGCTACTGGTTCTACGGCTCCAGCTATTTCTGGTGGGAATCCTGCTTTCTTCATTGCTGGTATAGAAAAGGTTCCTGTAGTTAGTACGTTTGCAACGCTGCTTCCAGATATCATTCCCATTAAACCGCTTGAAACTACAGCTACTTTAGCTGGTCCTCCTGGCTTTTTACCTATTAGTGATAGTATTAGGCTTGTTATGTATTCTCCTACTCCTAGATTTCTTAGAATGGAGCTAAAGAATAGGAAGGCGAAGACGTAGGTTATCATTACGTGTAATGGTATTCCTAGGAATCCCGTATTTTGTCCTATGAATAGGTTGAATAGTCCTCTCATCCACTGTATACCAGTAACCCCCATAGGTTTGTTAACATATGCGTAGTAGAATCCGTAGGCTATGAAGGCTAGCATTACTATTGGTAGTACGGGTCCTATTGCTCTTCTAGTGGCTTCAGCTATACCAAATATTATTAAGAAGATCATTACCACAGTTAGTGGTGTTACCTGTTCAAGACATGTCTCAACGCTGTGATATATCGTGTATAGGTATACAATGTATAGAGGGCCTATCATTACTATAGCTGCAAGTATCCAATCATACCAAGGTATTTTATCTGATAATCTTTTCCTAGTTACAGGGTATAGCAAAAAAGCTGCAAATACCGTTATCGACAATATGATTGCTTTAGCTGGATATGTTTGGAAGAATATTGATGGTTCTAGGAGCCACGGACAATATATGCCATATCTACTTAGTATATCGAATATAGCCATATTGAATCCTAACTGGTAATATAGTTCGAGGATGGCGAGGAATACTGCGAGCGCGAAGATAACCCATTTAGCTTTTCCTGTTTTACCACGTTGGATAATGAGTTTTTCTATTTCTTTTTCAGCTTCCTTAGGAACTTCCTCGGTAACTGAGTTTTTGACCTCACTGGTAGAGGTCAAATAAAATCCCTCCGCACTCTCATATACTCTATAACCTAATACTTAAGTTTATTTACTCAGCCAAAGTAGTCATCAATTATAGCTGCGAGCATGGTTTAAGGTACTTTTAAAGTTAATACTCCTCTACATTTATTTAAGTTGTAGATATGGTTTTCTATGATTATTGTCATGTTGTAGGCATTCTTTATATCGATTGATATTTGCTTACCTAGGAACTTATTGATTGACTTTATAACTACGTAATCTCCTACGTACTCTATCTTTCCTCCGCCTGCATCTTCGGGTGTTACTGGCACTCCTGCTCCAAATGATTGAGTCCATACCTCATATAGGTAAAAACCATCCTTCTTGACTATTAGTATATCGTATTCAGGAGTTAAGTGCACGCTATGAATAAATGATACGTTAATTAGTGTATTTATTGGCACTTTAACTACTTCACTCCAACACTTACAATTATTAACTGAACACTCTACAATAATTGAGACATACTGTCCATGAGTTATAGTAATGAGGGTTACTGTCGCTAATATTAGCATTGCTATCAACAAGGCAATATACTTTAATATCGTAGTTTTCATGATCACACCCATGGTCGGGTGATTTACTAACAATAGTTTACAATATTAAAGTAGGTATTTTAAACTTGAAAGCTTTAATCTATTTACTTTACATGTAGAATGACATTTGAGGCAAAGTTTAAATTTAACTTTAAGATAGATTTTACATTGTCTCTAGTATTTGGGATAGGTAATAAGTATGACTCAAGTTGAGGTAACATATTATAAGGAAATACCCATAATTTATAAGAAAATACATAGAACAACTGTTCCAGTACAAATACTAAAACCTGCAACAAATTTTGATCCCAACATACTTTGGCAAGAAGATCCAAATATCTATAAAATACTTAAGGAGAGTAAGGATCTTGAGGAGGCTAGATATAAACTCTACATGTATTTAAATGAACTTGAGTGGAAGTATAGGTGTGCTAAGGTTAAGCTTCATCCGCTTGTTGAAGCTGTCGCTCACGACGCTATTAGGGTATTTAGGAACATTATTTCTCCAAGGAACGAGATGCTTAGCGGTTTTAGTGCTCTATCGTGTCTATGGAGAATAGCTAAGGGTGATATTAAGGCTTTAAGTGAAGTTGATGAGGGATTTATGTTGGAGTTCCTTCACTTATTCAAGGCTATTAATGGAAGACCTGATATATATCCAGCTAAGTATGCTGAAGGATTAGAACAAATAGATTTTAGTAAGATTAAGGGTAGAAAAGCAGGTATTGCTAGATCCAATTACCTTGATAAGTTAGCGGAGAGGATATGGAACTATATACGTAGGTATCGTTCAGGATTAGACCCTGAGGTTATTGAAAAGAGAAAGAAGAATAAGAAGAAGATACTTGAGCACTTCGGTGCCAGTGAAGATAATTGGAAGGACTATATGTGGCATTTTAGGCATGTAATTAAGGGGAGAAAGGGTATAGAGCATTTAGAGAAACTAACAAAGTTAAGTAGAGATGAAATAAGGAGCCTGATGATAGCTGTTGAGAATAGAATACCCTTCGGGATTACTCCATATTACCTACACTTATGGGATCTTGAAACTCCATGGAAGGAAGACTATCAAGTTAGAGCGCAAGTACTACCGCCACTCCATACAGTAGTTGAGATGGCAGCTCATAGAGCTGATAGAAGCTATTACTTTGACTTCATGGGCGAACACGATACCTCACCTCATGACTTAATAACTAGAAGGTATCCAATGGTAGCGATAATTAAGGCATCAAATACTTGCCCCCAGGTATGTGTGTATTGTCAGAGAAACTGGGAGATTGAGGAAGCTTTAGATCCTAGAGGTATACCTACTAAGAAAGCTATTGATGCTGCAATAGACTGGTTTGCTGAGCATCCCCAAATAAAGGACATACTAATAACTGGAGGCGACCCAATGGTACTTGACGACAACATGATCGAGTACATTGTTAAGAGATTTGCCGAAATGGATCACATCATGAATATTAGAATTGGTACGAGAATCCTAGTAACAGTTCCATTCAGGATTACCGATAAACTTGCAGAAATGCTTGGTAGCTACATAGAGCCTGGAAAGAGATGGGTAGGCGTAGTAACTCATGTAGAGACAGCCTATGAAGTTACACCTGAAATGGCTGAAGCAGTCTATAAGCTTAGAAAACAAGGACTATACGTATACAACCAGCAAGTATACACGTTCTGGACGAGTAGGAGATTTGAGACGGTTGCACTTAGAATAGCGTTAAAGAAAGTTGGTATAGATCCATACTATACGTTCTACCCCAAGGGTAAGTGGGAGCACAAGGATTACATAATACCAGTAGCAAGAATACTACAAGAGAGAAAGGAGGAGGCAAGGCTACTTCCTGGAGTATTTAGAACTGAAGAACCAGTATTTAATGTACCTAGACTTGGTAAGAACCACTTAAGAGCATGGCAAGACCGTGAGCTAATAATGATAAGGCCTGATGGTAGGAGAGTATATCTATGGCATCCATGGGAGAAGAACATACAATTAGTTGATCCGTACATATACACTGACATAGTGTCGATTAAGATGTATCTAGATAAGTTACAGGAAGTATTTGGAGAAGACCCTGAAGACTATAAGAGCATATGGTATTACTACTAACCTTATCATTATTTAAATTAAATAAAACCTCCTTTTTCTCTTCAATAGCTATAGTGTTGTTTATTTTCCATGTTAGTTCATCTAGTAGTTAACTATTAGCTTCTTATCGGATTCATTTAGTTCTCGTGTACCCCATAGATCTAAACTTGCTCCAGGTTCGCTATGTATATGTTGTTGCTGTTATTACTACATTTTTTATACCATAATTTTTCATAACTATGGCTTCTAGTTTTTTCTCTTAAGTTATCGTCTACTCTTATTAAATCTAATGATATGAGTACTAAATCGTCATCACCACTGGACTATTCCAGCGTTTAGAGGATCATGCACATCAATACTTTTATCTTTACGATTTACGTAGCCTGCCATTGGGAAACCAGGTTCTGGAGTGATATCGGTTTTTGAGAATTCTATGTACATAGCTTTATCCTACTCCATTACCGTTGTAACTGCTTTGACTAGTTTTTTGGGTTTATCTATTGGGCATCCTAGTTTTACACCAAGTCTATAAGATAGTAATTGTAGTGGTATAGCATTTACTACTGGTGTTAGATGTCTATCAGCTGATGGAACTGTTATCATGTCTACCGGCATGTCTATTAGGGTTTGAGCTTCTTCACTAGCTATTACTATAACTGAAGCATTCCTGTCGTAAGCGTCCTTTATTAATGGATAAGTAGCTTTTATGGCACCTGATTCAGCTGGTACAATGAATATTGTTAGGAACCCGGAGTCTACGAGAGTTATAGGTCCGTGTCTAAATTCTCCAGCTTCTACTCCTTCAGCATGGAAGTATGCTGCTTCTTTAAGCTTTAATGCTCCTTCAAGTGCTATTGGGTAGTTTATCCCACGTGAAATCACGTATCCGCTCTTTACCTTATTTGCTATCTTTGTTGTTATGGTATCGGCGTTTTTGTCCATTAATTGTACATGGTCTTTTAGCTTTAATGCTGCGTCTTTTATTTTTTCTATGCGTTCTTTTACCTCACTTGATGTTAGTTCTCCTATGTATTCACTAGTTCGTAGAGCTGTTGTATATAGTACTGTCAGTGTTGATGTGAAGGTCTTTGTTGCTGGAATACTTAGTTCAGGTCCTGCTCCTACAGGTAAGTATAGACTTGATAGTTTAACGAGCCTTGAGTCTATGTTGTTTGTTATGGCAAGTATTGTTGCCCCTCTAAGCTTTGCTTCGTAGATCGCTTTTATTACATCACCTGTTTCGCCGGATTGAGAGATGGCTATCACTAATGTTCCTGGAGCCACATTCTCTACATGATATAATGGGAATTCTGCTGCACTTAAAACTATGGGGCTTATACCTACAAGTTCCGTTAAATAATAACTTGCAACCATTCCTGCATGAAGACTTGACCCATTAGCTATTATGTATACTTGATTGGCACCGCTTATTAGTCGAGCTGCAAATGCATGATATCTTTTCTGAACTACCATTAAAGCTCTTAGTATGGCATAAGGGTTTTCGTATATTTCCTTTAACATGTAATGGGGATAACCATCTTTTTCTATTAATTCACTTGGTATATCTATGGGCTCATATTCTTTACTTACCTCCTTTAAGGTGCTTGAATTAATTACTTTAATTCCATCCTTACTTATGTAGGCTATTTCACCACTATTTAATTCAATGTATTTCTTAGCGAACAGCTTTAATGCTGATTTAGTTGAGGATACGTAGTATGCTTCCTCTGATACTCCTATGTAGAGTGGTTGAAGTAGGGTATAAGCCAGTATAGATTTTTCGAGTGAAGTTAAGACTGCAATACTGAATATTCCTTCCAGTTTCCTTACAGCATTAATAAATGAATCAAGTAATCCTAAGCCTTTATTTACTCCATCTTCTATTAGGTGAGGAACAACTTCGAAATCACATCGAGACTTAAAGTAATGACCATTTACTATTAATTCATCTCTTAAATCCTCATAATTCTCTATAACTCCATCCCCTACTACAGCTATCCTATTCCTACAATCAAGATGTGGATGGGCATTATCGTAATGAGGTCTTCCATGAGTAGAGAATCTTGTATGGCCAAGACCTATAGAGCCTTTTAGCTCGTAAAGTTTAAGATTGGAGTAAACTTCATCTATGCTTCCTTTATCTTTTCTTACCCATAATGCATCTTTATATAAAGTTACAATTCCTGTACAATCATTACCTCTATGTTTTAGGTACTTTAATCCACGTACTATATCTTCTACTACATCTTTATCCTTTGTACAGAATATGCCAAAGATACCGCCCATTCCACGTCCCACCGCATTATGTCATTAGTTTATTGTTTTTCCTTCATATTATCTCTCCAAATTTATGAGTGTGCATAAGGGCTTTAAGCAATTCTCAACTAAACTGCTTGGAATGTTAGTAACATTAGTAACAACTATGTTTACCTACAATAACTGTTACGACGTTAACGCTATTCCATGTTCATTGACTAGCTATAAGTAAGTGTTCTTCCATGTTACTAACATTAACACAAGATAACTATAAATCTTTAAGGCACTGTTTTTAGGAGTATTGGTGATTGGGTATAAGTCTTATGGAGTTGTTTAAATCAATAGTAACATCATTACTTGACCGAATAGTTATTGAAGAAGCCAATAACATAATGGAGGTTGCAAAGATAGTTGCTCAATCCATTAAGAATGGGGGTATACTCCACGTTATTGGGGCGAGTCATTCCGCTTATAGTTGCGGAAGAGCTATTTTATAGAGCTGGAGGATTAGCTGTTGTTAATCCGATAATAGATACTGATATAACTGTTGTTCATGGAGCATATCGTTCAACGTTGCTTGAGGGGATTGTAGGGTATGCTGAAGTACTACTTAAGTCGGCTGGAGTTAAGGAGAATGATGTTGTTCTTGTGGTCTCTACAAGTGGTGTAAATGTATTTCCCGTTGAAGCTGCGCTGAAAGCTAAGGAGTTTAAGGCAAAGGTTATAGCGATAACTTCGAAGAGTTATTCTTTATCACTTAAGCCTCGTAATCTTTGGGGTAAGAGGCTATGTGAGGTAGCTGATATTGTATAGATAATAAGGTTTCTCTAGGAGGTGCTGTTTTAGAAGTACCAGGAGTTAAGGTTAAAGTTGCTGCTGTATCAACTATTCT
>Ga0190313_1001587_pt1 | contig 12043 bp, 7 predicted proteins | sample 4870071011_MG_FD_169989 | JGI IMG/M metagenome (GOLD analysis project Ga0190313, IMG submission 169989) | Hydrothermal vent sediment bacterial communities from Southern Trench, Guaymas Basin, Mexico - 4870-07-10-11_MG | ecosystem: Environmental > Aquatic > Marine > Hydrothermal vents > Sediment ...
CCGACCCACTAAAGACGGACAGCGATGGAGACTCACTGCCCGATGGGTGGGAAATAAAATATGGATTAAATGCAACAAATTATGAGGATGCCTCACAAGACATTGACAACGACGGCCTAACAAACCTCGAGGAGTACCAAAGAGGAACAGATCCAACAAACGCAGATACTGATGGAGATGGCATGCCTGATGGATAGGAAGTGAAATACAACTTAAATCCGTTGGACCCAAGTGACGCTTTGATCGACTCGGATGGAGACGGCATATTAAATGTTGATGAGTATATGTTGGGTCTAGATCCCACCAGAAAAGATATAGTCTCTCTGGATGTGACCTATATAGGTAAAACGGTGTTAGCTGTACTCATAGGTCTATCCATATTGGCTGTAGTATTGCTAATACTACCAATAGTAGCCCAAGGATATACCGAAGCTAAATCCCAAAGACAAGAGATACATAGTGTTTTGAGATCATTACAGCGATGATTAGGTCTCTGGTATACGCATAATACTGACATACTCAGTTTTTTCTAAGGCGATTATTTAGCATATAGCTCCGTATCTTCACTAAACCTACTCAAATCCCCAGCACCTCCCGATATAAAATTTGTTGAGTTTATCTATGAGCTCATTGAGAAAATATAGTCCCACAGCGCTAAATACATTAGAGATTAAGGATGAAGGGTTAGACATCAAAAAGTGATTATAATCTTCCTACTAGTAACGACAATACTAATTATTGAGCATCATAAGCTATTTTATTGTGACATTAGGATAGGTATCACAACACCTACAAGAGGCTCTTAAGGATAGAGATGAGTTATCTGGGAGGTGTAGTTATCATAAGAGCGATATATGGAAACATTATTTATCATTTTTTTATCTCTGCTTCTACGTAGTTGTTTTTGGTTGAGGAAATCCTTAGGAGGCTTCATGATAGGACAGCTGGAATGCACCAGTAGGCTACGCCACTTTTTAATAAAAATACTATGATGTATTAATGTGGTGATAATTGTTGCTTGAAGCAGTGATCGATAGAACACACAAAAGAATAGTTGATTCTATACTTGGGATCCTAAGGAAGCACAAAAAGATAATCATAATACTGCCAGCAGGCACTGGAAGAGTAAATCTAGCCAACAAAATATTGTATGCCATTAAGGACGAATCAATAAAGAGTAAGGTATACAGGTACCTTGGAGATGAAAACCGATACCTTGTAATGAACCCTACGGAAACAGCGGAGGTAAGTGCTGATGATGTTAAGAGGAGCATCGAACTAGGAGATATCCTAATCCCAAGAGACATAATTTCTGGAATCAAACTCATCAGTGAGATAATGAAAATAAAGAATCTTAATGTGGATGATTTTGTCATTATAAATACGATTTCGTTTCTTGATAAGAAAGCCCTAGTTAAAATCTTAGGTGCTAAGAATTTAAACAAATTAAGGGTAAGCATACCATCTCTGGGAGTAAAAGTTAAGATGCGTAGGGATGGCTTCTTGCTAAAACTTGTTAATAGGCCTGAGGAACTCCGCACAAAGGTTGCAGGACTTATTAGCATGAACACAAAGTGGTTAAGTGCATTTGATAGGATGAAGAGAGAGCTCAGTGCTGTCGGTGTGGAGACTTCCATAAATACCCTTATCTCCATAGGATTGGGAAGCACAATAGGGCTGGGGGGAGTCGTAGTAGCTTCTATATGGGCTGTTGTTAATTCGGCATCGAAAATAGGTACGCACATAAAGAATTTCTTTAGCTCTCTTTTCAATAAGATGTTTTCTAGACTAAACAGAAATTTTGCCAATAGTATAGCTAAGCTCTCAAAGAGGGAGAGTTTCAGAGAGAGCCTCTATAGCTATATACGGATCCTAAGTGAGTTCTCTAAGGTCATAGATGACGATTTCTATGAGCCCCTAGTAGACATAGTCGCAGCATACCATCGAATGACAATCAGAGAATTCAAAAACTTCGTGTTTAACCTAGGAAGAATAATAAGTGAAAGATACATTACAAAGTCTGATATAGATAAACTTACCCTTGCGGTTGATCATATAAAAACAAGAATAGATATGATCTATCGGAAGGTATCCCACTACATTCCCATAGAAACAGAGGATATGCTGAAAGAAACTCTGGGAATATCGGCATGTAGAATTATCGAAACGATACATATCAAAAAACTCGTTAACAAGGCAATCGAAGCTGTTCTGAAGGGCAAAAACATTGTTATTGTGGGCCCAGCAGGCTCAGGAAAAACAATACTACTCTATCTCATACTAAAGAAACTACATACATACTCTAAGATAGGCTTGATGAAGCCGGATGTCGTTGATACAACACACGTCGAGGAGGGCACAGTGATTTTTGCGGATGACCTATCCGCAGACGACGTGCTAATAAAGAAGATAAGCAAGACAAAGGGCTTAAGATGGGTAGTAATAACTATGGATGTAGGCGAGTACATGAGGGCTCGTGAGCACTTGATTGGCTTCGAACCGATCTTGGTAGTGGGAGACCGCCGAATAATAAGAGATTATCTAGTCGCCAATAAAATCGGATATGTTGAAAGAATTATTAGCTATAGTCGAAGCATCCCTAAGATTCTAGAGTTTTTGCCGGATCACATTAAGACTTGGAGAAGTCTTGTTGATGAACTTAACAGAAAAATGAGTTTATATCTCGCAGAAAAAATTCGCCGAAGAAATCTAAGTCCTAATGTTCTAGCCGTATTATACTATTTTATGCTTGTTGGTAAAAATAATTTTACACTTAGAGAATTAGTATCGGTAGCTATGAATTTTGATTGCGGAGAAGAGATATTAAGTGTTATAAGTTTTCTCATACCAATAGAAACACATATTGGTGATCCTCTATCCACAAAATATTCATTAGTGTATCCAGGCCTGTTAGATCTCCTACAGAATCCCGAAGGAACACCCTTAGAAGCAGAATTAGAAATTGCCAAATCCAAAGCAGAAAACTTCCTTAGTAAACTTGAAGTAGCTGTTCAGAATCTAAATGAGAAAGTCAGTAAGTATGGAATAAACTCAGATATGCTGGATCTTATATGGATAGAACCAAAATTCGACATTACAAGCACAAAACTTGATGCTCTAATGATGACGAAGGATTTAGGTTTTCTGATCGAAAAACACAGAGTCATCGTGATAACAGGCGAAAGTATGATCGGTAAGACTGCCCTCCTCCTAAAACTAGCCCAAGAACGTCTGCCAAGAGAAATAATATTCATGAACTGGAATACAGAAGGAATAAGAAACATAGGGTGGGGCGAATATTTCATAAATGCTGACCACATAGGGAACCACGAGTGGATCTCGTATGCTATTCAGAGGAGCAAAGCAAGTAAGATTTTCATAACCCTGAAAGAGGAAGTAGCAGAAAAACTCTATTTAGACAATATGCTTATCATACATCTTAGGAAATATACCGTAGAGGAGGCAAAAAGAATCATTGAACAGGAACTCGGCAAAGTGGACACATCAGTAATGAAAGTCGTAGAATACGACTCAAGATTCCTAAAGCCACCATACCTAGCAGCATTAATAAACTCAGAGAGAAATCTGGATACAAATTGGCCAACATGGTTTAGAGCGCTACGGGCATATGCCACTCTTATCAGATGGATAAATCCAGAAGCACGGATATATAGCGAAATAGAGATAACCGAGAAGGATCTTGAGATATATAAGGAGCCCGAATTTTTCAAACTGTTCCTACAAACAGCCCGAGAATTCGAAGCAGGCTACATGGTTCCACTCAAAAAAGAGGCTGAACTTATAGAACTCATGAAAACAAAGAATATTATCGTTATTGAGGGCCTATCGGGTACGGGCAAAACTACGATGGCGCTAAAAATAGCATATGAGCTCATGAAGAATGGATGGGTCGCAGAATACATCTCAGCTGAAGAACTACGCGAAACAAAAATTATCAATAACAAGAATCTGGATAGACCAATAATCTATGTTCTTGATGATCTCCACCTCAATCCTCGGGCTCTCATAACTTTGGGGGCAAGCCTTAGGAAGGATGACTATGTGATAGCTACAGCACGCTCAGAATATCCATGGGAAACCTCTATCAGAGGAAAGGAACTTGAGAAGATAAAAGACAACATCGCAAAGATACGCTTAGAGGAAGAAACATACAAGGAAATGATTAGCGGCCTATTAGTAAAAGCTAAGGAGCTTGGAATTATAAAAGGATATGACCACGGAGGCCTATCGAAGCTTCTAGAAATCTCAAGAGAAACTGTCATATTAGCCAAAATCTATTTGATGAGCCTCAAAAATAGCTTCGTAACTAGGAGGGCTCTTGAGAGTATAAATTTCTGCCCAGCCTTCAAAGAGAAATATATTAATGAGCGGATAGCCCGTGAGGTTCTCAATATAGATGCACCATGGGAGTTTGAAGAGAAAAAACCTATACTACTTGAGATCCTAAAAGTCTTAGCGGTTCCATCGAAATATCAGAAATGGGTTCCAATACGGTATATAGTGGAGAATAATGAGCTTAAAAAGGAGATTCTGAAGGAACTCTTTGAAAAAAGAGAAATTGAGAAGAAGGAGGAAAGCTGGGAATTTCGGATCCCCCATCCCATGGTTGCATCAGCATTAATAAAGTGCTATGGGATTAATGAAGAGGAAGAAGTCGTCAAATACATCAACTATACAAATAGAATCGGTATTCTTGGACGTATAGCGAAAGAGAGAACTCTTGATATTGAGGATATATTTCGGAGGTTGATCAATGAAAATCTAGACGCTAGGATAAGAAACGCATCCTTTATTGACCTCAAAGATTTTCTTGTAGGCCTCTTGGAGATAGATAATGACTTGGCATTGAGCGTTCTAAAAAGAATAGAAATCAGTCTCAAAAATAGGCTTAGTAGAGAATCTCTCTCTACAGTACTTAGACTTCTACAGGAACTATTAATGGCGGGAGAAGATCCAGACGCAATCCCAACTATCCGAAAAATCTTAGATATTATTTGCGATGAGCTAGATCAAATTATTAGGAAACCGGAATTGGGTGCGATGATTCTATTTCTTATCTTCGCGACATCCATATCCATCGAGCTTGCTGAGAAAGCCTTAGAAAAAGCAAAAACAAAGTTTGAGGACGCAATATTAAGAGCAAGTGTTGAAAATGTATTGTACTCCCTAATAAATCTTTCCTTTGACGGCGAAATTATAATCGCACAAAAATTCATAGATTCCTTCAGAGACGCCCTCCTTAGGAAAATAGTAAATGACTTAAAGCCCCGTATGCAACACTTCTCAATGGAAGCGCTATCAGAATTTTTCGTAGGAAATCCCGAATTAGGCGTTATTATGTCATGGTTAATGATGCTATTTAGTGTTGATCCTCACTTTGTAGATGATGTTATCTATGGTATTTTTGGTAGCAAATTTGATGTCAAGAACCTAGTGAAGACCTCTTTACAGAGAGTTAGCAAGCCCATTCTCAGTAGAAGATATGAAAACTATATAGAACTAGTGACCCTCGTTCAGATTATTAGGACACTGGAATTCATGATTAATATATTTATTTTCCGACTAACTATAGATGAAACTATTGAAAGTCTTGATGAGGAAGAAGTCGAGAGAATACATTTGCTGCGGATGCAGGCTGACACCCGACTTATCGAACAGGAGATAGAAAGTATGATTAGAAACCACAAAGCAGCAAAAATCGCTTTTTTGCTTCACCTATTGGGCATTAAAAATTATGACACAGCAAGAAAAGTGCTAAACAACATAATAGATAAGCTAACAGACACAGATTTCCTAACGAAGATAGATCCAATGGATATATGCCACCTTATAATCTTGCTGGCGCCTATCCCACCTTTTAGTAGGATTATCTTGAGAAAAGCTAAACAGATACTAATTGATAAACTAAAGAAAGCTGACCTCTCAGAATTATTAGTAATGACATCTACAATCAAGCTTGATCCCGCGGTTGGAAAAGAAATCCTCAGAAATAGTAAAAAGTATATCATAGAGACTATAAGAAGCACTTTGAATTCAGAAGGCGGACTGGATTCAGATAGTGCCTATGTATTTGGTACGATCTTATTTAATCTCGCTTTGATCGATAAGGACTTAGCTGAAGAGATCGTGCGAGTAGTAAGCAATTACATCTCCGATTACTTTAAAACCGCTGATATCTCCTCATCCTTTGGAATACTTGCAGCTAGTGTAGGCCTAGCAGCCCCAGAAATAGCAAAAGACTTCATCAAATCTAAAATAAAAGAATTCATAAGCGATTTAGGCTCCCAAGAAGTTGCTGTAGAGGACATCGAACCTATCGAACCAGATGAGCTCCCTGAATTCATATTAAGTATTTTAGGCCTTGCTCTAATAGATCTTGATTCTATAAAGAAGCTCCTAGAACTACCAGCAATGGAAGAGTTCCTAAGGTTATCATTTGAGGCTGCTGAAGAACTAACTCAGAAAACAATGCTACTAGAACTTATAGCGATTTTGAACCCCAATGTTGCTGCAGCTCTCATTGAAAAATCGGAGAGCCACCTAGTTGAGTACTTCAGAAGAGAGGGCCACCATGCTATGAGAGCGTTCCTCAACGAGTTCTATACGATTCGGAGAGCTCGCCCAGATATGCAAGAACTAGTTGCGAAGATCGAGAATATTATGAAGAAAGCAGCCGAGTTTGGTGAGGCAAATTAAAAGAAAAACAGAAAGAAACTTATTAAATTAAATAGAATTTAAAGTCTAACAGCGCATCAACTATTGGGTTTTTCGTGTTTTTTGGTTAATTGTCATGGGCTCGTTTGAATTGCGAGTATCTTTCGTTTGAAGTATCTTAGTGCACTTCGTATGTACTCTGGGTCTATCTTACCGTTTGGTGTTGGTGTTTCATATATTCTTTTTGGTAATCTTATCTTCTCTGGGTCGAAGCCTTCACGAAGTTTTATTTGGTATTTCTCCATATATATCTTATGTCCTATAGTCTCTAACTCTTGTGGCGTTATGTTCCAACCTATAGCCTCAAAGCACTTGGCGATTACCTCCGCCGTGTAGATTTTTCTTGCGAAAAAGCACACTACGAGACTGGATAGTACTTGTCTCCAAGCTTCTTCCTTTACTAGCGTGTCTACGAGTTCTTCTGGTGATGGAAGCTTACCCAGCTTCTTTTGGTCTAGACTGTAACCAGCATTGTCTAGGTGGCTGTGGCGTGCTCCTATCGCATACCCTATGTGTGCAGCTGGACCTGTATGGTAGCCCGGCATTTCGTTTCCTCCATAGACTAGAGCGAAGTCTTCTCCTCCATACACACTGGAGAGCTTTGCTAGTCCTTGTGCCGCCGTTCTATAGAACTCGTTTGGCTGCTCAACAATATGTCTCACTATTTCTATGTACTTTTCCCATTCACCCCAATTAACGCGGACTAGTGTTTCTTTTTCGCTTATTATTCCTCGGGACAGCGCTTCTGTTATCCAGGCTAGAATAACCCCAGTGCTCATGGCATCTAAGCCCAGAATGTCTACTTGGTGTATAAGCTTCAGCATTCCTTTGGTATCTGTTATTCCCAGCATCGAACCTAGTGCGTATATGGGTTCGTAGTCATACACAGTGTTTGAGGTTTTGTAGAAGAAGGGGTCTTCCTCATATTTCTCGCGGTAAACAGCGATATGTATACATGCGACGGGACAATGCGAACAAGCTACCCTTCTCCCCAGATACTCAGCCGCTATGTGCTCGCCACTAACTTTATCTACTCCTTCAAGCTTTGTTTGAGTTAGATTCTTTATTGGTAAAGCGCCAAGTTCGTGTAGCGGAAGGACATTCATAGCTGTTCCAAGCTCATGGTATTTCTTCATTGCCGGTGTTTTTGTGGCCTTCTCGAAGATATAGTCATATATCTCCCTATACTTCCTCGGACTCGCTGTGGGGAGACGTATTCTCCTACCGATTATGGCTATTGCTTTGAGTTTTTTGGATCCCATGACAGCTCCTAGGCCTAGTCTTCCAAAGTGCCTGTAGGTCTCCGTTATGGCCGCGGCGTACCTAACAAGCTTCTCGCCTGCCCTACCTATCCTTATTATTGTTCTTAGCCCAGGATTCCAAACATTCTCCCTAACAATCCTACCCACTGTAATTGCGGAGGACATCCCCCATAAGGCCCGGGCATCTCTAAAGAGAACCTTATTTCCAGTTATTACCAGATATACCGGGATATCGCTTTTCCCTCTAATTACTATGGCGCCATAACCAGCAAAACGGATAGCCATAGCGCTTCTACCACCAGCATGGCTTTCCCCCCAGTTGCCAGTTAGGGGGCTTTTGAAAACAGCTACAGTCTTGCTAGCCATTGGGTAATAGCCCACAAGCGGCCCAACCGCAAAGATTATCGCATTTTCTGGGCCTAGAGGGTCTGCGTTTTTTGGGATATTTTCCTTGTAGAGTTGGGTCGCAACACCTACGCCCCCTATCCACTCCTCGAATAGGTCGGGCCTTCTAACGATCTCATACTTTTTGTGTGTGAGGTCTATGTATAGAACGCGCTCTAAATACTGATCCAAGAGAAGTCACCTCTCCTCCAAAACTATAACGCCATACGGACAATAATCCACGCATACACCACAGTGCACACAGATCAAGGGCTTATCGTACTCGTCATCCCAGAAAACAGCACCGATGGGGCAGGCTTCGCGACACAACCCACAACCAATGCATTTATCTCTAATAAGAATAACACCGCCTCCCTCGCGAGGAATAAGTGCGTCTGTAGGACAGACAGATGCGCATGGAGGATCCAGACATGCCCTGCAAACTATAACAGTGAATCCTCTCTCAAAACCACCAACGCTTCGCACGTGGATCGCTGCTTTATCTAATCCCCCACCACCAAAGCGACGAGAACAAGCAAACATACATGATTGACAGCCCACACATTTATCTATATCAACAACGGCTAGTCTGGCCATTCAGAATACCTCTACAACTTGATAATCAATACCAAAAACTGACATATTAAGAGAATTTTGTTTCTTCAAGCACCTCTTCGTCTTATTTTACCCATTTCATCCAAGAAGCACCATATTCCATTCTTTGCGTCTATGATAACGATTTCTAGTGCGCTGAGAAGAGCATCATTCATTAGAGGGATAGCCCCTCCTATCAGTATGTCAACTAGTATCTCTGGTGATGTTCTATTCTCAGCGATTACTTGGACATACGCGGCGTTTGGATAGGCTATGAAACTTACAGTTCTTCCATCAGCTGTCTTCTTATTCACTATGGTGGGTTCTAATATCTCACCAAATCGCATCTCCTTTGCTATGTCTCTAGGGATCAAGAGCTGGGGTCTGGCTCCAACAAATCCGCTATTTGCGACCGCTACGATTTCTTTCTCTATTTTTCTGTCTTTTCTCTTCATTTTTAGTTTTAGTCTCAGCATTATTTTCTACCTCGAATAGGGCTAGAATGTATTCCTCCTCCGCCTCCACATCTAGTAGAGTGAGGATCAGCTCATCTGACAAATCAAGTCACCAGGCATTTCGAAAAAATAAAACATTTTTTAGCGGTTTTAAAATTTAGTTTCTTCCCTGGATAAGCTTTCCCGATTAGCGAATTAATCTTTAAGTATTTCATGTGCAATTCGATGAAGTCCCAATTGAGTCCTAGGTGTACGCCTATGAGTATCATCAATACCGTGCTGGTAAGGAGATGCATGTTAACGGGGGTTATTCTTGAGATCCCTGCGAAGGTTTCGAAGCCCAGATTCTGCATAGCGATGAGTAGGCTTACGATTATTTCGATGATGCATAGGTTTACCGAGGAGAGATTTATGTATTTCTTGTAGAGGGGTTTTCGGTGTGTATTTGTAGACGAGAAAAGCTAGCAGTACTGAGACTGGAATGCTGATGATGAAGAGATACCTAGATACTGAGCTCCGATCCGTAGAGTTCCTCCTCTAAAGCTATGTCCAACCCAGATATAGTTCTCATCATAAGCATAGATTTGTACTTTATGTATACAAAAAATATAAAGCCCTGTGGATATGTGGCTCATAATGGTTGAGAATATGGGTAGATAATATGAGAGGCATGTTTTCATGAGTAACAAAGTTGGTTTTTTGAACTGATAACATCTAGAGCATAATATTATGTATTCCTACCACTATGGTGTAGGCCTTGCACCGGAACGTTGTAGCGGTAGCGTTGACATCTATGATAACTGGTTTTGCTGGGAGTCTATTCTGGACAGTATTCAATCTGTATCTCTGGGATCTTAACTACACTTTGTTGGAGATATCGATACTGAATATTATCCCAACATTTCTCTCACTTGTATCCTCGAGATTTTTTGGCCGCTGGGCTGATGTCTCTGGAAGGAAGAAATTCATAGTGGTAGGAACATCTATATTGTCGCTAGCCTACTTTCTATTCTTTCTAATAATAGAGACTGGCATTGCCAACTATGCATATTTCATTCTTCTCTTTGGAATGCTGGGACTGGCGGGGTCTATAAGCTCAGGGGCGTTGTTCGCTGTTACAACGACGATGATGGAGAGAAGGAGATCTGGAACATCTTTTGGGGCATATCTGAGTGTTAGTGCTGTAGGCTGGACACTAGGAAGTTTTCTCTCTGGCTACCTCGCAGATCTGTACGGCATGGCGTTTATATCTCTTATAACAGCGATAATGGATATCCTAGGCGCGGCTATCTTCGGCTTCATCTTCGTAGAGGAAACCAAACAAAGAAGCTTCTCATTGAGGGAGATCTTTAGGGATTCCTGGAGACTTTCGGTTGCGGGTGATGTTAGGGCGCTAACATTGGTGTATTCCATAACTGCTATATTCGCGTTGGGATCTTCTATATATAATTTGGCCTTCTCAATAAAGATCTATGTGCTATTCGGATCGAAAACAGCCTTTGGCTTCATAATGGGCCTAGCTGGAGTATCAAACATAGTATCACCATACATCGCGGGCCGAATTGCGGATAGAACCTCAAAGGAGAAACTACTCCTAGAAGGAATCCTGGCTAGAGATCTATACATGGCATATCTAGCTGTGGCGTGGGACAAAATAGCGACGATAGTGTTTATGATAATACCATTCTGGGTATTTATACATGTGCCAACAGTCTCCGCAACAACAGACTACAGTGCAAGGGGGCACGAATCGGAAATACAGAGCCTAAGAAGCATAGTAGCAAATCTATCGAACATGGTAGGAACCCTCATCAGCGGTATAGTAGCAAGGATGTTTGATGTAAGACACAACATAGCGGCAATAGATATCGTTTTGATCATAGGCACTGCGGTATACTTCATGGCGCTAATACCAGCAGCAAAGCTCTACAAGCAGAGAAAACCACATTTAAGAATGGCTTTATATCCTCAACCATGACCTCCAAGTTTTTCTTCAGAGACACTAAACTTTTTATTAAATTATGAGGAATATTTATTTACTTATAGACCTATTACTAATAATGGTATTAGTAATGGTGGTATGACTAATGAGCGTAGAGGTTTTTGTTAATCGGGGTGAAGAGCTTAGATATCTTAGTAATCTCGTTATGACTAAAAGCAAAGTTCTGTTGCTTGGCTTGAGAGGTTATGGTAAGAGTTCATTACTAAGAAAACTTCTTGAGCTGCTGCTTAGCAAGGGGGTTGTCGGTGTTTTCATAGATTGTCTTAGAATCTACAATGGGGGAGATTTACTATTGGAGTTTAGGAATTATCTAAACAAGACAAATGTTTCTGCTGGGGATGTGCTTAGGGAACTGGAATTGCTAGCGAAAGCAGTTAATCCTCGGAGTGCGTTGGACAGTCTATTTGAATTCGCAAAAAAGCTGAATATCGGAGTTCTGATTTTCGATGAGATCTCTACGCTGATTCAAAGGTTCAGCGTTTTTAAGCCATATCGTCGTCTTGGAGGGGCAAGAGCTGTGGGGGAGCACCTCAAAAGTCTGCTCGACAGTTTCGATGGGGCCGTAATATTCTCCGACACATCTATTAGTGCTTTGCACGAACTATTTCGTG
>Ga0190313_1001588_pt1 | contig 12043 bp, 14 predicted proteins | sample 4870071011_MG_FD_169989 | JGI IMG/M metagenome (GOLD analysis project Ga0190313, IMG submission 169989) | Hydrothermal vent sediment bacterial communities from Southern Trench, Guaymas Basin, Mexico - 4870-07-10-11_MG | ecosystem: Environmental > Aquatic > Marine > Hydrothermal vents > Sediment ...
GGATTATCGAATTATTTGTATCGTTTTCTCGAGAAGAAACGTTTATAAGTATTCGTTTTATTAGGGGAGCTTAGGGATTACCGGGGGTTTCGTGTGGAGTGAAGGTTGTAGATAAGCGTAGTAGGGAGGTTGTTGGGACAAGTTTGGGTGCGTATATTGTTGTTTGTATTAGGCATTGTAGGAAGGTTGAATCTTCTCTTTCTTTTAGGGAGTTTCTTGTTAGGGATCTTATGTGTTCTAGGGATTGTGAGGTAATTGCTGGGAGAGTTTATTCTGAAATAATTAAGTTGTTGAGTAAGTTGGGTATTGAGATTGTTGATTTGAAGAGTAAGAGTAGGGGGTTTAGGATTGTTGTTAAGGGGGGTACGCGTATTATAGGTAGTGTTAGGGAAGGGATTGGAGAGTATGTGGTGGTAACTGTGAGAATAGTTAAGCCAGTACCGTTGAGTACAGATTGCAAACTGTTCGGTGATGAAGAGAAGAGTTTTCTAATGGTTAAGAAAATAATTGATATTGTTAATAATGTGAAAATACCTTCTTAGACTAGAGTAGTAATCTACTTGCGAATTGAAGCCTATAGGTTTTCAACTTTTCTCTATGTGTTTTACGGTTTTGCTAGGGTGTTTGTAGTGTCAACCGTATGTTTTATGGTATGTTTGGGGTTCATAGCTCTTAAACATTATATAGTGAGTTCTTAGAGCTGGGGATTTAACTACGCCTACTCCTTCAGGTGCTAGTTCAAGTTCTTTCTTATATTCTTTCAAACCTATTCTCTCTAAAACCTTTTCCTCGCTTCTTAAACCTATTTTAGTGTTTGTTAGCTGTATTATTAGGTCATTTAGGTCTGATGGTGTATGGGTTGCGAAGAAAACACCTATCCCCCTAACCCTACCTAGCCTAGTTATCTTGTTCACCATTCTCTCAACAACATCCTTGTTTATTTCACCTCTCGCTTGGGGGAAGTAGTTGTGTGCTTCATCTATAATTATGAACACAGGCCTTGTCTCTACGCCTTTCATAAATGCTTCGTTTTTCCATGCAAACAGCCTGTCTAATATCCTGTATACGACAACTGTTTCTGTGAACTGGGATTTACTAAACATGCCCACGAATCTTAAATCAATTACTAGGATGTTTTCCGTTTCAGTGAAGAGCTTATGGTAGTTTGATTCTTCAAAAACAATAACATACTTTCCACCATTAACTTCAATTTCCAGCTTAGCATCTAGGATCTCCGTTTGACATAGTATTGAAAAACATCTGTAGAGATGGTTTACTGTTTCCCTATGTAAACCTAGATCGCGTTCTAAATTGTAAACTAACCTACCCCTAACTTCCGTTTTATCCAATATTTTCTCTGTAAATTCATCAATACTTAGTTCCCCATACTCGCTTTTAATATAGTCTATTACTCTAGGTATTAAGTTGTATGCTTGAACACTAAATATGGGTAATAGGTTTCTCACTTCATAGCCTATGTTTCTGAAGTTTAGAGACCACGGAACTATATTGACTACGCACTCTGATTTTGAGTTATCTACTGTTATTTCGGCTTCCACCGTAATTGCGTACACGTAGGCTTTACTGCCGTCGGGCTTGTACGCTATTTTAGCTTTCCTTACTTTAAATTCCGGGTATGTGTTTCTGAAGTATTCTTCAATAAGCGTTCTGTAAAATAGCTTAACTATTCCAGCTATGTTTACTTCCTTTAAACTACCTAGTTTTTCGAGGAGTTTAGGTTTAACATAGTTTTCTAGGAAGCTTTTCGTAACTGGTAGAATAACTGTTAGAGTGCTAACGGGTTTGAAAATGGGTTCTCCTTCTAACCGGGGGTTCTTAATGTTTAGGTGCATGTAGTCTCCTTGTAGGTCAAAAGCGATAACTAGTGGTTTCTTGTTTTGAAGGTTTTGGATTAGCGATAATGCTGTGTTTTTGAGTAAGACTGTTTTACCGCTTCCCGTTGTCCCTACTATTAGCGTATGCTGGTACAGTATGTTTTCTGGTAGCTTAATGTTAACGTTTTCGTCAACTATTCCCCCAACGTATAGGTTTCCAAGGTCAACGCCTTCTTTTGGAAGATTAAGCATTTCAAATATGAAGCCAGGGTTGGGCTTGAAGACTGGTGATTGAGGGTCTATTGGTGAATGGGCTGGAATAGGTGTTTCAACAATAACCCCTTCATCACTGATCTTAGCTTCTGTAAGCAATTCTACCTCAATAGTTAAGGGTGTTAGGAGAGACGTTATATCTGATGGTGGAGTATGTATTGTAGGTATACCTGCTATAGCAAGTATGTCTGAACGTTTAACACTAACAACTTTAGCTAGGAAAACAGTTGAAGTTAGCGGGTTAAGTATTCCTATAAAGCTACCTATGGGGAAACAATATCCTTTAAGAGAAGACTCTAAGTACTCTTTAAATGGAACCTCTATAGTTATCGTTCTTTCTTCTTCACTAACCTTAGCCGGTTCAACCCTACTAATAAAACCGACTACGTTACCGAATTTCCCAACAATCTCTAGTGCTTTCCCTATTCTCTTCTTAACCTCATTAACAGTTTTCTCATCTACAGTAGCCAAAACCCTATACCCCACTTAGTTCTCTAAGAACTTCAACAATCTTACCTGACTCATCATACATTAGGGGGAGAACACCTCTACTCCTAAAGTACATTTCCCTATAAATAGCAGCTGTTAACCTTTTACCTAACCTATCAACAACTTCAACACCTAAGGGAACACCGTTAACTGAGCTTGTTCTTAAAAGCTTAGAAATAGTTTCCTCAATAACATCTAACCCGAACTTATCAGCATCTTCTTTTAAAACTTCAAACCTGTAAACATAGTTTCCCTTAGGCATTCTAACATAAGCATACCAGAACACTTTATCAGGCATGTAGCTTAAACCATAGCTTATTTTGAAAGGTCCGAGGAGAAGCATAGGGCATAGGAAACCACGCTCAGCAAAATACTTTTCAACAATACACTCAACAATAATGGGGTCCCAAACCTCACCTGGAGGTCCGCCGTAATACTTTACAAAAAACTCTTTAACCACAGGGTCTTTGTAAAGTTTCCTACTAAAACCACATCTTTTGACAAACCCTATAGCTAAGCACTCCCTCCTAGACAAGACATTCAGCCTATCCTTAATTAGCTTCTCAAAAGCCCTAACATATTTGGAGCCTTGGAAAGACTTAAGGAACATAATTGGGGGTGTAGGGTAAACAGGTCCATCAACTAAAATGAAGTCTATATTGGCAGATAAGCTGCTTCCAACAATATCCTCTAATCCAATATTCTCAATTTGAAGTCTAAGCTCATCACCTATATTGTCATCCTTATAGTCTTCACCATAATATTCCCCTACAGGCGAACGAACCTTAACGTTTAAACCCAACTTCTCAACTTCAGCTAAAATGCTTTCAAAACTTTTCAAAGCCATAAACTCAACATCAACAACATTACCTGGCCTAACCCAAACACCTCCAGGAGTAAGTAAAGCTAAGCCAGCGAAGAAAACTCTGAAACCATGGAAACCAATAGACCTAGAAGAAGAGTCAAGACAAGCAAAAGAAAAAGAAAATCCACCACTACTAACACACTTAACAAAATCCCCAACACCAGCTAAACATGAAACACAACCATAAACATCAACCTCCTCCTCAACACTCCTACCAACCCTAGAAACAACAAAACTCGGTAACCTAGACTTCAAACCACCCAAAACACTAACAACATCAGCCAAGAACACCGAAAGAGGCTTCATCAAAAACAATACTCTCAAAACAAATATAAAAACCCACCAACAAAACACCCAAAACAGGACGCTAAGTGCACTTTTTCACTTGTGTGTAGTGCACCATGAAACCGAATACTCTGAAGAGGATGCTGCAGTATGATTCAATATTAAACTACATTGCGATAGGGAAAGATAAGTGGGAGGCTTCATTAAATAAGGATATGTAAATCCAAAAAAAGAATTGAAAGCGGTTCAGCTAATGCGCTTATGTGAGTTCCTCTCATATCAATATCTTAAATAAAAGAATTTGGAAAGGTGAAGCAATAGTATGCTGGTAAACGTCATCGTCCGTTATAGTATGTATCTTAAATAAAAGAATCGAAAGTTCTTCCCATATCTAAACAGGGTTAATTAGTGTGGAAATGATTGACTCCGGGTTGGAGTGAGGTATTGGTTGTGATGTATAATTACGGAGAAGTATATTTACGTTGGTATTGCATGGGATAGTGGTTTTTAGCGCTGTCGAGGATAGTATGTTGAGTTAAGGATGTGATTTAAATGGGTTATGTGCTGTTAATGGGAGCTTGGGTGAATTGTTTTCACTTATACCATATGGTTTTTAAGCCTATTATTTTGAAGTGAGGGTCGTCTGAGACTATTTTCCCCTTTAGTCTTAGAGTAGTAGCTGCTATTAGTATGTCTGCTAAAGGTATGTTGGGGTGTTTTAGGGATAGTTCTCCAGCTTTGACTCCGTCTTCGTATGTTAGAGGCTCTATTTTTACGCCTACTGCTTCAAATCTCTTAATCATTATTTCCGAAGCTGTTAAGCCTACGAGTTTTCCGGCTATTTTCAAGTATTCGGCAATAATGATAGGTGTTATGAGGGCTTCTTCTTCGCTGATAATTTTGTAGAAGAATCTTCTTATTTTCCTCTTATCGCTTAATGTTGGAGGAAAAGTGTAGGCTAGCAGGAATCTTGTATCTAAAATTAAAGCCATTTAGATCTCAACTCTTCGAGTTCTTTAATTATTCTCTTATATTTCTTCTCACCTACAGGTTCTCCTGGTTCAGGTGGTTTGAGTTTCTCAATAATTATTTTGTTTTCTCTGAGAGAGATTATGAGGTAATCTCCTTCTCTGATGGATAGTTTTTCTCTAATGTTTTTAGGTATGGTTATTTGGCCTTTTCTAGTAACCTTAACTATGCTCATAAAAACACCGAGTACTACCGAGAAGTACTACCATATAAGTTTTTACTGCTAGAGAAAAGTTTGTGAAGAGTAGTGACATGGGGTTGTGTGATGTTCCGGCGGGTACTTAGTCGGTAGCGTTTTTATTTTGGGATTTGAGTGTGTTAGTTATCCTTAATTCTAACGTTCTGTATCTTGAGTGGAGGAATTTAGGAATTAGCATATGGTAGCGTATGGGGGGTTGTTGTTTTGTTTGGAGGGGTTTTATATGCGGTTTTTCTATGTTTTAGGTATGGTTATGGTGTTTCTTCATTTATTGAGAGGGGGAGGGAGTTTATTAGGAGAGCTGGTCTTGTAAGATATTAAATCCCTGACGGTAAGTATGGTTGGAAAAGAGCTTATGGGAAACCTATAGCTTACTTGGAGGTTTAGCTTTTGAAAATTAACCCGCTTAGCGAAGCTCTTTACAGGGTAAAGCTTGCCAGATACTATTTAAGGGACGCTGAAAACGCTTTTAGAAGAGGAGACTTCAGAGCCGCCGTTGCTTCCTCTCAGCTTTCAGCTGGGAACTCTGCTAAAGCTGTAATAGCTTTCTACAGAATACCTAGTTGGAGCCGTAACCCAGCTCCTGAACTTAGGGAAGTTACTGATCAAATACCTGAAGATGTAAAAGAGCTTGCATCGGAGCTTACCGATATTGCTGAAACACTTGCCCCAGAACATGGTAGGGCGACGTATGGTGAGCCTTTAAGAGGTTTAACTCCATGGGAAACCTATAGTAGGGAAGATGCTGAGAAAGCGTTAAACTACGCTAGAAAAACGTTAGAGTGTGCTATTAAAGTTCTTAGTAGGCTCGGAGTGAAAAATATTTAAGCTAGCCCTGTTCACTTCGCGACCGCAGTTCTAGGGTTTATGTTTCCCGTTTAAAGGGAGGGGATTACGCTATAGTGCTGTATTCTAGACTGCTTATGTTTTCGGTTTTCATTATGTTTTGCATTATTTTGTCGCTTGTTAGTAATGGTATGTTTAACGTGGCTGCCAGTGAAACATGTATGGAGTCGAAAAGTGTTAGTTTATCATGGTATTTCTTCTTTAGTTCTAATGCTTTCCACATAGCCTCCAATGTTATGGGGGCGTAGGTGTTAACCCTGTATCTAGCTAGTTTTGCTTCCATGAGTTTAAGAATTTTAACTATGGTTTCAGCATCTATGCTGTGTGATAGTAGTACTAATGCTGCTTCAATAGGTGATGCTGAGGAAACAACAATTTTTACTTCTCCTCTCCTATGCTTCTCTAAAACCCTCATAACCTTAGGGTAGAGTCTGTCTTTTGCGCTTAGTCCGAATAGGAACTCTGTTTCTACAAGGATTTCTCTAACCAATTTTCTCATTCAACCTCCTTGTTTTCAGCCTATAGGAGCTTCCCTATGGTGTCTGCTTTGTTACTTCAAGAACCTTTAGCAGGAGTTTTTCTGCTTCTATTCTGTTTTTGCGTGTGAATGTGAATTCTTTAAGTAGTTCTGCAAGCTCTTCTGAAGGATCTTTCCCAATTATTCTGAGAAGTATTTCGTCTCTGCCCTTAGCTTCAATTAAAACTCTGGTTCCCGGAACTATGCCGTACTTCTCCCTAACCTCTTTAGGTAAGGTTATTCTACCCTTAGAATCTACATGAACAATAATAGCTATGATCCCACCTTGCTTAATATATAGGTTCCCACAAATATAAGAATATCCTACTTAGCTGCATAGGTGATATTTGGCTGCGGCTTTATAGTATTTATCATACTGCTTAAGGCCTAGATGGCTGTTTATTGAAACGATAACTTTTGTAGCAACCGCATAATAGTGGATGTTGGGTGAACCCTATGAGTGGTGAGGGGGGTTTTGGTGAACCTATCCTTCGACTGAGGGAGGTTCGCTTCCGAAGGCCGGGGGATAGGGGATAAGTAGGGGGAATGAAGGAAAACAAACATTATAAACCACCATAGATGACTAACCCCTACAGAGCTGAGGTTTCTATATGTTCTTTGCAATGTAGTTACCGCATACTTATTAGGAGGATAATGTTCATTTTAAATGTTTATTCTATTCTACTCTTACGTGAAGCATATTGGAGGAGTTGCTCTCTAATTTGTTGGAAAGGTATTTATTTTTGGTAGTATATTTTACTACCTGGTGGTATTTTGGTTTCTAGGAAGATTAGTATTAGTATTCCTGAGGATCTTTTGAAGAGGTTGGATAGTTTGTGTAGGAGGCTTGGTGTTAGTAGGAGCGAGTTTATTACTAGGGTTCTTGAGGAGAAGCTTGGCTCCATGGTTGAGGTTGGTGAGTATCCTTCTGTGCTTTGGAAGCTTAAGGTTTCTGGCTATCTTAGGCTGAGGTCTCCTAGGTTTGTTGGTAGGAGGGTTAAGTGTAGGTGGGTTGTTGAGGAGGTTTCTGAGTAGTGGTTTTCGAATACGTTTACTTGGAGAACGGGTATAGCCACTACAGTGCCAAGATTCCCGATATTCCTGTTATTTATTTAGCTATTAGAGTTGGTAGGTTTATTGCTAGGGGGCCTGCAATTGTTGATACAGGTTTTGATGGTGGAATATACGCTAACATGGACATAATAAGGGTTCTTAAAGGGTTAAAACCTTCCAGAGTTGTTGAGTTTGAACATCCAATGTTTGGGGTTAGCGAGTTTGAAGTTTACTCTGCTGAAACATTCCTCTACCATAGGGGTGAATATGTTAGTATAGGTGTTAATAACGTTTACGTACCAACAGAACCTGAGCTAATAACCGAAGAAGTACTTGTTGGAAGAGAAGTACTTAACAAACTGAAAATACTGCTTAATCCATGGAAAAACGTAGTAGTTGTCGAAACTAAGAAATAAATGTAAAGTAATGTTTTCTCTAAAGATGCTTTCTGTTTTCGTATTTAGGATAAGGTTTGAGCATTGTGTTGAGAGTTAAGCTTAAGGATGGTGGGGTAGAGGATGGTATTAGTGAGGAATTTGAAGCCTAAGGTTGTTGATGCTGACTCCAGTTTTGTTGAGAAACTTCTTAGAGAAGAGCTTGAAAAGAAAAGATATAATGAGATAGTTCATTGTTAAGATAAAGCAATTATTAACGCTAGATGTAGGGATTTTAAGCATAGGTTGTTGGAGGTGTATGATAAGGGTTGACTTATGGTAGACGTAATTTAAGATTGAAGCATATTGGTAGAGGCGTCTTTGAGCCATTATATTTAAGTTCTCTTAGAGACCGTGGTGTTATTGAAGCTGTTATTGGTTTTTACGAAGACTGGGTTGGTAAGTGTTTTGGAGATATTAGGTGGGATGATTTAAGGGTTATTGTTGGCGATGATAAGGTTTTTAATGGTTTAAAGAAGGTTATGTCATACTTTTACAAACCCAAACCTGTAGGGTTAAGAACAGTCGTTAATCCTAGGGATGTTAGGCTTAAGGTTTTCAAGCTAGTTAACGAGCTTTACGGAGGCTTTATACCTTCCGAAATCAGGGATTCCGCTGTTAAAACCATTTCCGATAAGCTGAAAATACCTGGTATTGATGAGGTTATGTGGTCTGACGATGTTTCAAACATGCCTCTAGTTAAGGTTAGGGAACCTAGTATTGGAAAAGTTGTTTCCCTATATAATTTCGAAACATTAGACACTATTTTCGTTAATAGCTCGAGAATCTACATTAAGTGTAAAGGTGATTCGAGGGTTTTAGCTGGTTTAGCCAAGAAAATAGGTAGGTTATGTAAATTCTATGGACTAATATACGATGCAAGGTATTTTGCGAAGGAAAACACTCTTAAAATAGCTATTGAAGGACCTCACGGAATTTTCGGTAAACCTACAAGATACGGTTCCAGACTATCAATTTTAGTTAGCAAAATCATCTCCACCCTTAAAATTCTCGATAATTGGGTTGTTTACTCTAAAACACATTTTAGAAAGAGAATATTGAACATTAAAACCTTATCTGACAGTCTTCTCCCTGAAATAGATGTTCCAGAAGAGGTTAGACCTCAGCTTGCTTTTGATAGTGAAGTTGAGAAGAAAATATACTATACTTTGAAAGCTCTAGGGTTTAATGTTGTTAGGGAACCTGAACCAGTTGCTTTAGGGGACATACTCTACATTCCAGACTTTAAAATTTCGAAAGAAGGTAGAGAATTCCTGGTTGAAATTGCTGGTTTCTGGAGGAAAGAGTATGTTGAGAAGAAGGTGTTTAAGCTTTCGGAGGTAAGTAAGATTCTGGGAAACCTTATTGTTTTAGCTGATGAGAAGCTTAAACCCTATATTTCTAAATTAAAAATACCTAATATAATATATTATAGTTTAGTTGGCGGTAAACCCGTTTTACCTTATAGAAGGGTTTTGGAAATAGTTGGAGACTAGTTTTCCATTACTCAAACAGTTCTATTCTCCTTCTTCTCCAAGCTAAGTGCGGTTCTATGGTTCTCTTAGTTATTATTTCAACAAGTTTCGCTACCTTCTTTTTAGGTCTAAGAATTCTACCTAACCTTTGAACGTACTCCCTATGGCTGCCTGTTCCACTAATAATTATTGCCATTGACGCGTCTGGTACATCTACTCCCTCATCCAGAGCCATTGCTGTAGCTAATACTCTAATCTTTCCCTCCCTGAACATTCTAAGTATTTCCTTTCTCTCATCCTTAGGTGTATCGTGAAGTATTCGCGGTATAAGGAATCTTCTTGAAATCTCCCTAATAATGTCCGTGTACCTTGAAAATATGATTATTTTCTCTTCCGGATTACTTTTCAGAAGATCCTCAACAACCTTAATTTTCTTCTCAGCACTTAAAGCTATCTGTTTGGCCTTATTTCTTGCTCTAAGAGCTTCACGTGCTTCAGAATCCCTAGCTGCAAGCTCCAACACTTTCTTAAACCTTTCCTTAGGATCACTTACTTCAGGTATTTTCTTCTCACAGTAGCTGAAGTATTTGTCCATAAGCTCAAAATACTCTCTAAGCTCCTCCCTAGAAAGCTCAACATATATTTTCTCTTCAACATGTTTAGCTAGAAAACCTTTCTCCTGAAGCCTCCTAGGCTCTAAGGTGTAAACTATTTTGCCAATAATTTCTCCGTAGTGTCTATGTAGCCCGTCGCTTCTATAGGGTGTTGCTGTTAACCCTAAACGGTAAGGTGCTGTTATAAGGTCAAACGTTTTCCTATAATTCGGAGCTACAGCATGATGTACTTCGTCAGCAACTACTAGTCCGAAATATGTTGGGTACTTGTCTAGGTTTATGTACGCTGAATCATATGTCATAACGGTTAATTCCCTAATCTCTCTTCTCCCACCACCAAAAACACCCACCTTATCCTTGCTTATACCCAGCTTCTCCATTAGAACGTTTCTCCACTGATGCAGCAGATCAATTGTAGGTACTAGGACAACTGTTTTAACAGCCAAATACTCTACCGCCTTAAGAGCTACAAGAGTTTTACCAGAACCAACAGGTAAAACAATAACCCCTCTACAATTATTCCTAACCCACTTCCTAAATGCTTCCTCCTGATAACCCCTTAGCTTAACCTGGAGTTTAGGTTTAAAAGACAGATCATAGTTTATTTTGAAAGACGTTTTCGTTTTGAAACCTTTCTCCGAAGCTAAACCAACTATTTCATGTAGTGTTGATGGTTTAGCTTTCCAAACACCGCTCCTCCTATCCCAAACTAGTAGTTTCTTTTTAGAAGCCTCATTTACGAATTCCTCTACACCGTAAACAGCTAAGTCCTGGCCTTCAAAAGTAATGTAAACGTCTACTTTTTCCCTCGAAATTTCCTCTATAATCCCCCTAATGTTTTCCGGAACATAAACACCTATTTTCGATAAGAAACTAAGTGTTCTTAAAGAACCATATTTAGCGGATTTAACAGGGTTCAACCTGTAAACGCTAAAGCGAAACTTGGGATCATACCTTACATAGTCAGCTACTTTCCCCAACACCTTAGCATCTAACGCTGTAACCCAACGCACCCTAAACAGAAGCATTTTACATTAGCCTTACCAGACCACATAACATAACTTAGCGTAAGCAACTATTAAAACCTGTATTAGGCAATAATGTATTTTACATAGAGAAGAATAAGTTTCGCCTTTATACGTTATTTAGTTATAAAATTTTATATTTTACCCCGTATTTTCTACAGAATTTTCTTGCTTTTCCTTCGAGTCTTAACTGATATATTTTGCTTGGTTGATTGTATATCCTAAATAGTTGCTTATATTTAGGAGGGAGTTTTGGAAAATATTTCTCTATGACCTTATAGTAGAGCTTTTTACCAATACCGTATAGAGTTAAAGCTCCGACAAAAACGTAGTCTGCTTGAAACTCCTTTGCAGTCTTTATCATTTCCTCTAATTGCTCATCGGAATCTGAGATAAAAGGTAGAACTGGAATATAAGCTATACCTACGCGGAATCCCGACTATTTAGCTTTCTGTAATGCCCTTAGTCTTTCTTTAGGCTTCGGAGCATTAGGCTCAAATATTTTTGCAATTCCCTCATCTATCGTTGATAAAGAAAAAGTTACTAACACACCATGCTTTAACATACTTAGATCTCGAGGTAGAATAGCGTTTTCATCGATTTGCTTTAATATGTCTAGATCTCTTAAAATAAGAGTTGATTTTGTCAGGCAATGAACGGGAAATTTGAACTCTGCAATTACTTGCAAACATTTTCTTGTTAACCTATACTTTTCTTCAATATTCATCCAAGGCTCTGTTGAAGAGCTTAAAGCAATAAACCCGTACTCTTTCCTCTTAGCCCTTCTTAGCAGCTCTTTCCTAAGTAGGGTGGGGGCATTAATTTTTACTGCTAGACATTTTCCCATATTTTCTCCATACTTACTACCGCGAATATAGCAGTAAATACAGTTGAAATCACAAAGTTTATAAGGGTTTAAGGAATAGTCATCTAAAAACCATGGATCTCTTCTTCGATGTTTATTTAGAATTGTCTTTACAAAAATTTCTTTCACCATTTCTTAATCACCTAGAGAACATAAAGGGTGATGAAATATGTGCTTCAAAATATGTTTTACTTTAAGTAAATTCTTCCGTAATCCTTGCGGCATTATGTCAGATACAT
>Ga0190313_1001589_pt1 | contig 12039 bp, 8 predicted proteins | sample 4870071011_MG_FD_169989 | JGI IMG/M metagenome (GOLD analysis project Ga0190313, IMG submission 169989) | Hydrothermal vent sediment bacterial communities from Southern Trench, Guaymas Basin, Mexico - 4870-07-10-11_MG | ecosystem: Environmental > Aquatic > Marine > Hydrothermal vents > Sediment ...
TATAACCCCCTATCACCATATTTGCGGCGTGTATAGGTAGTATGCTTAGCAAAGCGTTCCTAAGCACACATGGAACCTCAACATAGCCAAACAGAGGATCGCAAGCGAGCCCCTGAAGTGCGAGCATAACGATGCCCACACCACTAAATATTCTTTCGATTCTTTTCTCCATAGACACAGCATTACCGCTTAGTCTAAGATCGATTATCGCAGCTGTAGCCATAGCAATGGAAGTTCCGATTTCCGCTAAGCAACCGTGCTGGGCTCCAGCCACAGACATATTATTGGCAATAAATGCGCCAATGGCGGCGGCTGTATAGTGAGCATATAGGTATTCTATGGAATTTTTCCTAAAACCGTTTTCCTCAGCAAATACTCTTAAATTCGCGGGAAGTATCCCGGAAGCACCACCTGTAGGTGCGCTAACAATAACCTCCATTTCGGAATTAAGAAGCTGGTTGCGTAGAGTGTAACTTAAAAGCCTTTCGGGCATGTCTTTTCCATCAAACTTAAAATCTTTTACCTCCGAATGAATATACATGGAGTACTGCCCATACTCAACACTCCTCACATTGTTCTCCCACATGAGATCTCTAACAAAAACCATAAATTTTTCTGAGTCTCCAAAAACCTGAGTTTCGTAGCGATAGATAACCTCACCAAACATGTTTGTATTTAGATCCCTATACCTCCTGGCTAGGTTCTTAGCAAGAGTGTCAAGGTTTAGGTATATGTTAGCGCCCTTCTCGAGAGCGTCTCTAAAACTATGATATCTCCCAAAGTTTCGTAGCGTAGTAGTATCGAAATACACCCAGATAGGAACCTCCGAGCTGAAGAGATCCTCAATATCCCTCTTAAGCTCCTCGCCATCAGGTACAGATTCAGGTACCTTGTAGAAATCACGAATATTTTCAATGCCTCTGCCCCTCCCAGGCTTATGCAGTATGGCTCCAGCGATGCTGATCACACCGCCTCCTAGCGAATGGAAGTTGAAGGAAAACTGGTAATTCTTCTTTCGATACTCAGTGAATATGGCTAAGCCATAAGATCCAGAAAATTGGCCTCTGGTCAATCCTATGTTCTTATGGCGCAGAAGATCGTCTTCCCTTTTGTATTCGTCCATAAGCAATTTTTTATAGGCATCAAGTTTCTTAAGACCCTCAGCATCGAAGTATACTCCCATAAGCCCCAAAACTGTTGCTCGGATTGTTCTATGACCAACAAAAGACAGTCTTTCACGCTCTGGATCAGAACAGATAACAGATATCGAAAGCGACTCTAAATATTCATCCAGGTTTTTCTTAGAAAAACTAGGAAACTCCTCATCAAGAAATGATAATCTATACGTCAGGTACCCCGCAACGAGCGGAGCGGAGGTATGAGAACTCGAAGGACCGAGAATGGGTTTTAAAACTTGGTGCACAGTCCAAATCTTCCCCAAACCTCATCACCAAGAATCAATATCGACAAATAAATAAATCACTTTTATTGAATTTCAATACGATATACTATTCGTTTGCTGTAACCTGTAAAAAATGTATATTAGTAGGATAGGTACATGTGTTTTTGGCAGTCTTAGTAGAGATGTCAAGGGGTACCCTATGGATGTCTATTATAAGCATGACTTTAAAGATGTTGTTTTAATCCCGATAGGCTCGTTTGAAAGACATGGATACCACCTGCCATTAACAACAGATTGCATCACAGCGAGATTTTTCTCAAAGCTAATAGCGGAAAAGTATGGTTATCTTCTAATGCCAGCAATTTGCTACTCCCCAGTCTCAGGGAAATACCCAAATACTGGGGTGAGAAAAGAGACGTTTGAAAGGTATTTGAGGGACATACTTGAGGATTTGAGGAGGAATGGTGTTAAGAAGGTAATAATTGTTCTTGGTCATGGAGGTCCCGAGATTAAGGAAGCCATCGGGAATGCTCTAAGAAGTTCTGGTTTGGAGTTTATAGCGTTCCATATTTTATCGGAGCTGGAGAATCTTGGAATTGTCGACCAGAGTGTTGATAGGCATGCTGGGAAATGGGAAACAAGTTTGATTATGTTTATCGATGAAGACCTAGTTAGGGAGATAAGAGAAAGTGAAGAGATTGTTGGGAATCCTAGAGAAGCTAATAAGGAATTTGGAGCATTCTTAGTTGAAAAACTTTTAGAGAGATTCGAACAAGTGAAGGATAAGAAAAGATACATTAGTTGGGCTGAGATATGGTGACATCCTCATCCGCATCAGGGATTTCTGCTTATTTAAGAGCCCTCCTTAGAGCCTCCGTCACTATCCTGAGGAAGTCCTCCCGACTCTTTCTCGCGAAGAATTTCTCTAGTGTTGCCAAGAATTCGGCTTCTAGGGCATCATACTTCTCTTCCCTCCACCGCCAAATAAACAACGGAAAGCCAAAAACCTCAAACATTCTGGCATCTTCGGCTTTTGGAGGGGCTTTAAGGTACTTTACTAATTCAATAGTGTTGAGCAGTCCATAGCCCATATGAAGCCAAAATCTGATAGCATTTAGATCTTGTGGAAGAACCATGATATAAGCCGCGTCATCTCTGGTCCTTATGTACTGTTCTGCCGCCTTTACAAGCTCCTTACCGATACCGCGGCCCCGAAATTCTGGTTGAACAAAGGTCTCCTCAATCCAGTATGCTCCCTCTCTTTCGCTAATTCTCACGAATCCGACTGGAGTATCGTCGATAAGAGCAATAAAGAGCTTATCACCCTTCTCGAGAAAACCCTCCACATCACGCCTATAATCGCTAATATCCCCACACGGTAAGCCCTGCCTACTTCTTAACTCCTTATAAAAGGAGTAGTAGAGAGCTACGATAGCATCCTTCGATACACCTGATTTATCGACAATCTGTATTCTCAATCTCGCTCACCTCAGAAAAACAGACAAAAAGTGACTTAAGAGTTCATAGCTGAAATGCATGATTCAACACATATAACGAATATACCAATATCCCTAGATTGTGTCTGGGGGGAATAAATACGATATTTTATAGCTACTCTTCCTCTCTAGCAAGCCTCTAGGTGTTCTTCAAGCTACGGCACGGATGCCGTTGGTTAGTCTAATAGTGTTAAAATTTTTTAACTTAAAATTTTTTAACTTAATTTTCATAGACCTAAATATGAGTGGTGTAATATGCGCTATTCACCTGAAATATTCGTCAACAGAGAAAAGGAACTCTCATCGCTGAGAAAATGGGTTGGTGAGGGAATAAATGTTCTGGTTGTCGGGCTTAGAGGATACGGCAAAACTAGTCTCTTCATGGAGTTTCTTGAAGAAGTTGGGTGCGATTTTCCTGGCGTCTATATTAACTGTCTGACAATATACACTGGCAGGGATCTATTGAATGCTCTCCTTGAGGAGTTGGAGACACTCAGCAGTAGAGGGTGCATAGATTTTGATAGAATGTTTTTCGATGCCTTATTCTCCAGAACTAGGGATTCCAGAGACTGCCTTGACGCTCTATACAAACTTCTTGAGAAATATGGGATAAGATTTATTATCTTCGACGAGATATCAACTTTATTGAGACGGCTTGGTGCTCAAAAACCATTCAGAGGGGCTGGAGGAGCTAGAGCTGTAGCTGAGCACTTCAAGGCTCTCCTTGATAGGTACAGGAGGATCTCAACGATATTTGCGGATACATCTACCGATTTTCATTATGAATTGTTTGGCAAGTACTCTGGTCCTCTTTTTAGGCAGTATCAAGCGATGCTAGAGCTAGAACCACTTAGTTTTGGTGATTCCATAGAGCTTATTCGGGAGATTCTCAGAAAAAGAAATGTAAGTCTACCAGACGAGATTATGCTCTACATTGCTGATATCAGCGGTGGTGTTCCAGCATATATCGAGATGCTATTAGCCATAGCAAAAGAGGATATGGATATCCAAGAGTATGAGGCAGAGGTCGAGAGGTCACTGATACTCGGGTTGCTAAATAGGTACTTCGAAGCACTGCTCGATAAGTTCTCATGGACCGAACAGGAAGTACTATACGCCATAGCGAAAGGCATGACGAGATTCGGTGAGCTTCAAAGAAGTATAGCGGGGAGCGCACAAGCACTCGACTCATTGGTGAGGAAGGGTATTGTTATAAATGTAAAAAAGGGCCCTAGGGAATCATATTACTTGATAAAAGATAAACTCTTCACAGCGTGGCTAGCGATTAGAGAGAAGCCTGGTATGAGAAAAATCTCATTTAAAAAGGCACGCATGCTGACCATCGGATTTGAGTCATTAGTTAGAGAGATTTTCTTCACGCTCAAGAAAAGTGTGAGGATAAGGGATGAATTGGGCAGAGAGGTAACCATAGAGCCTCCTAGGAAAGTATATAGGTATGAGGGAGCATTGGGGGAAATCGACATGGTGGCTGAGTATGAGGATTATGTGATCGTCGGGGAAATATACCTCGGCTTAAAATGCGATAGGGGGAAGATCAACCAATTGCTGAGAAACATTGGAATCGCAGAAAGGCTTGGTTATAAGGTTCGCCAAGCGATTCTGATATCCTACTTTGATTATCCAGAGGAAACCATAGAATACGCTAGGAAAATCTCGGAGGAAACACCAATATTATTACTTACAGAGAAACAACTGAGAGAATTATCAAAGTACTCATTGATAAGACTGCCATAAACTTAAAATACATTGTAGAAATCTCCTATTATGAGGGTTCGTTTTGCTCTGTAGATATTGTCTGCTAGTGTCACAGATAAGCATTTTATCAGTCACCTTCAGACTTTCTATAAAGTTCTGATGTTGATAGCTTTATGTTTATCGCTTCTTGGATTCCACTCCACGAACTTGGAGATTAAGTTTACGCCTCATAGATTTATGATAGCTAAAGTTAATAGATTTAGAATCAAAGCTTGGTGCTAGGGTAAGAAATGTATTCAAAGTTCTAAGAATAGAGCCTATGGAGGAGAAGTATCTCAAGCAGATATTACTCAGAATGGCTGAGAAGGAGGGGGTAACTGTTGAGGAAGATGCGGTGAGCCTCATCATAGCAAAATCTGGTAGCCTACCGATATACATATGGCAGGTGATGAGAGACCTCAAAGTCCAAAGAAAGAAGACGCTTGATGCCTCATTCGCTAAGAGGATCCCGGAAGGCATGCTGGAATATGTCGATGGTATTCTATGGAGAATTCTTCAGGGCCAGGATGATAAATATGAAATATTAGCGACATTGCGCATAATGACGGATATGCCAAACTATGAAATGCACCAGGACTTAATGAGCACGGTTTATGCTGTCGTAAGAAGCAGAATAAGGAAGACGGAGGTCGATTTAAAGAGTGCGCTCTTCAGTACTAGTATGGATAGGGTTTCGAGGTATCTCATTAAGACATCAAGTTATACGTTTAAATTGCCTCATGATTCTTGGGCTGATGTTTTGATGGGAAAGAGCAAGGGCTTAATCAGCCCAGACATAGCTAAGATAAACACGCTATTCACAATCAGAATGAGGCAAGAAATATTGCATGAAGCATCAAGACTCTGCGACAAGCTTGTCATGAGTAGAGTTGAGGATCCTTTGCGGAAGGAAGCTTTCTATAGACAATTGAAGTTCTTAGGAATAGCTATTGGTAAAGAGAGTGTTGACTCGTTAAAGCTCATTTTTGAAGTCTTAACATCTGAGGAGGAAGATTTAAGGCGCAAAATAATGGAAGTAAAAGACACAAAATCTCTGATAAGCAAACCGAGAGAGCACGCTAAATACTTTGTTGCCTCCCTAATCTACCATTTGCTGAAGGATGATACTAGAAGATTAACAAGACTAAGAAATGATCTGGAAGAACTAATGGGGAAAATCAGGGAGGAGGACGCATATGTGCTTACCGCCGTTTATGACATAGCGGTATCTAATCCTGAAAAAGCGATATTCCACCTCAAGAAAACAATTGATGTGTATGGTGGGGAGAAAGCTGAGAATCTTGTGAGATTATTACTACTAAAAATCCCGCCAAGATGCTTATCAGACATAATTTTGGCTACCTACTGGGCATCACCAGAGCTTTTCGATGAAATTTTCATCACCAACAGAGATGAGTTTCTATACATTACGAAAAATATATCAATCGATGAGCTCGCTAGGGAATTAAGGGATGTATTCAAATACGAAAAGGAGCTTGCGGTTAGAATTATTAATAGCATCATGGATATTCTAAAGGGGAGAATCCTAGAGATGCCGCTAAGCAAGAGAATAGAAGCCTTAAATGCATTATTTGGGCTCCCTAAAACACTTAAGAGTATCATAATAGAGGCGCTTGAAGAAATCATATTGTTACCACCAAATGAATTATTGAAACTCGATGATGAAATTTTTGCATCTTACATGGGAATGCTGCGGAAATCTTCGCCAGAATTACTTCACAAATTATTCGTTGTGTTGTTCTCCGAGAACTACATCGACACTCTCAAAGAAAAATTCTCAAAGGTGGATGCGATCGAGTTTCTAGACATTATAGATGAGCTCATTGTAACCGACGTTGGACACACATTTATACTTGAAATGAAAGACATAATTATGAAAAAAGTTGAGCAGATGGATCCAGATCAAGTAATCAAAAGCGTTAGAAGATTCCGATCGAAGATAATCCCAAATCCTATTGTAGACGCATTCACAGAAAGGTTTGTCTGCATCGCCATGAAAAGTAAGCCATCGGATGTGTCCAAGATTCTCTCCCGTGTCCTGAAATGCAGAACGGCTCTTGCAAGAAAAGTTCTATGTGAAACCCTTAATAGGCTTATGAAGTCTCTTGACTCATGGATGTTTGAATCTCTGCTGTTATCGTTAATGTCCAAGAACCCTAGTACGAGTGTGTTTTCGGTCTTTGATATACTCATAGATCTCCTTATAAAACATGCTGAGGCAGGGCATCACGATGCCATAATAAGTGCGATGATAATCCTTAACTGGCATGGACTACTCGATAAAGCTATGAATGAGAAACGCTTCGTAGAAACATTGAATGCTATTCCACATATTAACCTGAATAAGCTGATATCACTCCTAATTGGGATCGACGATGCTTCGGTGTTCAGGGAGGTTCTTAAGCATTTTTCAAGGGCAATAAAAAATACGGTGGAGGAGATTCCCCCAGCCGAGCTATCATGCATATTGAGGGACGCTGTTTTGTGCTATGGTAAAAGAGGGGAGAAAATAGCTAAGAGCATTATGTCTATCGCGAAGGGAACAAAGAAAAAGGACGAATTATTACGATATTTTGAACTTGTCGTTGAGCCACTCCTCTAAGGTGTTGTCCGTGGTGAGTGAGTACTATAAGCTGATAAGCACATTGGATGAGCTCGTTGGGGATATCGGGCTCCTCAGATTGCCAAGTTACATCTTCGAGGAATTCGTGTTTGACGAAGCACGCAGAATAGCCTTCGAAACCGCTATAGAGAGCCTACTCGTAAGAGAGAACGTCCTGATAACTGGAAGAGCTGGTGTTGGAAAGACAGCATTGATGGCCATGGTGATAAAAGAGCTGTTCAGCAGAGGCTATAAGGTGGGATACATTCTAGAGGGAGCAAAGAGGATTCTTAACGAACATGTAGAGAAAGGCATAATTCTGTTCTACGATGATATTCCCAGAATGCCTAGAGAAGCTCTTAGGACAATAGCGCTTTACAATGTGAAAGGAATCGTAGCAACAGCTAGGGAGGAGGAGCTTGATGAGCTCAAAAACAAGCTCGGATGCCCAATAGAAAAGGTCTTTGTGGTTGTAAAAATAGGGAAAATGAGTAACGCTAACCTTAAGGAAATACTTAGGAGATTCGCTCGTAGGGAAGGCATCGATGTTGAGGAGGGTGTCGACGATATCCTCATAAGCAAAGCTAATAATTTGCCGATATATGTCTGGCAGGCCATCCGAGATTTGAAGATAATGGGGAATTTCGTCTTAACCAAGGAATTCGCGAAGAATATCCCTCCCGGCATGCTTAATTATGTAGACGACATATTGTGGAGAGTTCTCGATGAGCATAAGGATAGATATGGTCTCCTATTAACCCTATTGATAGTGTCTGATCTACCAAAATATGAGATTAACTCAGATCTGCTGGTAGCTACGTTTGCTGAGTGTTTAAGTGAGATCCGCGGACATGAGGTTTCCCTAGAAGAAGCCTCCCTCAACGATTTGCTGGGTAAGACTATGAGATATCTAATAAAGATAGATCCTTACACGTTTAAGCTACCCCATGATTCTTGGGGAGATGTTCTCAAGGGGAAGAGTACGGGTCTCATGAGTGACGAGATCTCGAAGATAAACACGCTGTATCCGAGGAGTTCGAGGCTCGAAATATTGTCCAGAGCGATATCAAAAGTAGAAGGAGAATTGCTCCCCTACATAGGGAATGAGCAAAGAGTAAAATCGTTCAGGAGCTTCGTAAATAGGCTAGGTATTCTCGTTAAAGAATTAACATACATAGGTAGGAGGGTGAGCGGAGCTCCAGTAAAAACTGTTGAGTTAGCGATCACACACGACAAACCACTTTACCCTAGGAGCTTACCAGTATACAAAGGGATCATAGAGAATAAAGTGTATTGGAGTGTTCTTGGAATTCACAAGAGGCAACTTAAGAAGAAAATTACTATTAAAAGGGCACGTAACAGAACTATTATTGAGTATCCAAAAAGCAATAAGCTCAGAATAGAACACACAGCTGAATACAAGGAGATGCTCATTAATGAGACCAAATTCTCAGCAGAAAATATAATCTTCTCATTCACAATCTCATTAGTGATGTCACCCATAGTAGCGAGTATCATGAGAATCTTCGAAACGTCCATCTCCAGTAAAATACCCACGATTCTCCTGTTTTTCCTAGTTTTTCTCGCAATGACATTCCTTATTGTGACGCTACTACCTCCAACTAAAATAACTGAGCGAATAACGATAGAGAGACTAAAAGTCGAAGGCGATGAGGCGGTTGTTGATGAGTTTGTCAACGAGCTCAAAGACTTCCTACGACGCAAATACCCAAAAATAAGAATAGCATCACAATAAGAGGGCCCCCCATAAGTAGGCCTCATTTTATTTTTGCAGTGGATGCATCTTTAGTTGATGCTCTGCTAATATGCTTGTTTGGGATCGCTTTTAATATTTCAATTTGATTCTTATTACTAGGTTATGTTAACCTAAGGTTAACGTTAACCTCGGTGATATTCGATTGAGGATCCCCGAGATTTTCGAAAGAAAAACCGTGAAGAGTATTAATGCTGTGTATGACGTCGATGATTACAAACAGCTTGTACGCACATATGTTGAGTATGGTGAATGGTTTACTGTGGCTGGTCTAAGGAGAACAGGAAAAACTACGCTTGTGAGGTCTACTGTAGCATTTATGGGCCTCCCATCTATTTATGTTAATTTGTGGGAGCTATCTCCCTATGGACTATCTATTAAGACGCTGATCAACAGGCTTATTGAAGAGATAAATTATGTTTTTAGTGGAAAGATGCGTTCGGTAGGGCGAAGAATTAAGGAGGTTTCCCTCTTCGGATTTAAAATATCTTTCTCCTCTGAAAGGCCGAGTGAGGCCCTAACTAAACTGATAGAGCGCATAATCGGAAGGAAAGGGCGATTGATCATTATTCTGGATGAGATACAAGAATTGGAGCAGGATCTTAGCAAGCTAATAAAGTATCTTGGAGCAATACATGACCTCTTCGCACCCGACCTCGTGGTGATACTTTTAGGATCCGTCATATCACTAAAAAATATCCTCAAAAAAGTAAAGGGAACCCCTCTTAGAGGCAGAATAACACGAGAAATAATTCTTAAGCCGTTCGACATGGAAACCGCAATAGGCTTCCTTAAGGAGGGGTTCAATCAATGCGGCATAACCTTACCAGAAAATACATTAATAAGGATCGTAGAGTTCTTAGGTGGGTTTCCAGGCTGGCTATCAGAATATGGAAGACTATACATAGAAACATACGCAAAAACTGGGAAAAAACCCGACCCGCTAAGTGTGCTAAATACTGTTTTTAGCGATGCTAGAGAAACCGTGTATGAAGAAATAGCGAAACTTGTCTATCAAAGAAGAAAACTGTTGAACTATATAAAAATACTGAAGCACATAGCAGTCAACATAACTGTGTCTCCCTCAGAGATAGCAAAAATGCTTAAAACTACACGAGTAGCAGCGTACAAATATTTGAAATATCTGCACCAAAGAGCAATACTAGAAACCGAAAACGGAAAATATTACATTGTTGACCCACTAATACGCAGATCAATGACACAGCCAGACGCAGAAGACAAAATACTACAATATTTAAAAAATCTGTAGTTTTATGCCCCACGGCGTGATACGTCTTGTTGATGTATCTCTTACGAGAATCTAATAAGTATAAAACCAAAATAGGAGCACTTGACAGTGCTTAGATAAAGTAAAGCTTATACACCAAACTTTCAGAATTGCAAATTCTTAACCAGTTTTTAAGCAGCTTAAAGAGTTCCATAGAGCTTATTTTTCTTTTTACGGCATCCTCTAGCATTTCACCCAGCTTTTTGAGACATTCTATTCTTTTTTCATCCAACAAAAAACCACTTACCAGTATTTTTACTTCTGGCAATATAAACCTTCTTAGAACCCCCAGCAATGCTTCTAAAAGCTCAACTTCTAGCTGATATATCCTCACAATACGGTTTCTACTTGAAGCGTGACCTCCTTTGATGACTTCTAAGCCTATCAAATCACTTAACTCGTTGCATGTTTTCTGTAGTCTATTATCAGCTTCGCATATCTTGTGGAGATACTCGCTATACCTACGGTATTTCTCAATTTTCTTTAGGAAGGTATTACTATTCCATGCAAATAGTGTATATATGGGGCTCAAAGCGTGAATAGCATTACAAATATCATTACACGTAACATCGCTAAATATCTTTAGGTCCCCAATCGCACTTATGGTTCTCTTTATGTGCTCATATAATAATTTGTCGAGACATAGAAGCACAAGCAATAAGCCAAGTAGTATCAGAATCCCTATATTAATGCCGAGGAAGAAAGAGACGATGAATGAAACGAACGCCGATGCGAGTAGGAGGCGAATGGTTTTCGAGAACGCATTCAGATAGGATCTGGGGCAGAGCTCAACAAATTTTTTACCCAGAGCAAAATACTTCTCCGAATCGCTGATCGCCCCAGCATAAAGAAAAATTCCAACGAATACTAAAGTCAGCATGAAAGATGATTCTGACGTCAAACCACTGAAAACCGTGCTTAAAATGCAAAGCACAACTATTATCGGCAACAAATGCATTGCGAGAACCAGTATTATAGTCCTCCTATACTCCTCCAAACACCGCAAAACATAATTGAAATCAAAAAACATAATCAGCCCCCAGAAAAAGTACCAAAACTCGTATTAAAACCTTATGTATGGTTCTTAGAATATATTTAGAGTCACACTTATTTCTGATCATTCTCTTCTTGGAAAAGACTGCACAGAAAACAAAATGTTGGAGAAGGCCACAATAAGACAAGAACATCTCTATTGCCAGATCTATTTCTCGCATATTATATCGATAGTTTTATTAAATCGATCTTCAAGACTCCTAGGATCTATACGAAATTCTTTATTAAGTTCTTTTGCCAGGCTGGGTGGGGCATGCAGGTTTTCCTTGCGGAGGTTTTTCTTCAGCTCTTTAAGAAACTCACATACTATTCTTTGCTCCCCAGAAACCTCTATTTCTGATAGATACACATCAGTTAACAAAATTAGCACGCCTATAGCATAGAAAGAAATTGAGGAAAAGTAAAAACTGATAACCGTATATTCCGACTGAAGGAATACTAACACTTCGATTGGGGAGAACGCAAGCGATGAGACTAAGAAGAACCCAATATTTACCATTTTATTGCTAAGTTTGCTGAAGGCGAGCGAAAATATCGCAATAAGCATCAATAGTTCAGATGTTTTTCGTAACTACATGTCAGTTTTTAAGTACTGACTATAATCGCAGTTTCTTAAGCTCGCTCGACTATACGCTGACAATCCAATAG
>Ga0190313_1001590_pt1 | contig 12037 bp, 12 predicted proteins | sample 4870071011_MG_FD_169989 | JGI IMG/M metagenome (GOLD analysis project Ga0190313, IMG submission 169989) | Hydrothermal vent sediment bacterial communities from Southern Trench, Guaymas Basin, Mexico - 4870-07-10-11_MG | ecosystem: Environmental > Aquatic > Marine > Hydrothermal vents > Sediment ...
ACTCAAGAAATTCTGGGTTGTCCTTTACGGAAGCCATGCACGAGGTGATGCCGACCCACGTTCTGACATTGACATAGCCGTAATAACAAGATGCAAAGACCCAAGAAAAAACGCTAAAATCTACTACGAAATCCTCGGAATGATTCCACCAAAATACGATGTAAAGATATTTGAAGAAATGCCACTATACTTAAAAGCACGTGTATTCCTCGAGGGAATCGTAATCTTCGGCTACCCACCAGACGTTACAGAGTACATGTATCAGTTCTGGAAAATCTGGAAAGACATGGAGAAGAGAGTAAGAGAAAATTCGTTCAAGAGCATAAAGGAGAGAATCGAAACCATCAAAAGAGTTAGAAAAATATTAGCCAAACGTAAGAAACATGATCTTGATAATAGCTAGGTCAGAATCCCTTGCTAATCACATAATTGTTGCTAATATACTTTTACTCATGCACCAAGTAATTAACTGATAAATAAAACTATCCGTGGTTAAAAAACATTAGTATCATTATAATCCAATCATCAATAGCCTTTTTATAATACTTGCATCTGCATATTCTCCTTCTTTCAACTACAACAGTTTCCTCAGAAATTTTACGAGTAATAAAAATCATTCCAAGCAGTTTCATAAGTAAAGAAAGCAAACTTAGCTTTGTAGGATGAATTAACGCCCAGAGTTACTCATAATAGTCATTCTACAGAATTCCCAACATCGGACTTCGGTTCTTCATTACATGGAAACTCAACTCCTTTCTTCTTCACCTCTGAGAAAGCTCCTATAATTTATTCCAGCGATCTTAGCGGCTTTTTAATTGAAATTTCACCGCGTCTTAACAATTTTAAAGCCAAATCAATACGTTCTTCACGCGATAATGTGGTCTCTACTTTAGATAAAATCTCCGCAGTTTTTATGTCCTTACGCAATTCTTCTTCATCATACGGGAATTCAACACCTCTCTTCCCCATCTCGTCGAGGAAACTCCTGTAATCCATCCCAGCAATCTCAGCAGCCTTACCAACAGAAATCATACCACGCTTCAGCAATTTCAAAGCCAAATCAACACGCTTCTCACGTGACAACATTATTTTCGAGATAATTATCTTCACCTTAGTCCCATTTGGCAACTCCAGCGGTTTTAAAAGCTTAAGCACACCATTCTCATAAATTGCCTCCAACTCAAACATCATTTCCTCCAAAAAAACATTCATGAAGTAAGAAATAAAATAATTAAACATTCAATACACAGCGTAGCAAAATTCCAACATTGATAATAGACTAGTTAGTTCATGTCTCACATTGCAAACGATTTTTAAATTATTAATTCAGGAAATCCAGCTTTTGATTTAGTAATCCCATAAGTAATTGCTTTCTTCTCATGCATAGAGACATCCAAGCGTTTTTTATCATTACTAATTACCAATGGAAATCCAGTTCTTCTCGGGAATACAAATTCTATCTTATAAAACTTGACTAATTACACTAAAATTAAGCAGAAGTATTGCAAATGCAGAATGCTGAGAATAATAACGATACTTTCAATTTTAAATCAAAATAAACTATATTAGAAAATGGTTCTCACAATGAGCAATCTCAAAGAACCAACTACAGAAGTTATTAGGGATTTTCTACTGCAATTAGAACTTCTAAATCTCGCAACAAAAGATGACATAAGAGACTTAAGAAATGAGATTTACAGAAACAGACATGAAATTATCGCGTACATTAACGGGAGAATTGCTGATTTAGACAAAAGAATCGACGCACTAGACAAAAGGATTTCACTACTCCAATGGTTAATCGTCCCAATGCTCTCACTAATAGTATTCATGCTTGCTAAAATTATCGCACTTTAACTATGCTTAATTAAATTCATTATATAATATGACTTTATCTTGCTTTAAAATAAAGTGGGAGTTTTTGCTTTTTTACCTTTTATAAGAAATAGAAGGCTATTAATAGTAAAATCACTTAGTCGAGTTAATTAGTAAAAATGGCTTTCTTTCTATGTGAAAAATTAATGATTTACTAAAGACACGTGACTTAGTTTTCGTAGGTCATTAAATTTGCATAATGTATTTGCCTTTTTCAAGTCTTATTTATCTTTTTCTGAGTAATTCTATAAGTTCTGGTGTGGTGTTATAAAAGAGGTTTTAAGACCTTTTTCTACTAGTGACCAATCGGATATTACTGCTTATGAATGGTTTTCCTTAGTCTTGTAGATCTTGTTAATTAGAGCTATCATATTTTGTCTTTGTCTTTTAATACATAATTTATCAAAGATCGGAGATATGAGTCAATTGCTGTAGTTTTTCATAAGTATAATAAAGTTCCCAATAATATAATCTGCATAACTACTCAAGCGTTTGATTTGTCCTAACTATTCCGCAGTCCTGATCACTTTTTCTATTCATGAACTTTCCTATTATCATCCATTTGGTATTAAATTGAATACATTTTAGGAATTTTATAAGATTGTTCATCAAATTAAAATCAAACAAAGAGTCCTGGACAAAAAGTATAAGAAGAGTTATTGCAAGCATGATTTTATGTATAGAATTACCTTTACTGTAGAATAAACAAGAACTGCAAGATAGCATATTCCTGCAATGAAATCAAAGATATTTTTTAATAGCCAAACGTCAGCTATAAGTGCTAAAAGTGCGAGAAAACAGAAAATCCACGCTATTATACTTAATAAGATGAAGAATATATCTCGTATCTTCCACATAAACGTTAACATCACTATTATTGGAAGGAATATCAAAAACCAAATTCTTGTTAAGGTTAAAGCTTTGTACGCTAAATAAACATTACTAAATCCGATTATTATCACAAGATTAAACGTCGCGCTCACATGAGCTATAATTGAAAGTATCAAAAAACTAAGTATCATGAGAATGTAAGGATATTTACTTACTTTTAGATTTTGCTTAGATAATGTGTTTTTTCCATCAATCCAAAATTAAAATCATGCATTATCCTCACTTACTTTACACTTTAATATGGAGTTTTAACGCTATTTTCCTAATGAAAATATTAATGTAATATATTTCAAAATTAAGCTCTTCATTATTTAAACGAAAAGCTAGAAATTCTTTACATGATTTACCTAACTTTTGCTACTTTTGAAATCCTCATATTTGTTAAAGTATGGTTCATAGAATCGCTGATACAATTCAGTTTTGACTATTTTGTTAACATCACGCTTGTGTTTTTCAAATGGTTTCTTCCACTCTGATAATGGAATTGAATACTCCTTCTGTAGTTTATCTCGATAAATCTCATTAAGCACATTAAATGCACAAAATGGAATAATGCGTCCATCAGGTGTGAGATAGTGAATACAGCATCTCTGTACACGGCGTATATCATAGTTGTATAAGTCCATAAAGTGCATTATGCCGAGGAATAATGCCTTGTAATGGAATTCTCCTAGCGCGCTGTATGATCGTTTGCGTATAATCTTCTTGATGATCTTCCTAAGATTAAGTCCTTCGGGTTCTTTAGAGGGGTCTATGAATCTATCTAGTCCCTTTATTAAAAGATACAATGCTATTTTAATCTTCTTGAACACTTTTCCTACTCCTTTTGCATTATGAATCTCTTGTGCTTTTTCCATCAACCAATCCCAAAGTGCATCAACGTCTACGAAATCGGTTATCGGGATATATCCCTCGACTTCAATTCTTCCGTGTACTTTTCTTAGCTTCGGAAAGACATAAGTAGCCATTCCGCAAACAGGAACATTTGTTAAATTAAATTGGGGTTTTCCTGTGAGTTCTTCAATTAACCAGCTAAGTGGATATGGCCAAGTAATGGGACGCCATGCTTCTTTTCCTATCTGACCATCTGTCTGTTTTTCAATTAATTTAATGACATCTGGAGTAGTAATTCTAAGCTTTTGACGTTCTTTTCGAGGTACGCTTCCAGTAATTGAAACTGGTTGGAAGTTAACTCCTCGGACTACATCTATGTTTCGAACAGCGCAGTCTATTATGTCTCCTAGTTGATCGTCATTAAATCCACGAATAACTGTTGGAACAAACACAGTACTCGTCATGCCAGCTCTTCTGAATGCTTCTAATATGAAAGGAATCTCCCAGTGATTTTTGAAGTTCTTTGGTGATACTGCATCAAAGCTTAGGTAAACAGTATTTACTCCTGCGGTTCTTAGTTTTCTAACATAATTCACAGCAGCATCTGCTCCTTGATTTTCCCACATTCTGAATATTCTAAGTCCATTAGTATTTAATTGAACATGAACTATTCCTTCTTCGCGCAAAATCTTTATGATTTCTACTAAATCGTCTCTTAACAATGGCTCTCCCCCAGTTATTTGGACTGCATTTGGTTTCCAAGGCCCTTGTTGTCTAAGAATTCTCACCATTTTTCTAATTTGCTCGAGTGATGGTTCATATACAAATCCAGCACGTTCAGCAAAGAAGAAACAATACCAGCATGAAAGATCGCATCTATTTGTAGCAACTATGTTTGCTAATGCCGTTTGATTTCCATGTAGTGGACATAAACCACAGCTAAATGGACATGTGGTGACTTCTTTAACATTTGGGTTTGTGATTTTTCTTCTTGGTACAGTATACTTCATTGCTTTATAGTAGAGTTCAGCATCTCCCCAATACAATTCTTCAAATTCGCCATGTTCCGGACACTTCTTTATCATCCATATTTTTCCATCTCTCTCCACAAGTTTCGCGGGAATTATCTTAAGGCATTCTGGACATAGAGATCCTGTAACTTCAACCACTTTTTCCTTTTCAACTACTTTAGTCAAAATATACACCAATTACATTTGAAGCCCATTAAAGTTTCTAAAAACGACAATACTTCAAAATGTAGCAATAAATGCAACTTACTAAAAAAGAAGATAAATTTAAGTGTTTTAAATTGTGTTCAGTACATTGGAAATTATTATACTAGATAATATTAAAAATAGCATTTAACCAGAATTGAATATGTATCAAAATTAAAAGTATCACTCATATTCTACCCAAATCATTTTAACTAGCTACAACGTATTCAATAAAACAGACAGGATTGTATTTAGAACAATATTAAAAAGATTTTTACAAGATTCTAAGTTCTTCGTAGCTAATTCCCCTAGATTTTCTCACAAATATGTATGAGAGAATACCACATATTAGAATCCAAATGCAAAGTGCAACTACCGACAAGACAGGATCTGCATAACTCGGTGTTTCGTTTTGAATTAACTTCATAAAATTACCAATAATATCACCAGTGAATGGTTTTTCCTTAGTGTAGAAGTAGTAAGTTAAGTTTGAGATTAAATTAAATGGGCTTATGTATACGGCAATACCAAAATCTACCCAAAATGCCGCATAAGCTAAAAATGAAAGCATTAATGGAACATATCCAATGAAATTACTTAGCTTCGGTGCTCTTAATAATATCACGAAATATACTAGCATTAGCGAGAATAAGTACAGAAAGATTGCTGAAAGTATCGTGACACCTATCAATCCGAGAGGATCTTTTGGGAGATACCATTCCCCGAATTTGGAGTAAAATGTTGCAACAGATAATCCCCATATAATTCCTGAATATACGCATAAGTACAAAATAGTTGATAGGAAATTCTCAATCAAGAATCTCCTTGGATTCAATTTCGTGAATTTAGTAACGAATCTCACAGCGAATGAAGAGTAATAAAATGTGAACGCTGCCGATACGGATGCGCTCCCTAATCCTAGAATCAAAAGTTGGCCATAATCGGAACCAACAACATATAACATGTAATCTCCAGGTACTCCCTTAGCAAATACGTAGGCACACATCAAAATCCAGAAGTAAATAAAGATTATACCCCAGAATATGAAATATGGATTCAGGAAATACTGTCTTAATGAATATCTAAAATATTTTGTAAACACCATAATTCTCACCTCCTCATGCTAGCTTATAAACATAATCAAGCGACATAAAATCAGCGAGAGGCTTACCTTTTGGCTCTTTAATTATGGAAAAAACAACCTTTGGAGTTTCCACCGTAAGTAATGCACCAGGATACTTTTCAAAAACAAGATAAGAATCTGATAATTCCTTCACAGACAACTTTCCAAATAGTTGCCCCTCAAACATGAAAGTAACATCCCACGAGAGGAGTTTCCTTATTAACCATGTCTCATGCGTTGAAAGAATAATTATAGCTTTTTCCTTCTTTAAGTATTCAATAAGCTTATTCTTACGCGCAGGATCTAATTGCTCAAAAGGCTCATCAAATAATTTTAATCTTGCTTTTGCAGCCAATGTAATAGCATTTTGGAAAATCTTACGCTGACCCGCGGAGAGCTGATGAGGTTTCTTCTTTTTGAGAAATCCCTTACTCAAACCGAATTCTTCCATTATTGATAAAGCTAAATCCTTATCACTATCGAAAAGATCCATGTATAAATCCAATAGCCTATAGCAATCCAAATACAATAAACCAAATATTTCTGGAATATTTGCAGCGATAACACCCGGTTTTCCAAACACCGAATCTAGGTCTATATTGTCAATGTAAATCTTTCCTGATATCTTTACTGTTAAGCCGCAGATAGTTCTAAATAATGTGGTCTTCCCAGCACCATTTGGTCCAAGAAGTAGCGTCTTTTTATCGAACTCAGCATTTATATGTTTTAAAATTAGTTCCTCTCTTCGTCCATAACTAACGCAAAGGTCACTAATTTTAAGCATAAAAACACCAAAACTGTAAATAAATTTATAATATGACTTGCGGTTCTCTTAAAATAAAAGTATTTCACAAGGTCTCACGAAAATTAATAACACCTATTGAATAACTGTCAAAATTAACAATAAGAGTAGTCAAACTATTCTATTTCTGAATTTTGTAAGAAAAAGGAGAACTGCAGCGTATGAAAAAAGTAGAAGTTCATTTGACTAGCGAAGTAGTACGGATAATGTTGTTAGAATTAACAATATTGTAAACCAGATCACAATGACCCATTGCAATAATGAAATTCTTTTATCCAGCGCATCAATTCTCTTATCTAATGAGTCTATCCTTTTATCCAACGAATCTATTCCTTTGTCTAATCCATCAATTCTTTTATCTAATGATTCGTATCGCGCATCAATATACTTAATAATGTCTTCTTTCCACATTTGCATCTCTTTTCGAAGTTCAGCGATTTCCTTTCGTAATTCAGCAACATCTTCTTTAGTTGCAACTCTTCCTAATGCAGCCTCTGCGATCATATGAAGCAAGTCTGGATTCTTTATTAATTCAACAACAATTGCTTTAAGCACAGTTTTCTTCTTTACAGCCTCTATTAGCTTTTCTTCCTCCACAATAAATCCCAAAAGAAATATGTCTAAATACTATAAAATTCGTCACAGTAATAGAAAGTATTTCTCGCGCACACATTAAAAAGAAGTACACTAAACTTCAGTAAATTCCTTTCAACTTAAATTCTCGGATTTTTAAAGTTTTATCTTCGCAAGCGTAATGCAATTGGATTCTTGGATTCTAAATTCACATTTACTAAATATAACATACATTAATTAGAAGTCCGTTATCTAATAAACGATTAGCATTCATTATACAGCATAGCTCATTCACATGATATTTTATTATTTAGTATAAATTTTATCAAAAGGTGATGAAGATAATTAAAAAGAATTCACTTGAAAAAGAATTAGAAAGCGAAATCCCGATGTTTGTGAAACAATTCATCGGAAAACAAACAATGTATACTTTCATAGGAACATTCGGCTACAACGGAAAATTCATATTTTACAATGCGCGCTGAAGACACAGAAGGAAACATAAGCATCGGCGATGCCACAAAAATAGATCCAGAAGACTCCAAAAATTTGATGATGAGAGCTATCCAAAGTTTCCAAGAATACCTCGTTCAAACATTAGGTTACAGAAGACCACGAGAAAAAAATACGTGTTCATTTAATTCTTCCAACACAAGTAAAAGAAACCCTAAAGAAATGGCATGAAGATGTAAGCATAAGAGGACACGAGAGAATAGAAACAGCGAAGAAATGGTTTCAAAGAGAACTCGAAAAATTAAGGGAGAAGTATTCAAGAAAAATAGCCGCTATAAATAAGACAAAAAACAAACAAAATAAAACAAAAATCTGGAAGAAACTCGCAAAGATAAAGCAAAAATACTTCAACGAACTCGACAAACTCAAAACAAAGTTCGCCGAAAAAATCGCCATAGACAAGAAAAAAAGACAAGAACAAGCCTAAAAATCCTAGCAAACATTATCGTAGCCATAGGAATAGGTTGCGCATTCTACACCTGTGTAAATTCAATAGCAAACAACATAGATTCATCACAAGCCGCAATAGAAAAACTAGATATTTCAGTAACCACCCAATGGATACACAACACAGCAGACAACATAAGAGCATACGCCGACCAAATCCTACAAGATGTTAACTCCAGAGAAACCGCAGCGTCCAACATAGAAAACCTCCTAAAAGGAGCAGCAGCAACCCTAAAAGGAATAGCCTCAGGTCTAGACACAATCGCAGACGGAATAACAACCATTGGAAACACAATAATAGGACTCGCAGACAATATCCTTAATATCGTGAGCATTATTAGAGATTACATAACACAACTCGAAACATATATCTCAAATGCAAGAACAGAAATCGGCACGAATCTCCAAAATTACCTCGGAGAAGCCGGGACACTTATCTTGGATGCTAGAAGTTACATAGCCGCAAAACTTCAACACATGAGAGAACATGGTGTAACTTTTCACGATTCTGGAATTGGGAAGATTACAGTGAATCCAGATGAAAATGGTGACGGGATAGCAGATGCATATTTCACAAATGATCCAAGCGATGCTCCTGAAGGAGCTCAGATCATAGAATTAAGTCCAGAACATCAGGAGCTCTACGGTTACCAGTACGTTGTGATTACTAACCCTGATAATAGTTATGCCTCTGCTGTTATTGCGTATTTCCAGAATGGAAATGATATTGCTGGACCTTGGGCAACTGCTCTAGCAAATGCAGGTACTCATTACCATGATTTAGTTAAAGTTGATAAACTTCTGGAACAAGCTTACACTGAAATAACTGCGGCTCAGACTAGTGCAAGTAATGCTGATCAGTCTTTGCAGAATGCTCAGAATGTGATTGATAGTATTAAAGCGAAGTTGGATGATATTGAGTCTTATGCTCTTCAGATAAAGGATAAGGTTGGTGATTTTAATAATCCTGCTGAGGGAACTTTGGCTTCGTATGTGAGTCAGATTAGGGTGAAATCTGATGCTATAATGAGTGAGGTTTCTAAAATAATACGAGTGTGGATTCTTCTGATGCTTCTCAGTATCTTAGTGTTATAAGGGGGAGTTATTCGAATATTGAGGAGAATGCTTTGAATATTAAGAGTGAAGCTTACAAGTTAGCTACTGATGATGAAACGGTAAGTAAGTATGCTGTTTTTGTTAGTGATTTGAGTACGACTAAGGAGAATACTGGTGTGCTTTTGAATACTGCGAAGAATACGCTTAAGTATCTTGCAATTGTTGGTCCTTTGATAATGCTTGGTGTTCCGTTCTTGGGAACTTTTCTTCTTGTTAGGGGAGTATATAGGGGAATAAAGACGCTGTATAAGTTTGTGCAATACAAACCGATAAATCCTGAGTTTGTGGCTGTTATTACTGAGATTGTGTAGTTCTGATTATGAAGAGTTAGTGTCTTTATTGTATGTTAATGACTATGATAATTCATTTGATTTGAAAGTAAACTGAAGAGCTGGTGAATAGATTATTAATTTATTGAATATTGATTGGAGTTGTTTTTATCATCTTATTTCATTAATGATTTCATCAAGTGTTCTGAGAATTTTGGTAATTGCTTCGAGATGAGAGCCTTTTATGATTTCTTTTGGAAACTCGCTTACATATTCTCCTAGTAAAGATAGTAGTTTCTCTGCTAGTTCTGGGTTTTCAATAATTCTTGTGTCTTCGTGTTCATGTATTTTTATGGAAATTTCGTCGATCTTCACCATCTTGTTATCGAAGGAAATCTTAGCAAAGTGTTTGTTAATGAGTTCAATTCGTGTTTGTCCCCATTTTAAACTGATTTTATCATGTTCTTTCTTATAATATATTCTTCCTCTTCTAATAATCATTCTTTGAGGTGTTCTTTGAATAAATAGGTTTCCATGATACAAATTCAAGGTTCCGTCTTCTATTCTTATGATTATATCACCGCGCACGACATCGCTTATTAGCATTACTGTTCCGCGTGTTTCTTTTTTACGACATCCTTTGCAGCTTTGAACTCCAAATATTCCAAAACCGACATACTCGCCTTCTTCTGTATCTATAACCGTGAGTGGGCCGATTTTCACATACTCATAAGATTCTCCAGATATGACTTTGAGAAGTGGTAGTCTAACAATTTCTATTTTATGTCTTCTCCTAAGAACGGATTTTATCTTACTCAAAGCTTCTTCCGCTTCGTGCACGATTTCTTGCAATAGTATTTCATCAGTTCGTCCGTAAATGCTTGGTTTCAACTTTAATTCATGTTTAATATGATCGTAAATGCTACTATCGTGGGAAATTATACACAAATTATTTGCTTCTCCAGATAATTTGCAACCATTGATTTCTATCGTGTATGAGATATCTCCGGATACAAAGTAGCCAATGCGTTTTTTATTTCTTAGTAATGGTACTGCAATAGAGCCAGCTTTAACAAGAATTTCTAATGAGTCTCCTAAAAATGTACTAGAAGTTCTCTCAACCTCATACACTTCTTTAGACGATCTCACGTTTCTTATAGTCTTTTCGGATACTGCATATGCAGGTCCTTCTAATAGAAATAGTGCCAAGATGCTTATGACAAAGAACATTAATACCATTTTCCAGAGAAATGCGTTAAAAGCTGACCATTCTGGTCCAACGATTTCAAATGCCATCAGCAAATAGGATACTATCCCCAGTCCTAGAAATACGAAGAAGGTCGTAAAAATGCTGGAACGAATTGCATTACTGATGTTTCCATACATTAGACTTGAACCAAATTCTGTAAACACGGCTCCGAGAATGTAAATTATGAAGACATAAATTAAGACTGTATCAATTGTTCCAAAGAGATTAGCAATGTACTTAAGCAAGTTTACTTTAGCTAGGATCCAATAGATAAATAGTCCTCCTGCAACTGCTTTAAATGATTTTCCTAGTATGTATGGAATATTATCTAACTGTGGAACGAACTCGGTTTCTCTTGGCTTATGTGAGAGTCCTAGGACAAAAGCATATAGTAGGAATATTTCGAATAAGCAATAAGAGAAGAGTGTTGGTTCTAAAAACGATAACATTAGCATTATCAAACCAAATACAAAGAAAATACAGAATAGTTTTCCATAAAGTTTTTCATCAAAATAGCTTAGTAATCTTACAGCAAAACTTAATATGATTTGGGAGCAAAGTAACAGTAGCAATTGTATCTTATAATCAAGAGTAACAATGTCAAATACTATATTCACTAATAGAATACCAAATAGTAGCAATCCAATGCTTAATGATATTATTCCGAGTATCTTCTTACTCATGATCATCACCTCTTAACAAACCTCTCATACAATTCTGCGAGGACTCGCAATACTTGTCGTCCTTTTTCTGAAATCTTGTATTTTCCACGTATTCTTTCTTGAATAATTAATCCAAAATTTATGAGTTTTGACAGATGATGCCTCAGAGAAGAAGGGCCAACATCAAGTAGTTCCTCTAGTTCACTAAAGTATCGATCTCTAATATAAAGAAACTTCAAAATCATTAATCTCTCAGGGCTACTTAGCACACTCAAAAACTCTGCTAGTGTTTCTGGGTTCATTGAATGTATGATAGAATCATCAAGGGTTTCTTCAACTGGGGCTTTCTTTTTAAGAAGCTCTAACTCAGTTTTTATTCGTTCAAGCTCATGTGCAAGTTTTATTACTAATCTCTTTAGATCCGCATTAGGAATTTCCAATCCCTTATTCTCATTGTTTACATTTATAG
>Ga0190313_1001591_pt1 | contig 12019 bp, 18 predicted proteins | sample 4870071011_MG_FD_169989 | JGI IMG/M metagenome (GOLD analysis project Ga0190313, IMG submission 169989) | Hydrothermal vent sediment bacterial communities from Southern Trench, Guaymas Basin, Mexico - 4870-07-10-11_MG | ecosystem: Environmental > Aquatic > Marine > Hydrothermal vents > Sediment ...
GTGTACTCTGACCGTGCCCGATGACACCAATCGACCCCATGAAGCCGTCGTGAGGTTGTGGAGAGAGGTGTTCCCTGCAGGAACCCTCATCCCTTAGAGCGAGGAGGAGGTTAGATCCCTTCTCTCAGCAAGCCTTCTAAAGACCTCAAAAGATCTGCCGTATGTTCTTAAGCTCTTATAGATCACAGTAACTTCCGTTTCTGGCTTGGTCATAGCCAATCTACTTGCAAGCTTTACAGTTACTGGACAGCAAAGAACTGACTTCATCCTTCTGACAGAGTACAAATACAACGCTTAACGGCGTTTCACCGAAGAAGTAGTTTGCCAATATCCTTTCAAACTCCATTAGCGTCACAATCTTTGAATGGTCATACCTAAACCTCTTTAAAACTTCTCTATTTCCATCGAAACCAGTTGCAATAACGATAGCACCGAACTCATCTTCAAAGATTTCAGACTTTGCATTGAGGTTTATGGCATTACTCGGACAGACATCAACGCACTCACCGCACCTATTGCAAGCATCGACTATGTTGTACATGTCGGGCATGGCTAACCTGAAATCCTTGTCTATGGCCTTCCTCTTCTTTAAACCAAACTCAAATGGATTCTTAACTTCAACTGGACAAACTTCACTACATCTACCACATGAAATGCACTTATCCGGATTTACAAACTGAGGAGCTTTTTCGATCTTAACTAAGAAATTTCCATTCTCTTTTCTAACATCTAAAACCTTAGAGCTTGTCAAAATCTTAATACCACTGTTTAACACCTCTCTATTTAAAACTGGGATGACGCATTTCGATGTACACATAGAGGCATATTCTTCGCCTTGCCAAAGGAATTGTATCTGACAGGCAAAACCGCCCAAGTAGGGTTTTTTCCTCTACCAAAGTAACATCTAAACCGAGTTCAGATAAGCTCTTAACGTAACTTAAACCCACACCGCCACCTATCACGAGAACTTTATCCTTAGGCTTGAACTTCAGATATTCTACGCTTAGCTTGATCTTTTCAACTACCATTGCAATCAAATCCTTAGCTTTTTTAGTTGTTTCGTCTCTATCGTGAATCCAAGCACACTGCTCCCTTATGTTTGCGTTCTCCTAAAATCTTATATCGTACCTCCTTGCAACATCCTCTATTCTATCTTCATTGAACGTTAGAGATGATCTTTCGCTACAACAGGCAAAAATTATACTATCAAAACCTCTAAAACTTTCTAGATTTGGATTCTTACAAAGAAGATCAACGACTTCAACTTTATCGATTAAACCTTCAACGTAACTTTTCAAACTTTCGAAGTCTAAATTAAGTGTATTCCCACATGTGCATATCATTACCCCTATCTTCATGTCTGCAGACTGCAATGTTTGAATTTAACAAGTTTCGCGTTTTTGCGAAAGTTACAAATTTGCAAGGTTAAAATGGAAGTGTGTTCTGTCTTAAGGTTGAGAAGGTTATCAAGCACAGTGAAAACATAGCAACACTGATATTCGACAGAGAAATTAGGTCGTATCCAGGTCAGTTCATCATGTTAAACGTTTTTGACTATGAGGAAATACCTCTGAGCTTATCCTCAGAAAGAAGTGTAACGGTTAAAGCCGTTGGGGAAACTACAAAAGCTCTCGTAAATTTTAAGGGAGGTGAAATTGTAGGAGTTAGAGGTCCATTCGGTAAACATTTTTCATACTCCAAGAATGCCTTGTTAATAGCTGGTGGGATTGGAGTTGCACCGCTAAGATACCTCTACCATAAACTGAAAGAAATAAGAGCGGATGTTGTTGTTTTTTATGGAGCTAAGAGTGTTGATGAGCTAGTATTCCTTGATGAGTTTAAGGATGCATACATTTCAACTGATGATGGCTCGTATGGGTTTAAAGGTAACGTTGTTCAACACCTTATTGAGAGAGGGGTTGATTTCGACTCCTTTGATAGGATATACTGTTGCGGCCCAGAAGTTATGCTAAGATCACTCTACAGTATTTTCAAGGAGAAAGGTATTTTGAAGAAGGTTGAGTTTTCAGTTGAAAGATATATGAGGTGTGGTATAGGTATTTGCGGTTCTTGTGTACTAAAGAATGGTTTAAGGGTTTGTAGAGAGGGGCCAGTATTTAGAGGAGATGAGCTAACCTTTTAGCTTGTTTTCGAGAGATGCTTTAACAAAGCCTACAAAGATCGGTGATGGGCTGTAGGGTCGTGACTTAAACTCTGGATGGAACTGAGTTCCTATGAAGAAATCATTTTTCGGGTACTCAATTATCTCAACCCTCCTGCCTCCATCGGAATGACCAGAGATTACTAGGCCATGTCTCTTCAAATCATCAACATACATTGGATTTACCTCATATCTATGTCTATGTCTCTCGTAAACCTTCTCTCTACCATAAAGCTTGTAAGCTAAGGTATCTTTGACTACCGTAACCTCTATCTCTCCCAGTCTCATCGTACCTCCAAGCTCCTTTATACTCTTCTGTTCTGGCAAAAGATCGATCACCAGATGTCCCTCACTTGCAAACTCACCGCTGTTTGCATCTTCCCATCCAATAACATTCCTTGCAAACTCTATTACAGCCAATTGAAATCCAAAGCATATTCCTAGGAAGGGTACGTTGTTCTCCCTTGCATACTCAATTGCCCTTATTTTACCTTCAGTTCCCCTCCTCCCAAATCCACCAGGTACAAGTATTCCATCAGCTTCAATTTCAACATTCTCCTTGTTCTCAAGTTCTTCGCTCTCTATCCATTTTACCCTAACCTTACATCCAGCAACTATTCCTCCATGCTTTAAAGCCTCAACTATACTTATGTACGAATCTCTAACGTGTGTATACTTGCCAACTATAGCAATCGTAACGTTTTCATTCAAACTCTTAAGTTTTTTAACCATCTCTTCCCATTCCTTATTGTACGGTCTCTTCTCAAGCTTCAACCTCTTAATTATGTACTCATCGAACTTCTCCTCTCTAAACTTCAACGGAACTTCGTATATGTCCTCGACATTTTCATTGCTTATCACAGCCTCAACTGGAACGTCGCAGAAAAGAGAGATCTTTCTCTTAGTCTCAGGCTTAAGCTTCTCGACACACCTTCCAACTATTGCATCTGGCTGTAATCCCATACTTCTCAACTCTTTAACGCTGTGCTGGGTCGGTTTTGTTTTCTGCTCACCTCCAGCATCCAACGGAATTAACGTAACGTGAACGAGCATGAAGTCTTCATGTCTTAACTCGTTCTTCATCTGTCTTATAGCCTCAAGGAAAGGCATTCCCTCAATGTCACCGACGGTTCCACCAACCTCTACCAAACAAATATCGGCTCCGCTCTGTTCAGCAACCCTCCTAATCCAAGATTTTATCTCATCAGTAACGTGAGGAATTATCTGAACAGTCTGTCCCAAATATTCACCTTTCCTCTCCTTCTCGATAACGTTCTTGTATATCTTTCCAGTCGTTATGTTGTGATCTCCAGTAAGTTCTACACCCATAAATCGCTCATAATGGCCCAAATCCAAATCAACCTCAGTTCCATCCTTTAAAACGTAAACTTCTCCATGCTGGAAGGGATTCATAGTGCCAGCGTCGATGTTTATGTAGGGATCGATCTTTATGGGCACGACCTTGTAACCCATGTCAACCAAAAGCCTGCCAATGGATGCACATGTAATTCCCTTACCTAAACCACTCATAACTCCGCCAGTAACAAATATGTACTTCATGTAATCACCTCAAGTCTGGAGGAAGCATGTTTGGAATTCCTTCCTCAATCGGATATTCCGTACCACACTTCGTACAAATTAATTTACCAGAAATTATCTCATCTTCTTTCTCTTCAAAAACCTCAAGCTTCAAGTCACCTTTGCATATTGGACAGGCCAAGATTTCAAGAAGCCACTTCCTCATAACTTAACAGTTACATTAAACAATTTAAAAGCGTGACGATAGTTCTTTAAAGTTCAAGTTTAACTTGAATTGATGCTATGGGTTGAAAAATATAGACCTAAGACTATCAAGGAGGTTGTTGCAGATAGGGGTATTCTCGAAAGGGTAATAGCTTGGGCTAAAAGGTGGCAGGAAGGTATTCCTCAGAAACCTCTCCTTTTGGGTGGTCCACCAGGTGTTGGGAAGACATCCTTAGCCTTAGCTTTAGCCAACACGTTCGGTTGGGAAGTTGTCGAGTTGAATGCCAGCGATCAGAGAAGTTGGCAGATAATTAGGAATGTTGTTGGTGAAGCCGCATTTAGTGAAACTATAAGTGATGAAGGTGAATTTTTATCAAGTGAGAGGGGTAGGCTCAAGCTGATTTTACTCGATGAGGTTGACAACATAAGCAAGAGGGAGGATTTTGGTGGTGAATCAGCCCTAATAAAATTACTCAAGCAAAAACCAAGACAGCCGATGATACTTACGGCAAACGATCCATATAAGCTTTCAAGAGAGCTTAGAGATCTCTGCGAGTTTATACAGTTTAAGAGGCTCAGAGCAGATCAGATAGTGAAGGTTCTTGAAAGGATATGTGCTAAGGAGGGAATAAGGGCAGATAGAAAGGCCCTGATTGCAATTGCACAGAATGCTGGTGGTGATTTAAGGGCTGCTATAAACGACTTACAAGCAATAGCTGAGGGTAGAGATGAAATAAAAGCTGAAGATGTTGTTGTAGCTAAGAGGACTCAAGAAACAGATGTCTTTAAAGTTATGCAAAAAATATTCAAGACATTTGATAGAACAGTTCACATGGAAGCTATGAACCTCGATGAATCACCAGAGGATTTGATAGACTGGATAGATGAAAACGTTGCACTTGAATATGAAGGTGAGGATCTTCTCAAAGCATACATAATTCTTTCTAGAGCTGATATGTTTTTAGGGAGAGTTAGAAGGAGAGGATTTTACAGACTATGGAAATATGCAACATACCTGATGACAGTCGGAGTAGCATATGCAAAACAAAAGCCTAAGGGTGGATTTACAAGATATCAAAGACCAAACACTTGGCAGATGCTTGTTTTGATTAAGGAGAGAAGGGAGAAGATAAAAAACATTCTTAAGAAGATAGCAAAGTATTCCCACATGTCAACGAGAAAAGCTTTAAACGAGATGTTCTTCTTCATAGTTTACATGCTTAGACATGCGGACATATTAACTGCGTCAAAGATCTCAGCATTCTACGATTTAACTGAGGGAGAATTGGCTTTACTCGTTGGAGATAGGAGGGCCAAAGAGATTAAAGAGTTTATAAGGAAGAAAGGTATAAAAAGGCCACCAGAGGAGGAAGTTGAAGAGGAGTTTTTCAAGACTTTTGAAAAGAAAGTAGATATAAGCAAAGAGAAGAAGGTTGAGGAGGGTATTATTAAAGAGGAAGTTATTGAGGAACCTGAAAAGGTTGAAGAAGTTAAAGCTAAAACCAAAAGAAAAAGGAGAAAGAGAAAAGGAAAGGCTGAAGAAGCTACACTTGACAAGTTCTTCTCATGAGGGTGGTTGTAGGTTCAACTAATCCAACGAAGGTTGAAGGAGTTAAGCTAGCTTTTCAAACATTCTTTAAAGATGTTGAGGTAGTTGCTAAGGATGTAAAATCTGGCGTTAGTTCTCAGCCGATCAATGGGGAGGTTATTGAGGGTGCAATTAATAGGGCTTTAAACGCTTATGGAGAATGTGATTTTAGTGTAGGAGTCGAGGCTGGACTTTTTAAGGTGGATAAGACGATTACGGGTTACATGGACTTTCAAGTGGCTGTGATATATGATGGTAGCAAGTATTCGATAGGATTTGGGCCTGGATTTGAATTTCCACCGTTTGTGGTTGAGAGAGCTTTGAAGGGTGAGGAGGTTGGAAAGGTTATGAGTGAGTTCACTGGAGTGAAGGATATTGGAAGGAAAATTGGAGCTATACACTACCTAACTAAGGGAGTTATTTCAAGGGTAGACCTCACTAGAATTGCAGTAACTATGGCTCTGATTCCATGGTTAAATGAAAATCTCTACTGGTGATAGCATGGATGCAATCGTTATCGGTAGAGTTAAGGAGTTCTTGGAGATATATAGGTCAGGAAATCTTGAAAAAGCCTTAGAATCACTAAAAGAGCTAATGTATTTTGTAGAAAAACTTTTGGACATCACAAGAGATAGTAAAGCCCAAGTTCTTGCACTAAATGTCTACATGATGTTACCTCTTTACGAAGAGGTAATTAAACTCAAAATGAAATTAGATGAGATTGAAAAATCGTTAAACAAATCATGTTAGTCCTTGAGATTTCTACCTTTAATATTTGTATATAAAATTATATAAGATTAATTTAATAATTTTTTAAAATATTGATAATAAATTAAATATATATTTTATGTCTCAACTAAAGATTTTTTACCTAATATAAAATAAATTAGTTTATATTAATAAATTGGGACAACGACTTCAGTATCCCCTATATTAATAACCCAACCTCCACCTACGGGAACAAGGGCTACATCAAAGTCAAGAGGATTTTTCACAGTCAGACAATCTCTAAAATCGAAGTATTTACTGAATTCAATATTTTGCTTAAGGATGATGTCTTCAGCGTAAACTGCAAGGATGTAATCTCCTTCTGCATTACAAGTAATCTTAACCATTGAGGGATCATAAAATAATAACTTAAACTGGCTATGAAGTTCTGCATCGAACGACAGCTTTAAACGATATTTACTAGAAATTCTTTGCGGTTTTGCATAAAGGTCAATACCATTCAAAGCAAACACATCCACTTTCTTTACTATAGTATATCACTGCTTTGTATTTCCTAGCAGTAAAGTAAGCGTACACCCCTAGAACTAACAGTAAAAATAGAAATAACAGCAACCGAAAGGATAAAGAGCTTTGTACTTATGTCCTTTTCAGATTTATTCATGAGATTTCTTATACCACCAATTATTAGAACTACTCCTATCCCGTAAAATGGTAACGCTACTACAATATTTTCCATCTCTCTAACGAACTTAGCAACTATGAGAAAAAGTTAACCCGTATACAGAAGTACAACAGCCATTTTAATCGGTCTCATGATCTCATCTCACCTAATATCAAATCCAGCACTCAACACGATAATCTAAACATGATAATTAATAAGCTTCTTGAACTTAGGACTGCATTTGTAGGTCTTCTTTGGATATTGTAAATATTATCACGAGCTCAGATGATATCTAGCTCATGTCCACTTTTACTCATTAAACTACATTCCATGAAGCTAACTATAACGGAATGGGATAGAGTTTAAATATCTCCCCTTCGTTTGGCTATCATGGAACCACTTCCAGAGGTAAATATAGGAATGGTTGGTCATGTTGATCATGGTAAAACAACGCTGGTTTACGCTTTAACTGGTGTTTGGGCAGATAGGCACAGTGAGGAACTGAAAAGAGGTATCACGATAAAGTTGGGTTATGCTGATGCTACATTTAGGAAATGTCCTGAATGTGGAGAACCTGAAGCTTATACAACTGAAAAGATATGCCCAATACATGGGATCGAAACAGAGGTGTTGAGGACAGTATCGTTTGTCGATGCACCTGGACATGAGATGCTGATGGCTACTATGCTTAGCGGTGCTGCGTTGATGGATGGTGCCGTTTTGGTTATAGCTGCAAACGAGAAATGTCCTCGTCCGCAGACAAAGGAACACCTAATGGCTTTGGAGATAATAGGTGTTGACAAGATAGTCATAGCTCAGAACAAGATAGATACAGTAAGTAAGGAGAGAGTTCTAGAGAATTATAGGGAGATAAAGGAGTTTGTTAAAGAGACGATTGCAGAGAACGCGCCAATAATACCTATTTCAGCACAGCAGAAGATAAACATAGATGCACTCATTCAGGCTATCGAGGAAACGATACCAACTCCAGAAAGAGATTTGAATTCTCCACCACTTATGCACATAGCTAGGAGTTTTGACGTTAACAAACCAGGAACAAAGCCAGAGGATTTGGTTGGGGGTGTTGTAGGAGGATCTTTGACAAGGGGAAAGCTGAAAGTTGGTGATGAGATAGAAATAAGACCTGGTATAAGAGAGAAAGATAGGTGGCAACCTCTCAGAAGTGAAGTGGTGAGCATAATGGCATCTGGAAGGTATGTAGATGAAGCTACCCCTGGTGGTCTGATAGGTGTCGCAACAAAGCTTGATCCCTTCCTAACCAAGAGCGATAGACTCGTTGGCAACGTCTTAGGATTACCTGAAAGTCTTCCAGATGTTTTAAACGAATTTACGATGGAAGTCAGGTTACTTGAAAGGGTTGTTGGGCTGGAAGAGGATGTTAAGGTCGAAAAGATAAAGATGAATGAAGCGCTTATGCTTGTAATAGGAACAGCAATAACAGTTGCAACCGTAACATCTGCAAGAGATGATATAATTGAAGTTAAGCTGAGAAGACCAGTCTGTGCTGAGGGGGGTGATAGGGTAGCTATAAGTAGGAGAGTAGGAGGAAGGTGGAGATTGATAGGTGCCGGAACAATCGTATGAGGTGTGCTGTAATAGATACGAACGTTCTCATGTACTCTTACCTGGAGAAAGTTGACGTTTTTTCTCAACTTAAGGAGATGGGCTTTAAGAAATTTTACGTCCCCTCTAAGGTTGTTGAAGAGCTTGAAAGGCTTAAAATTTCTCTTACTGGTAAAGAAAGATTGGCCTCGAAGTTTGCTTTGAGCTTAATTGAGAAGTACTGTGAAGTTATTGATATTGAAGCTGAAGGTACAGACATGGCTCTTATAGAGCTTGCAAAATCGAAAGGATGCGTTTTGATAACGAACGACAAGAAGCTTAAAAGGATTGCTAAGGAGAGAGGGATAAACGTAGGATATCTGAGAGAGCTTAAAAGGATTGAGATTGAAGATTTCTACGAGGAATGACTATACAACCATCCTTTCCACATATCATTTCTCCCTTTCCCTCCAGATACATCTTAACAGTTAATGCAGACAAGATGGCATCTATTTCGTTATGATCTTCCGTGTAAGGTAGTTCAAGATAATTCCTTAGCTCTTTCAGAATCTTAAGCCTTCCCTCCCTACTCCTTTTGCTCCACCTCATACCTAAGATCCATCGAGTTGCATACGGGTAAACCTCAAAGATTTCTACACTCCTCTCCCTCAAACTCCTTGCAATCTCAAGACTAATCTCATGAATATCCTTAAGAAAAATTGGCGGAATTACCCTAATTCCAAGCTTGTGCAACTCTCTCTCACACTCTCTGAAGTAGCCATCCTTGGGCATGCTTAGAGGAGCATCTATACCAACAAATTTTAAGGGAAAATCAAACCTGAGCTCTCCTAAATATGTCACATCTCTTCCAACGATAACTGCCATATGACATTTCCTTTTTCCAACGTCAATTCCAGCTATCACAATCTTAATTCTTCCTTAAGCTTCAAAGCTCTTTCTATCGTCTTTTCTGTAAACCATGCAGTTTCTGGATACCTCCTCTTTAGATCTTCAAGCCTATTCATAAAATCCTCAAAAGATGTTTCTTTATCTCCCCTAACGAGATTATCGGCCATACATACGATCTTTTCCTCGATTGTTTCAGGCATGAAATCTCTGTCAACATTTATACCGAGTTTCTTTGCCTCTTCTTTAGTTATCCCACACGAGAAGTGTCTTTCAGCGATTCTTACGATCTTCTCATCTAACCCTTCCCTTCTGAGTATGTCACCAGTGTAAACGAAGTGTTCGATTCCGTGGGTTATAGCTCTACCTATGTCGTGTAAAAGAGCTCCAACCTTGACAGCTTCAATGTCAACATCTTTTAAATTATCAGCAATTTTTAGCGCAACTTCAGCAACCTTAATACAGTGTCTTCTAACATTCTGCTGAAGATTGTACTTATCCCAGATTTTAAGCACTATCTCAGGAATTTCCATGCTACATGAATCACCGAAAACTTAAAATTGTTGTCGAGTAAGTTTAATAAAAAGTAAGGGGGTATTGGCAAAAAATGAGTGATATATGTCCGATTTGTGGATTGCCTAAGGATATATGTGTCTGTGAAGAGGTGGCAAAGGAACAACAGCAAATAGTCATAAAAGTAGTCAAAAGAAGATACGGAAAGGAGGTAACTGTGATAGAAGGCATAGATGGATCGCAGATAAACTTAGAGGAGCTTGCCAAGTTCTTAAAAACAAAGTTAGCTTGTGGTGGAACGGTTAAGAATGGTGTTATAGAGTTGCAGGGCAACCATGTGGCGAAAGTTAAGGAGCTTCTGATAAAGAAAGGATTCAATCCCGATCAGATCAAAGCATAAATATTTCTTTTTATTTGCGTCGAAAGTTTGTTCATAGATATAGTTAGCTATATCAATTGATTGGCAACCAAATTTTTAACAGTTAATCCTGCCCAAACTGTGAGAACAACTTATATATAGTTCCGTGAAACTCCACTATGCTTTTTATTCTGCCCATTAATGTCTTCCAAGCGTACTCGTCTATTTCGAAGTTAACGTCTTCATACTCAACATCTTTAAGTATCAGACCATAGGCTGGAGCGGGTTCAATCCTTTCTCTATGCCTTTCAGGATCTAACATATCTTTAAACCATTCCAAAGTTCTATGCCCACTACCAACTTCACTCAGAGCAGAAACTATGCATCTAACCATGTTCCATGTGAAAGCATTCCCAACGATTTCAAGTATGACAAAACCGTCATCAACCCTAAGCTCAATATCGTAAATCGTCCTCACACACCTTCTCCTCTCACCAAACTTCTTTGTAAAGTTCGAGAAATCGTGTGTACCTAAGAGAAGTTTACTTGCTTTTCTCATTGCGGAAATGTCATAACCTTTAGCTGGTAAAACGTACATGTACGTTCTCCTTTTTGCTCTCCTAGGGTTGAAATCGTCGTCAACCTCACTCCAAGCCCAGACTGTTATATCTTCTGGTAAATGGGCGTTTAAAACTCTTGGAAATATCAACTTCTCTATGTTTAAAGCTATAACTTGCCCAAAGGCATGGACACCAGCATCTGTCCTTCCAGCACATCTGAACTTTGCCTTCTTTATATCTATCCCAAGATTTCTGAAGGCTTTAAAAAGTTCACCAGCGACAGTTCTTACATTGGGCTGATATTGAAAGCCATGAAAGTTCGTTCCTATGTATGCCAACTTATAGGCAACTCTCATGGACAGTAGGAGTTGATTGTAAGCTATAAAAAAGTATTTATCTTGTCTCCTTCAAGATCTTATTCAGTAGTTTCTCAACCCTTGAATATATCTCATCTCTAACTGCCCTGTAAAAGTTTATATCTTTACCCATTGGATCATTCACATCCCAAAAAATAGTCTTGTCTCTTGGGAAGTTTCCATTACACATCGCAACTATCAGATCAGCTTTCTCAATCATCTCCTCTGTCAAAGCTTTTGGCTTTCCATCCCATTCTATTCCAATCTCACTCAAAACCGCCTTAGCTTTGCTTGAAATTCTTTCCGCTGGTCTTATTCCAGCACTGATCGCCTTAGCTTTTCCCTTAGCTAAGTGGTTGAATATAGCTTCAGCCATTTGAGAACGAGATGCATTACCTCTACATATGAACAGAACGAGCATTCTCAACCACCTTTGTTATTCCATAACCGACATATATGATCTTATCTACACCCAATGCATTCAACACTTCTTTCCTGTGAGTAACAACAACGGCTGTAATCCCAGCACTTCTTACAAGCTCTCCAAATTTCTTAGCAACTCTCATAGCTGTAAGCATATCTAAATGAGATGCAAACTCATCTATAAGTATTAAGCTAGGTTTTTCAGCTAATAGTGATGCTAGTTTAGCTCTTTCTCTCTGCCCAGTTGAGAGTTCTTTAAATTTAGCTCTGTAAAGAACAGCATCTGAAAGACCAGTTTTGTTCAATATCTCAACGGCCAAGTAGATGTCGCCGCACTTGTTATAAATGTGCTCCACTATACTTTCATCTCCAAACTCTGGCTCGATCTCGTTTGGAATTAAAACAGATACTTTACACCTTTCGGCAATTATCTCTCCAGATGTAGGTCTTTCTCCACC
>Ga0190313_1001592_pt1 | contig 12018 bp, 14 predicted proteins | sample 4870071011_MG_FD_169989 | JGI IMG/M metagenome (GOLD analysis project Ga0190313, IMG submission 169989) | Hydrothermal vent sediment bacterial communities from Southern Trench, Guaymas Basin, Mexico - 4870-07-10-11_MG | ecosystem: Environmental > Aquatic > Marine > Hydrothermal vents > Sediment ...
GCGCCAGATGGCTACTCCCCCAGATAGATAGCTAGAAATAGCCAAGAAAAGTAAGCAGTAGGTGTGTATGGTCGCGAAGCGACACTAAGGCTTTTTATTCAAGATTCTGCTAATGTTAGAAATCCTGATATTTTTAATGCCAAAATTGTAGTATGTTATTGGATTCGCTGCTTGTGATGAGCCAGCTGAAAGCTGAATGCGTGATGATGGTTAAAAGCTCTGACTAAAAAGGTGATTATGTTTGGTCCTAAAGAGGATCTTCTTCAGGTTTGTAGGAACAATATTTCTGCCTAGGAGAACCTTCAGGGTCATTACAAAGGAGAGAGTGAACTCCTTGGAGGGGCCTGTGGTATCGTCAGTTGTGTTTATGGGCTTTGTGGTGGTAGTGTATTTTGTGAAAGGATCAATATCCATCTATACGGCCCTATACTTATTCTGTCTTCTACATGGCATATGGTTTGTCTTCACGTACTTTATGCATAGGATCTTCATGTACGCTTATGGGATCTCAAGAAACTTCGCTGAGTTCTATGGTGTTGTTAGTTATTCTCTACCATCGAGCACTATAATCTATCTATCTGCACTTGCTATCAAGTTTCTAAAGATCTCAACATTAGTAGTCATCGTGAGCACAACTATATTGCTTCTAAGTGTCTGGCTTCTGTGGCTTCTGTGTCTCATCTACATCGCAACACACATATATTACGATGTTCAACCCACACAGTTTCTTACGACCCTTTTGATGGTGCTTATGACGCTACTATTTGTCGGAGCGTACATATATATCGCATTCAATGAGTTCTTTAAGCCACTTATCGAGATGGTGAAAATAGAATCAGCGAAATTTTCTAGGCTACCATAATCATCCTATAATGTCATTTATGGATAGAGTATCCCATCCAGAGCTCGACCAGAATCTATCTTTTATTCGCATCTATGATGGTCCGGGGATTGCTAATTTTTCGTATAGTGCTATGTGAATAGGTATTATCCTATCGGGATGATACTTAAGTGCTGTTCTGTAGGCATTTTCACTCAGTTCCTCATATAGTTCGTCGCTTTTGAATATCTGCTTTATGTACCTGCGTGCCTCTTCCAAGCTTTTGAATGTGAATCCATTGCGGCCATGCTCTATGAATTCGCTATACCCACCCTGGGCATACGCCACAACCGGTACTCTGTGAGCCATAGCCTCCAATGCTGCGAGGGAGAACGTCTCGAATTCGCTTGATATTACAAAGCATCTGGCAGAGTATAAGAGCGCCTTGAGTGTCTCATCATCAACAAAACCAGTGAATATGACGTTTGGTGGTGCTACTTTTCTGAGGGGTTCTAGGAGTGGTCCTTTGCCCACTACTATGAGTTTGTATGGGAGTTTAGCGAATATCTTGAGGATGTATGGGAGATTTTTCTCGTGGCTGATACGTCCCACCCAAATTGCGTATCTCTTATCTTCTAAGAAGTCGTATATCTCACTAGCTTTTTTGCTTGGTATCTTGTATTCCCATCTGGGTAGTGGGTTTGGGATCACGAGTGTTCTTCTTGATATGATCTTCGCTCTTCGTGGAAGATACTTCATTAGTTCGTCCTTAGCGTACTTTGATGGGACTATCACAACCTTCGACTTGAGGAGGGATCTGGCTAAAAAAAATCTATCTACCTTAGAGATGGGCTTATAGAATATGCCAAAGCGGGTCTGTGTGTAGACATTGACGAGTGTGTGGTATGTAAGTATTATTGGTGGTTTCCACCGAAGGGGGCGAAGAGCAATCCGTAGTTGCTCGGTAGCTACATAGGGTGTATGCGCATGGATGACATATCTGGAAGGCTCTAGGATTCTACGTATATTAAGCCGGAGAGCGATAAGCGGATCAAATGGTCTGGGAGCTCTAAAATCCGAGTATATGAATTTAAGAGAAAACGAATTAAGTAATATCTTCTTCGATAGCCCATCCCGATGCACGCGTAGTGCTTCCTTCTGAGGGTATGGCGCTATAAGTATTGTCTTCACACCGTACTTAGAGAGCTCCTCTATGAAGAGGTCAACTATCCTCGCCACACCGGACATTAGGGGGTAGTACGTGTCGGTAGTCATTATGATTGTGAGATCTCGAGGCAGTTTTCCCCCCTCGGATTAGCATCCTCTAAATGTAGGAAAAACTATAAAAAATCCCAGAAACACTTCCCCCATTTTATTTAATATAAGTTAAGGTAATAATCAGAGAGCAGGTGGTTCAGATGTCGGGTCAGGAAGAGGATGAGGGGGAGCATCAGAAAAAAGTCGCTATGATAGCAATAATAACGTTTGGACTCATAAGTCTCTTTGGAGACATAATATATGAGGGAGCGAGAAGCGCGATTCCAACATACCTCGAACTCTTGTTGGCACCAGCATTTATTGTTGGTCTAGCTGTTGGGTTAGGGGAGTTCCTCGGTTATGGCCTCAGATTCTTCACTGGATATGTTGCAGATACAACACGTTCCTATTGGGGTCTCACAATTACTGGATATGTGTTGCTTATCTCAATTCCTCTCCTCACATTCTTTGTTGATTGGAAAATAGCCATAATACTCGTGGTTCTGGAAAGAATAGCTAAAGCTATCAGAACCCCTGCAAGGGACACCTTAATCTCCGTGACTACAAAGGCTATTGGGAGGGGAAAGGCGTTCGGTCTCCATGAACTCATGGATCAGATAGGGGCCACTGTGGGTCCACTCATAGTTACTGCCGCCATATGGTACAAGCTTCAGCAAGGAGCAACAAAAATCGCTCAGTTGCGATTCGCATTTATGGTACTCTTCATACCATACGTGATACTTCTGATTGTTCTTTTCAGCGGGTATCTGAGGCTAAAAGCACCTACGCAACAAGCTTTAGTGGGCGCTAAAGCATCAATGCGTCCAGAACCCCTATCTGGAAAATTCTATCTCTACTCCCTAGCAGTGATGATAAATACTGCTGGTCTATTCCAAGTAGCACTTATTCTGTATCGAGCCACCGAGATATTCATGGAGATTCTATGGATAGTCCCCCTCGTATACCTACTTATCCAAGGAGTAGACGCCATAATAGCGCCGATAGCCGGAGCGGCATACGATAAAAAGGGAAGATCCATTCTGATAATTCCCTTTATCCTATCGGTATTCCCAACGATATTCATAGCTCTACCATATCTCAGCATAACAGGAATATCTATTTCACCAGTAGCCTCAATAGTTCTAGCAGCACTATTCTATGGGATGGTGCTAGGAATGCAGGAGTCTATCTACAGAGCCGCAGTCGCAGATCTAACTGGAATCGCTAAGAGAGGACTAGGATACGGCGTGTTTAGCACACTCTACGGACTTGGATTCCTAATATCGGGAGCTGTCTTGGGATATCTACTTGATCTCTCAAAGCTAAACCCAGTATACATGGCGTATGCGGTCATCTATACAGTAATACTGCAGATAATCGCGATAATCCTATTGAGTGCGTCAACGAGGAAGTAGCCAAAAAAGTATTCGGTGCTACCCCTATTTTTTATATTTTGAGGCAATCTTATACTTCTACTCATCATATAAGTTGAGAGATAAAAGCACAGTAATGATTCTTATGAGTTCCCTATACATTGTTCCTAATACCTCGTATGCTTTCGAATATATCTGCTTTTCATATGGGGTTAATTTTGTTGATAACTATCTGAGCTAAGATGTTGGAGATAAGAATTCGGATGCAAATCGGTGTGTTGGTGGTATCGTTCCTCATACCTGTTGCTTTTAATGTTGCTATGAAAATTGCTATTCCGCTTAAGATAGTGTCTGTCGGTATCCCCGAGGGACTAGCAATACTTCCAATACTGGTTAACAATGTTTTTCAGGTGTTTACTAGACCTATCGCTGGGTGGCTCGCTGAGAAAACTGATCATAGGATTGTTTTTGGCTCAGCAACCCTGCTCTACGGAGCTGGCTTTATGCTGTATCTATCCTCAAGAACACCCTTTGATGTGTACATATCCAGTATAGTTCTAGGTTTGGGTATAGCATCGTTTTGGTCTGCTTTTCTCGCCTACTCGAGCTATATTGATGAGAAAAGCGCATCACAAGGACTAGCTAAGGCTCTATCAATTTCCTTTGTTGGTGCGTTTGTTGGAACTATTCTTAGCGGTTTTGTGTTTGAGTACTATGGATTCCACGGAACGTTTGTGTTTGCAACAATAGTTGCGGTCTTAGCAATCTTCTTTATTCTCCTTCTCCCAAAAATGGAAACTCACGAGATAGACCTTGGAAAAGTGTTGCGGATAACGAGTGGAAATATTCGCGATCTATTTCTGAATGCGAACGCCGTTTCTCTTGTGCCCATAGTAAACACGTATGCCCCCATACTTCTGATAGATGCTGGGGTCTCACCTAGCATCGCAGGCATAATCTTAACAGCATTCCCAATTTTCTCAGCTATCACACAGATTTTGGGAGGATATTTGTACAGACCAATAATAAGATACAGGATAATAATAAACATCTTGGCTAACTTCTCAATGATACTCTTCGCTCTCTCAGCGATTTTAGACTTCCTACTACTAACAATACCACTTTTCATTATGTATAGCTTTGCCTCAAGCCTGCTATTTACACCGCAACTAACAAAATCGATAGAGGAGGGGAGCGAAGCTAGAGCTGTTGGTTCAGGAAGCTTCGGATCCGGGGTGAATGTTGCTAGGGTTCTTGGATCGGTAATAGCCACTACGGGGGGATACATGGCAGAGGAAGGCCTTATCGGCATTCAGCCTGCTGGATCAGCAATAGTTTTTGCCTCTGCAGTATTCATTTTTATAAGCACACTTTCAGCTTGTGAAGAACACCTTAAAACGCGGTAAGCAACTCAAAGTAGAACAAATGGGTATATAATGTGAATTATTTTGTTGCAAATTCGAATATTAGTGCTTTCTTCTTAAACTAATAATTCCATTTTTAGTATTGGGTGATGGAAGATTCCACAGAAAGGTAAGATCTCGGATATTGAGCTAATAAAACTGCTTATGGAAAATGCTAGAATGTCCTTTGTTGAAATTGCTAAGAGGTTAGGGGTAAGCGAGACGGCTGTAAGGAAGAAACTACAGAAACTTGAGGAGCTCGGAGTGATTAGGAGGTATACTGTTGAAGTCGATCCACGGAAACTTGGCTTCAATATTATCGCACTCATAGGGTTAGACACAGCCCCTGAGTCCTACATAAGGGTGATCGATGTACTCAGAAAGGACGATAGGATCGTAAAGATGTATTCTTCGAGTGGTGACCATATGATCCTAATAGAAGTCTGGTTTAGGGATTCGGAGGAGATGTCCGAGTTTGTCAAAAAATTAAACGACATGGAGGGTGTAACTCGTGTCTGCCCAGCAATACTAATAGAGAGACTAAAATAGATTCCTCTGTGATCGCATGGAGGCTTTATACTTCTATTACAGTTTGCTAATTATCGTAGTACATGCCTCAGTGCTTAGCTGTACATTTGATAGTCCCCACGTATTCATCTGAGCTCTCCTAGAATTTTTAGATAAAAACATACTGCTCTCTCCGATCCCTCAATATTGATATGCTATTCCTAGTATAGGTTCCTCCAGCTTTAGCTTTTCTCGGTAGAATGATAAAAAAGAGAAGAAAGCATTCGCATGGAAATTCTCATGATGTAGGTTAGTCCTTAGGCCTTGTTCTCACATATCTTAGTATGACTATAATTATTCCCACAACAGCCATTATTAGCCATATTAGCAACACTAGCTTCGCAAGCAACAGATAGTCATTAGGGATCGTCATTAACTCCCAACTTTTAATTATTACCGTTTGACTATCATCCTGCGTTACGTATTGCATCTGCGGAACTAGTATCTGCAGTTCCTCTGGATACATGTTAGCTACGAATAGCCACGGGATAAATATTATCCCCATAAGCGATCTCACGAAGTCAATTATGTAGTTCCTTGCACCGCTGTAAAGAACATAGAAGAACGATGATACCCTCAAAACAGTATTGGCGGCAAAGTAGATGATAATAGTGTATATTAGAAGACTCATCAGCCAATTGAAGTCAAAGAGCGTATTGATCCTATAGGCAATATATGCGATGATAACGGATAGCGTCGCTGAGAATGCATCGGGCCATGGAGAAGCCCTCTTATACTTTATCCTTTTAGGTTTAGGTTCAACCTTCTTCTTCGTTTTTCTTAGCCCAAATGATTCCATGATATCCCTAAAAACAGCCTTAACCTTCTCCGCTAGCTCGGGAGAACTCCCGATTAATGAAAATGCTATGTATAGGAAGATAGCAACAATTACTATTGACACGGCCGTATATGCTACTTCGGAGACCAGAATCGATATGGCTACCTCGCCCCCAGAAGCGACACTCTGGATAATCGAAGATATCGCACCAATAATTATGGCAATTACTAAAACAGCCAGAGTTATCGTGAAATATGGGTAGAGATCCTCTGGTATCCCAAGTTCCATTCGGAACTTTCTCCTACCCCTCCCTACCACGTATTTGCTGGCGAGTTTTCTTGGAGGGCCCAAGTTATGAAGAATCGTTAGAACATTCTCTGGTGTGAGACCTCCCATGTCCTCAGCTTTGTCTATGATATGTGTCCTAAGCTCTGCGATTACGTCATCCGCTATATCCTCTGGCAAATACCTTCTGACTTCTTCTAAGTATTCCTCTATGATACTCATCGCGTCCTCGCTGGACATTCTCACCACCTCATAATGCTCTCAACAGCAACAACTAGTTTCTGCCAGAAGGGCTTCACGGCGTTTAGAAATGCGAGGCCCTTCATTGTAATCTTATAGTATCTACGAGCCTTACCTTCCTGGAACATCCACTTAGCACTAACATAGCCCTCATTCTCAAGCCGTCTAAGCAGAGGATAGAGTGTTCCCTCCTTAATCTTTAAAACGCCGTTACCGAGTTTTTCGAGAACCTTAGATATCTCATATCCATACATCTCGTTTTTACTTAGGAGTAGAAGGACACACATTTTCAGAACACCCCTCCTTATCTCCCTCTGCCATCTTTTTATATCACCGCTTATATCAATCTGCATTTAAAATACCTAGCTAAACTATGTATATTGCCATATAATGTATATTGCTGTACAAGGCTATATTAAGTTTATGTATATAATGGCTTCCTCATGCTTCTTTCCCTTATGGAAGCTCGGTTTCCTCAATTTTCTCCTATCTATCTTTTGCTGGATACGGTAGGTGCATGTCAGAAGCAACACAAAATTCTTCTTTCCAGTTACGAACAATGATAAGCTAAGAGGTGCGTCATAGAGTTCCTCTTTTAGCATTATAAGTTTGATCCAGAAGCAAGAAATCTGACAAACGAAACAGAAATCTTCAAAACATGCTAAAGTGATGTAAAAAAACATTCTACAAAATATGGCTAAGCAATAATCAAATGAAAGCTATTTTGGTGACTGTGGATGAAATTGTCCTTTTATATCCATTTCCCTAATAGTAGTATCTCTTATTTTCGTAATTATATCAGGTAAAGCAACAGGCCATCCAGCAACATCCTGAGAAATCACTACATCAAAAAGCTTTCTCTCCTTTAAATATTGAACATAAGCTTCTACTAAAAATTAGAAGAGCTCTTTTGCATGCCTCTAGTTCTATAGTAATTCTTCTTTCATCGCGGTTCTTTCTTGCCCCTATGTTGATTTGTGAATAGTGTTAGATCGATGCAGGTTTTTCGACACGCTTAATAATCTCTTTTTTGGTAACGTGCCTTTTCCAGATTACTGATAAGGTCCATCTTAGAATATTCATTTTTAATCTGGTTATATCTTATTTCCTTCATAGTGGGTAGAGATGGAGTCCAACAAATCGATGAAAGTAGCTAAAAAATGGATAGAAAAAGCAGACAGAGACTTACTATCGGCAAAAAGTTATTCGAGGAAAACATCTATGATTATGCACTTTTTCATGCTCAACAAGCTGTAGAGAAATATTTGAAAGCTTTCTTAGTCTCAAAGAATAAGCCACTAAGAAGAACCCATGATATAGGTTGGCTAATCGAACAGTGTGCTGAAATAGACTCAGATTTTTCAAAGCTATATGATATTGGGGCTGATGAGTTGTATCCTATAGGGATAGAGGTGCGCTATCCAACATCTGCAGAAGTATTGAGAGAAGAAGCAAAGGAAGCCATCGACATTGCAGAAAGCGTTGAAAGATTCGTGAAAAGAAAACTGTCTCTTGCATAGTGAGGTGATAGAAGTGGACTTCAGAGAGAAACTCAAGATTATAAAAGGCATTATTGTTGAGACGGCCAAAAAATATAACATTGGGATATTCAAGATAATTTTATTCGGTTCTAGAGCACGTGGAGATTACACGGAGGACTCGGACTGGGATATCCTTCTAGTAACAGAAAAGAAAATCGATAGAAAAACAAAGCGTAAGTTTTTAGTGGAGTCGAGACGAAAAATAATTAAGACAATAAATGACCCAATAGATATAATCATCATCGATAAAGATCACTTTGAGGAATACAAAAACATCTATGGTGACATAGCGGGAATAGCCAAGTTAGAAGGGATAACCATATAATCTCTCAGGCAAGACACTACACATCCATTCAGAAAAACACCATACCCAGCATCTTCTAGTGATGGTATCAAATAATCTTAATGATCGCTCTATTAAAATGATATCCTAACCGTTACAAATCTCCCAGTTTTGGCATCAAAGACTACCATAAGAATCTCAAGGTCGTAGTTAGCGGATTGTTTGGCTAGTTACTTGGTGTTTTATGGTGTCTAGCTTTCCTGCATGGAACTATCTTGGGAACAGCGATAAGCATTAAGGAAAACAGAAGCATAATCATCATTGGACTAAGCCCTTTCTTATTTAAATCCTTATGCCCACTGGGCAAGCCTTAATGTGGACGTCCTGGGATGTACAATGTGCGTCTAAGCCTCTCTACTGAAACCCAAACATTAAGCCTCTCGTCGAATAGAAGTAGGAGTGTCATACATCAGATTTTTCTCAAAATATTATGTGCAGCACATGATATTTACCTTGGAGATATTCAAAGCAATAACTCGAAAAAACAATTGTTAGATTATTGCAGCGAATTCAGAGAGGAACCTAGCCATAAGAGAAAAAGAGGTAACATCCCCTTATAGTCTAAGTTTCTTTTCCGATGACCATAAACCATGTATGTTGCAGTAGGAGAAAGCAATTAGTTTCCCCGGCTTCTCGGTACGAAATGTAAATGTTGCGATGGGCTCCGTATAGATCCCGCTTGTATTTGGCCCCTGTGTTGATTCCCCGTGAGCATTGAATTCAACAAAACCTATGTCACATGGAAATGCTGATCCTTCTGGCCAGAATATCAGTCTTATCCACCTTATATGGTGCTCAGTAGTATTCGGATGAGGAATCTCTTTGCCGACCGACACGCGGACTGTTATTGGTTTCCCCCTCTTTGCTTCACCAATGATCTCAATTGCGGGGACATGTTTTTCAGTCTTCCAGTCAGCGGTTTTGAAGATAGAAGACATACATACCACCAGCGAGCATGGTCAACTATAAAAAGAAGTTGAATTATACGCTTTTATAGCAGAACCACCAATCATAGCATTCTAATTCCTTCTTCTTTGCTTTTTCAAGACGCTCATTCGCTGTTTTCTCGTCTGATGCGGGCGGAACAATAACTTTGTCTCCGATGAGTTCGTTGTTGGGCCAGTTTGCTGGTATGGCAACACCATGTTCATCCGAGGTTTGTAGAGCTTTGACAAGCCTTAGAATCTCATCGATATTCCTACCAACTTCCTGAGGATAGTACAAAACCGCTCTTAGTACACCGCTTGGATCGATTATAAACACAGCGCGGACAGTATTTGTCCCTTTCCCAGGATGGATCATCCCTAGTAGCTGTGCTATTTTCCCTAAGTCATCGGCAATTATTGGGAACTTTATCTCGATATCTAGCTTCTCCTTGATCCACTCCACCCACTTAATATGAGAGAATACTTGATCAATCGAAAGTCCGATCAACTCAACTCCAAGCTTCTTAAACTCATCGTATCTCCTCTGAAACGCCACAAATTCTGTAGTACAGACAGGCGTGAAGTCCGCTGGGTGGCTGAAGAGAACTACCCATTTACCCTTATAGTCGTCTGGGAAATTTATTTTACCGTGTGTTGTTTGGGCCTCAAAACTAGGAAATTTCTCCCCAAGAGCGGGGATTGATACTCTTCCTATTTCTTCATCCATTTTGATCACCAATATTATGATAACGTAAATCGCATCTTAAATTGCAAAATATATACTTTAAGGTTCGAAAAATGAACAAAAAGTTTAAATTCCTCGATACGTTAATTATGCTCTTAGACTCAGCATCCGAGACTGTGGGGTGTGAATATTGCTATGCTACTTCGTATACTCCGCTATACTTGCTGGTCTCGTTGCTACATCTATTGGTGGAATCCCAATCCTAATCATAGGAAAAGATGTTCATAGGAGATCCTTCGATGTTGCTAATGGTTTCGCAGCGGGTTTAATGCTTTCAGCTTCAATCTTCAGTTTGCTGCTACCTGGCTTCGAGATTGGGGGTCTCATACCCATAACTTTTGGTTTTCTACTTGGAATGCTCTTTATCCTTCTCTTGAAAGACAGAGTACACGTCTTCTACTACAAGCTACGTGGCGAGAATTCACAGTTTGATATGCACAGAGCACTCCTAGTATTCATAGCAATAACTCTGCATAATTTCCCGGAAGGTATGGCGGTCGGTGTGGCGTTTGCGTCAGGAAATTTAAAACTGGGTTTTGAGGTTGCCCTAGCTATAGGTATTCAGAATATCCCGGAAGGATTTGCTGTAGCGGCACCACTAGTTGCTATAGGTAGGTATCCGCGAAGAAAGGCTTTCTACTTTTCCGTTATAAGTGGATTGGTAGAGCCTCTAAACGCCCTATTCGCCTATATATTGGCATCCATAATTCGTGGTCTTCTACCCCATTTCTTCGGCTTCTGCGCAGGAGCAATGATGTTTGTTGTTCTAAACGAGATGATCCCTGAGGCACAGCATGGCGAGTACTTCGATGTGTCTACGATAGCGATACTTACAGGTTTCCTAGCAATGTTTATCCTCGATGTTTCCTTATAGAATTCGGATCGGAGACATCAAGACCGACATTTAGGTTTAGGCTATCATCTCCTTTTTTGAGTATTCATTGATTGTTAGTTCCATTACTAATGCGTCTTCCCCATCGCGATAGTATCTCCTTATGATACCAGCCATTCTAAAGCCTAGTTTCCTGTAGAATCTGATAGCAGCCATATTCGAAACTCTGCACTCCAAAATTATCTTTTTTGCGCCATGCGTCTTGAAGATTTCTATGGCCCTCATCATCAAGGCTTTCCCCACCCCTCTTCGTCTATGATTGGGATGAACAGCTATGCTATAGATATGACCATAGATGCAGTCTCTTCTCTCAATTGCTCCGCATACATAGCCTATGATCTCTCCTTGAAACTCAGCTACAAGAAAAACCGAAGCATAAAGTATCAGATAGCTAAGCAGGCGGCGAGAATATGGGTACTTAAAACTTAGTTTCTCGACAACATATATTTTCTCTAGATCGGTAGGTTCGGCTGGTCTTATTTTTATATCCAAGAATACATCCTCCGAGAAACCTGTCTCCATGAGGATAGAGTAAAAAGAAAAATTTATCTGCCAAATAAACGCTCCGCCCAGCTAGGCCACACAAAACCAGAATATATAAGCATGGCTGATGACCCAAGAGACGCGAGCTTTAATATTGTTATAATTACCATTAATGTAAGTGCCCAAGACTCTCTAATTGTTGCAAGAATACCATGTGGCACCATCAGAATTACGAGAATGAGCATTAGCATCAAACCCCAGGTGACAAGCTTTATCCTCTTTAGTCCTACTGGTGCCTTTTCTAGGTCGGCTATAATCTTTGTTTTTAGCGCAGCATAGAACTTTATCACTGCTAGAATCCCCAC
>Ga0190313_1001594_pt1 | contig 12013 bp, 10 predicted proteins | sample 4870071011_MG_FD_169989 | JGI IMG/M metagenome (GOLD analysis project Ga0190313, IMG submission 169989) | Hydrothermal vent sediment bacterial communities from Southern Trench, Guaymas Basin, Mexico - 4870-07-10-11_MG | ecosystem: Environmental > Aquatic > Marine > Hydrothermal vents > Sediment ...
TGATCCTTGGGGTATTAAAGTTACTGCCGTAGAAATAAAGGATATTCTTATACCGGAAGGTATGCAGAGGGCAATGGCAAAGCAGGCAGAAGCAGAAAGGGAGAAAATGGCAAGAATAACCAAGGCCGAGGGTGAATTTATAGCCACTCAGAAACTCATAGAGGCCGCAAGGCTCATAGAGGAGCATCCAATAGCTTTGGAACTCAGAAGAATGCAGATGGTTACCGAGGTAGGGGCTGAGCAGAATACAACCACCATTGTTCTTGTGCCATCGGAGTTCATAGAGGCGGCAAGAAGTATATCCAGTTTACTGAAGAAAGACTAGCATATTCTCGGCACGGGATCTCCAATTGGCCGTTCCACTATTCTTCTGCCTCCCACTTCTGTTCTGAGAACAACATAGTTGTGCTCCTCTGTTACCTCTCCTATTATTCTTGCATCCTTGCTTTCGGGTAGTTCTCTTATGCATTCCAGAACATCCTCAGCGTAATTTTCTCTAACTGCTATGAGAAATTTTCCCTCATTTCCGAGGGTAAGGGGATCTATGCCTAGAAGTTCGCATATACTCGCCACCTCCTCCCTCACCGGTATCTCTTTTTCATAGAGTTCTATTCCTACTTTGCTTTTCAACGACCATTCGTTGAGGGCTTCGGCTACGCCACCCCGCGTTGGATCTTTTAATGCCACAACACCACCTATCTCCAACGATCGCTCAAGAACTCTATGTAATGGGGCTACATCGCTTTTTATATTGCTTTCTACTCCATATTCTCCTCTAGCAGTCATAACCGCTATTCCGTGGTCTCCAACATAGCCCGTAATTATTATCTTATCCCCCTTCCTCAAATTTGAATCCATGAGCCATCTAGCATGGCAATTCGCTTTTTTCAGATTCTCATCAAGTAATGGATGTCTTTTGCCTATCCCGCTGGCAGTTATGAATATTTTATCCACACTTCCTTTTTCCACTACCTTAAAATCACCGGTTACTATGGCCACATTCGCTTCCTTCGCTGTGGATGCCATACTCCCCACTATTTTCTTTAAATCCTCAAGTGAAAATCCCTCCTCAACTATCATCGCCGTGGATATTGCCATGGGCTTGGCACCTATTGCACACAAATCGTTTACAGTTCCGCTTATCGCCAGTCTACCTATATCCCCACCAGGGAAAAATATTGGTCTCACAGTGTAGGAATCCGTGGTAAAGGCGACGCCTTCCACAACCGCGGAATCATCCAGAGCGCTCAGCGGAACCTCGCCGTAATCAGAAAAATCATAGGCAGAGATTATCTCCCTGATTATTTTCTCCATCGCTTCGCCGCCCGCACCGTCCTTCAGTTCTATGCGCATAGGACAGGGATATGTTCTATGAATTTAAAATCATGCGGGTATCAGAATCAGCAAAAGGTTAACTATTAAAGCGAGCAATCCGCATATGAGCATAATTTTATTTATTTCTGTAGCGGAAGATGTCTTTCCGGCGATCATTTTCTGCTCCTGCATGTAATGTCTGACTTCAATATCATCGTGATACTGGCTTCTTGCCATTCTGATATACGGATTTGAGGGCCCGGCATACGCCGCTCCCGACGCGTAATAAGTTATTATCAGAAATCCAAGAGATATCAGAAGGGCCAGAGGGGGACTGTACAAAATCCCTAATAATATTATCACCAGAGTTATAAAAATCCATACCACGCTGATTGTTCTCTCCCTCATTTTCCTCACCTCACAGGCCTGAATCTTATGAGCAATCCCTCCCCCATCCTCTTATATTCAATAATTTCAAACCTTATCATTTCCTCGTATTTTTTCGCTCCCTCTCCATCGCAGAGTGTGGGGGCGCCACCACCAATAACCACGGGAGATATGTAAACGGATAATTCATCCACCAAACCGAGTTTTATAAAAGAATTAATTATCCTTCCGCCGCCTTCCACCAATATTTTTCTGATTCCTTTGCTATAAAGAATTTCCATAAGTTTTTTCAAATCCACTTGCTCGGAGCCGCACCTTATTACCTCCACATGCTCGGGAAAACTTCTTTGGGGAGAGTTTTCCGTAGTGGCTATTATTGTCGGAGCGTAAGGTTTCAACAATTCCGAACCTTCAGGAATTCTCAACTTGGAATCAACGACTATCCTTTTTGGAGGCTTTTCCATATGGAAATATTTCACCGTTAGTTTCGGGTTGTCCGCGAGTACCGTTCCTATACCCACGAGAATTCCATCAACTTCTCTCCGTAGATGATGTACTCTTTTCATATCCTCTTCGCTGGATAATCTGGTTTGTTGCCTCGTTGCTAGTGCGATTTTTCCATCTATGCTCATAGCAGCATTTATTATTATGTATGGTCTCATAAAACAGCCATAATGTTTCGGAAAATAAATTTATTGTGATAGAACCTCGTCCATCTCCCTCTCAATAATTCTGAGGTGTCTCCTCTCCACTGTATCGGGAGATACCGAAATTATAAGTAAAAATTTGCTGACGGAAATCATATCAACGAGACTTCTCAGAAACTGTATGAATGAATCAAAACCGTTCTCACTTATCAGATATTCAACACCGTCTATGTATATTGCTCCACTCTCCTCTTTATTTTCCGTCAGAAAGTTCTCTATCTCGTACATTAGGTGTTCCAGAGCAGGTGGAACGGTTTCATAATCCTCGCTGCTTTTATGCGTAAGCCAAAGTATTTTGGTATCTCTGAGGTCATAGTTTTCCATAAGTTTTCGCGGATTCATTCTGCTAATACACAGTTTCTTCCCCTCAACATTTTCAAGAAACTCAAGGGAAACCGAGGGCTTATCTTCCTCAACCACATAGCATTTTCCTGGGCTGAGAACTACATCGTATTCTTCAACGGGTGCTTTCAAAACTTCCCTCGCCAAGTCCAGCGAAGGATTCTGATTAACCAATTTTGCAAATGCAATTACCCTTTTTATGGCTCCCTCAATCTCACGGGCGTTATGCTTGAACTTTTTCGCTATAAATTCTAAAACATCCTCATCAACATCTACCCCCATTTCTTCGGCGATTCTCCTGGCTATTGTTACACGGGTTTCAAACTCAGGTCTCTCAATGGTTACGGTAATCCCACCCTCAAGAAATGTCACGAGTTTATCAATTATATTCAGTATTTCCCTGGGATTTCTATCTATTCCTATGACCACCTGCTTTCCTTCCTGAACTTTTCTCTCCAGTAATTTGTAAAGGGCAAGTTGTAAATCTCTATCCGACGGTATGAACTGAAAATCATCTATAAGCAGAACATCCGCCGTCCACAAATCCCTCATGGTTGAGGGACCTAAATTTTCCGCAGAAATATATATTATTTTCATATCTGGATTTTTCTCAAGTATGGCGTTTCCTATCGCATTTATTAAATGGGTCTTGCCCAACCCTGAAGCGCTGTGGATTATAAGGGGATTAAGAGAACCGGGATTGTGAGCCACGGCTATTGCGGCGTTATACGCGAATACATTTGATTGCCCAAGAATAAAATTCTTAAAACTCATTGTTTGTATAAGATTTCCCATTTTTCCGTAACCGCAGAAATCGCAAACTCCGTTCTCATTCAGCAATTCTCCGCATATGGGGCATCTTTTACCCTTCTCGTAAGAAGAGAGTATATGAAAAATTTCTTCTTTTGTAGTTGGTTCCTCTTTTTTTGCTTTTTTTTCATAACTTCTAAAAATTTCTTCAGCAAGCTTCTCAACTTTCTCCACCGTATATGGATTTCTTAGCATGGATTTCAATTCCTTTACTCTCTCTTTGAAATCGGAATCTTTTATTTTGTTTAGTTTTTTCATAAGAGATTTTGCCCTTCTAACGAGATCTTCATATTCTTCCATTACAGCCCCAATATTATCGGAAGTGGCCAACCTCTTCTGCAGTTCCTCGGTGGAAAAACCTTCACGCTCGTACTTCTCCATATCGGGTAAGTCAAGAAGAGATTTGGGATTATTTTCTATAATTTCATCTATATTAACCTTGGCCCATAGTTCTATGGTGGATGTTTTCTTCCCTCCCTCCTCTTTTATTTTCTCCATGGCCTGCTTTCCGTATATTTTAGTGTTTTCCGTAAGAGCCATAGCTGCTACTATCAATCCTTTTTTTATGAGCATTATTCCCCAGAAGTTTTTCCCCTTGACTACGCATGCGCCAGTAAAACTATATTTTCCTGCAGTATCAAGATATGTATCCAGAACTTTTTTACCTCCCTTTGAACTCCGTATTATCATTCCTTTCATCTCTGGTATTTTCACCACACATCACAATAGCATTTTGCATATAATAAACTATCGGAGAGAATACAACTCATTGATGGTGATTACATAGGAAAGAATAAAGTAAAGGATTGAATTTAACCTCGTGAAATGACCATCAAAAAGGCTATTTGGATATGTTATCTACTATCGCTTATCGTTGTTTATTCCGGAATATTTTTATCCGCGTATCTTTGGGGTGATTTTGATTGGAGTTACAATGCACTAAGTGATTTAGGTACTAGAGAAAACACCGCCATGATATTCAACACATCGCTTATCATTGGGGGGTTTCTTTTTGCTGTATTTGGAGGGTTTCTTTTAAAATTAGTGGATGAGTTTCCAGAACAAAATCTCGCTTCGCATCAATTTTTATCTTTATAATATCTGGCTTACTGTATTCCTATATAGGCTTGGCTACCTCAGAAATCATATCTTCAACCCTCGCCGTAATCAATATTTTCGTATATCTTTATATTTTCCACCGTTAAGGCAACATATTTATGCGTTTGTTTTTTACACATTACGATGAAATATCTCGTGATATCCGATGCTCACGGAAACGCCGTTGCTCTGCGTAAGGTTCTGGAAGATGCGAACTACGATGGAATAATTTTTCTCGGCGATGCTGTGGACTACGGACCTCAGCCCTCAGAGGTTGTGGATATTCTCAAAGACCTAAGGCCGGAAATTTGGTTACGAGGTAACCACGATGAAGCAGTTGCTCGGAGAATAGATTGCGGGTGTTCTCCAAAAACGCATGCCCTTAGTGTTCTCACAAGAGAGAAGATAAGTATGAAGGAATTATCGGCGGAGGATAGGAAATTCCTAGGCTCTCGCCCAATAGAGGTTGTTATGGGAAAGTTCTCCATTCTCTGTGTCCATGGCGCTCCGAGTAATCCGCTTTACGGGTATTTTAATGAGGAAAATGAGAAATATATGATTAAAATGCACGGCGGCCCCGTGGAACAAAATTATGTGTTGGTGGGCCATACTCATATTCCAAGTATATTTGGTTTTGAGGAATGGACAGTGATGAACCCGGGGAGCGTGGGACAGCCGAGGGACGGTGATCCGAGGGCTTCTTACGCAATCCTTAATACCGAGAGTATGGAGTTTGAAGTCAAAAGAGTGAAGTATGATGTTGATAAAGTTGCCTCGCTACTGCGCGAGAAACTTGGAAATGATGCAGAAAAATTAATAAAAATACTCAGAGAGGGAAGGGTATGAATGGAATAATAATAGCCGTAATAGCCATTGCATTGTGGATAGCAATTATAATAGTGCTCAAAAAGAAGTATCCCGAAAAGGTTTCTCTAATGGGTCCCGTTCTGCTTCTTAAAACGAAGAGAGGGAGAAAATTAATAGAAAAAATCTCTAAGAAAAAATTCTGGAAACACTACGCTAGAATTTGCATTTTTGTGTCTTATTCTCTCCTCGTTTTTTCTTTCGCCATGATCATTTGGGAAGCGTACATGGCTATGTATGTACCGAAGAGCCGGGCACCCTCCCCTGTTGAGGCCCTCGGCATACCCGGAATAAATCCAGTGATTCCCATAACTTACGGGATCGTGGGTCTGATAGTGGCTATAGTTGTTCATGAAGGTGCGCATGGAATTATGGCATCTTGGCAGAAATTAAAGATAATGAGTATGGGGATCGCTCTTTTTATAGTTCCAGTTGGGGCATTCGTTGAACCAGATGAGGAAGAATTAACGAAGGCCCCACGATACAAGAGGGTAAAGGTATTTTCCGCGGGTCCTTCTACGAATATAATAGTGGGACTTATTTCTCTGATGATATTTCTGGGTTCTGTATCGGCGATTTCTCCGAAGCACGAGGGAGTTGTGGTGATGGATGAATTAATATCATCTCCATTTCATTACGGTGATGTTATAGAAAGAATCGGTAATTACACCGTCAAAAGTTCTTCGGATATTTACGACATAAAATTGCCTCCAGCCCAATCGGTTGTTGTATCCGTGTATAGAGGAGAAAGAAAGTTAAACATAAACTACACCGCGGGTTTATACATAGTGGATGTACTGGAAGGGACTCCCGCCATTTCCGTCGGGATTGAGAAGGGGAGCATCATTGTGAGTGTAGATGGAAATCCAATATACAATTATAAATCATTTTTGGAAATTCTGGGACAAAAAAAAGCGGGAGAGACCATAGAACTTATCCTTTATAAGGATTCTTCATACAAACACTATAACTTAACTCTTATGGACAAATACGATTATTACAGCAAACAAGAAAGCGTGTGTATAGATGAATACAAAGGAAAAGGGTTTATGGGCGTGTCCGTGGCGTACATGGGTCTCTCCTTAGTGGGATGCTCAGAAATACTTCAATACATAGGAAGTTACTCCCTCCAATCTCCATTTCAGTCCTTCCTTAAATTTATCTCGCTGCCCTTTTTGGGTTTTGAGCCCCTTCCAAAGGAAATACAATCTCTATATTCCACACCACTTCCACTTTTCTGGGAAATAGTTCATTACTCATACTGGATTGCGTGGCTGAATATACTCGTGGGCTTGACAAATCTTCTTCCAGCTATTCCCCTTGACGGTGGATATATAGTAAGAGATGCACTTGCAAAAATTCTGGAAAAGAGAAAGAACGGCGAGAAACTAGCCGATAGAATAACAACCTCCCTGGCTTTCGTGGTTCTCTTTTTAATACTGTGGATTTTCCTCGTTCCCAGAATTTAGAAAAGAGTTTTCTGTATACCTTTTCCCCCACCAAATATTCTTTTATACGCGGGGTCTGAGGAAATTATGTCATAGTGGGTTATTACAGGTCTGTTTATTTTGAACTCGCGTAATAGAGAGGGATCAGCGGATACGAAGTTAGGACATAACTTACATTCTGATGCTTCCGATGCCAAGAAATAGCATTTTCCATTCCGATTGTATATGCATTTTTCAGTATCAATGGGCATCGGAAATGATAATGAAAGGATGAATATTAAGGTTGCTGCTCAATTTACAAACACGAACACATCCCTTTTTCTTCTGGGCGGGAGCGGGTCTTCCGCCGGGATCCCGATCGGTATTATTGCAACAGGTCTTTCTTTGGGAGGAAGTTTCAGTATTTCTCTGACCATGCTTTCGTTGAATGCACCCACCCAGCAGGTTCCGTACCCGAGCGCCTTGGAAGCGAGGAGTATGTTTTGGATAGCCGCTGCCGTATCCTGTATACAGTAAAGTGTCTCTCCCCTCTCCCCATAAACTCTGCCGGATAAGTGAGGAATGGCAACCACTACTATACATACATCCGCCTGATATATGAATTCCTGATTGTATGCGGCCCTCATCAGTTCTCTTTTAACATTTATGTTTCTAACTATGTAGAATTTCCAGGGCTGGAGGTTTCCGGCCGATGGAGCCATTATTGCCGCTTCAAGAATCTTTTTCAGGTCTTCATCCCTTACCCTTCCTCTCGCGTATTTTCTCACGCTTCTTCTTCCGTATATGCATTCAAGCGCATCCATATAATGAATACCGCTACCCAATATTTATATTTAACTCTTTCATCCCGAAACTATGGATGTGAAGAAAAACTACTTATCGCTCGTAGAGGAGGTTAGAAATCTCGCCCCAGACAGGGAAATAAAGATAGTTTGCGTTAGTAAAGGTGTGGATGTTGATAAGATACTGGCTGTTATAGAGGCGGGGGCGAAAATAATAGGAGAGAATAGGGTACAGGAGGCAAGAAAAAAATATGAATATATAAAGGGAAAGGTGGAATTCCACATGATAGGGCATCTTCAAACTAACAAGGTCAAGTACGCGGTGAAAATGTTTGATATGATTCAATCGTTAGATTCCGTAAAACTCGCGAAGGAAATAGATAAAAGGGCCAAAGCGATAAATAAGGTTCAGAAAACTCTGGTTGAAGTTAACACCTCAGGTGAGGAGAGTAAGTATGGGATTTTGCCTTCACAACTCCCTCTCCTTCTGGAGGAAATTGAAAAATTGAATAATATTCAGGTTCTTGGCCTTATGACCGTAGGCCCTCTCACCGATGACGAAAATAAAATAAGGAGTTCTTTTGCTACATTGCGAAAACTTAGAGACGAATACAGGAAAAAATTCGGTGGAAATATATTTTTAGAGGAACTTTCCATGGGGATGACCGATGATTACAGAATAGCCATAGAAGAGGGTTCCACGATGATAAGAGTCGGTCGGAAAATTTTTGGAGAGAGAAAGTATTAAATTTTGCTTCCGATAACCTCCTATGAATTATTTCATAAATCCTTGGGCTTCACAGCAATTCAAGGACTACAAAAAACTGAGAGAGGAGTTCGGAATAGATGAGTTCAATTTTTCACTTCCCGATGCGCCAGCAATATTTCGTAGGGGTGTGGTTTTTGGGCACAGGGGATTTGATTACATTTACAATGCAATAAAAAACAAGAAAGATTTTGCAGTTCTTTCCGGTCTTATGCCCTCGGGAAAGATGCACTTGGGCCATAAGATGGTCATAGACCAAATTCTGTACTTTCAAGAAAAAGGAGGAGATATACATATAGCATCCGCCGACTTGGAGGCGTACCATACAAGGGGAGTATCCCTTGAGGAAGGATACAGAACTACCATAGAAGAATATGCAAAATTTTACTTGGCTTTGGGTGTGGATTATGAAAGGGCAGAACTCTATTTCCAATCTAAGCGTAGGGAAGTGAAGGACTTGGCCCTAAAACTCTCAAAGAAGATCACGGTAAGCGAGCTATTCTCTATATACGGGTTTACAGGGGAGAGTTCGGTAGGGCATATATTATGTCCTCTTGTACAAATAGGAGATATTTTGCATGTACAACTTGACAAATTCGGTGGACCGAGACCGACGATAGTTCCTGTGGGCGTGGACCAGGATCCCCATATACGGCTAACGAGGGATATGGCTAGAAAGTGGAGGATTTACAGTTTTAAAGATGTTAATGAAAGAATCGGGATATTTTTGAAGGGCATTGAGGATGATGTAGAAAAATATCTCAAACGAGTTGCAGAATATCTAAATGTAAGTGCGGAATACAACATACCGTATAGGGCCATGTACATAGAAAAAATGGATAAAATAAAGTTGGATGTTGCTCTTGCGAGATTGGAGCGAGAAATTAGACATTACGGATTTGTTCCGCCATCGGCCACTTATCACAGATTGATAACTGGATTGGACGGAAATAAAATGTCTTCTTCAAGACCTGAATACGCCATTTTTCTTTCCGACGATTTGGATTTGGTTAGGAAAAAAGTTAAAAACGCCTTAACGGGTGGAAGAAAATTCGCCGAAGACCAGCGAAAATACGGGGGAAATCCAGATAAATGCACAGTCTATGAACTATTCGTTTATCATTTAGCGGAGGATGATAATTATCTCAGGGAAATATACGAGGAGTGTAGATGCGGGGGAAGATTATGCGGTCAGTGCAAAAAGGAGGCCGCAGAAAAATTAACGGAAATGTTACAAAGAACACAGAGAGAGGCAAAAAATATAACAGAAGAAGAAATTAAAAAATTTGTTAAGAACTATTAATCACTCGCCTTCTGTTTTTTCTTCCTCGCTTATTTCCTCTGATGTTTCTCCCTCTTCCACAGCTTCCGTGCTCTCTTCCGCGGGACCCTCACCCTCTTCTTCCGCTCCTTCTGGCGGTGGCACCTTCTTTTTGGTTAGGGTCAAGGCAATTCCTGCAACTACAGCAACGATAACCACGATTATCACTATAAGTAGCCATAGCGGTATTCCTGCACCGCCAGCACCGGCAGTGGTGAATTTGAATGTGTAGTCACTTGCCAGCGAACTTCCGTATATATCCATTGCGCTGGCCTTCACCGTTATTGTATATGTTGTGCCTTCCTTTGCTGTTATCTTGAATGTTATGGTTCTGGAATCATCACTCCATGCTATATCGGATATCTCTGCTTCAGGAGATACCGTTATGGCTTTCTCCACGCTGCTCCTGTTCATCGGATTGTTGAATGTTATGCTCACGGTTACCTTTCCGTCAACGATTTTGACATCCTTGGCGTTGTTGGCAGGATCGGTGGAAATTACCTGCGGTTGTTCTACGGCGGTGAATGTGAATGTAAAGTCGCTTCCCATCGGTATTCCGTTTACATCAGAGGCGCTTCCATCTATCTTTATAGTGTACTGTTCTCCGGCTATGGTATTCCTAAGGACGAAACTTATTACCGTGTGGTTCGTATTCCAACTTATTGAATCTATCGTGGCATTCGGTGTTATAGTTATTGCGTTTTCAACGCTCGTTGTGTTCATAGGTTCACTAAACTCTATCTCCACATTCACATCGCCCGCAGAGACAAAAGCATTGTTCTCAGGCATGGTTCTCACAACGGAGGGGGCGGAGGAATCCACTACGAAACTCCAAGATACTTCATCGCTGTTTCCAGCGCCGTCTTGCACGCTAACTGTTATGTTATGCTGACCATCCTCTAAGGTAACCGTTCCGGTAATATTGTTGCCGGACATCGTGAAGTACGATGTATAATCTTGGCCGTCTATGGTAACTGTGTATGATATCGTACCTGATATAACGGGATCTTCAACGCTGAACGCTATATCAACATCACTCGTTGTGACTATCGCTCCGGCTGCCGGGCTAATTATATTTATGACTGGTGGACAGTGATCTATAACCGTTATAGCCACGGGAACCGTTATAAATTTAGGATTGCCCGCCGGTCCGATGTATATCTCGCCGGTGAATGTGTCCGCTATTCCAGGCATCTTGTATTCTATAGTAACTGTATATGTCTGTCCCCCGCTCACAGGTCCTTGGGGCTGAGATACAACCTTGAACTTCTTCACGGACACTGGCAGTGAGGCTATCCAGTATAGGTCAAAATGACCTACACCATTTGGTACATCGTAGCCGAGTACCTTTATTATGTAATCTCCATCCTGAGGACTGTCTATCCTTACCTCTTCGTCGGCATCCCCATCAGCACAATAATCCAAGAATTCATCAACCTGTGCCTGTCCATCATGATTTGAATCGTAGAATATACCAAGATCCAGGTCGGGGGCGTCCATATGACCCCAAATATGTACATAGAAGTAACCGCCGGCGGAATATCCTTCAAGATGCACGATCTTCGTGTATTTTGCATTTGCAAGTATCTGAATGAAATCGCTCCCTGAAGTATCGTCCTGTTGTACCTCAATATTTGTGAGGTATTCACTTTCGCTTATCGCCGGTCCATAACTATCCACCTGTATTCCATCAAGGTCAGTAGCCGGAGTAACCTGAATATCAAAGGTTCCGTTGAGGTCATTGAGGTTGCTCGGTGTTATATCCAAAGTTATGTTTATCTGCTGCGGATTCACGGTCATATTTGAGAAGTAGAATTTAAGGGTAAAGTCCTCGTAAGGTGCGCTGCCACCGTAAAGTACATTGTGAATCATTATCTCCACTAGACCCGTCTGAGCTTTGCAGAATTGAACTTCCCTTGTGGTTCCGCTCGTGGTCTGCCACTTGTAGGCAACGGAATATGTGCCGGTATCCGTAAATGTTTGTTCGCTCATGGCTTTTATTTCAAGGGGTGCCTCCCCATATATATCTGGATAGTACTGCGAGAGAAAGTCAGGCTCTCCAGTGGCGAGGATGAAGACATCAATATCCGTCTTTTCATCCTGCCAAGATACATCCGCGAACATATTGTACTGCGAAACATCCAGGGATTCATCTACATACAGATAGAAGAATC
>Ga0190313_1001595_pt1 | contig 12012 bp, 11 predicted proteins | sample 4870071011_MG_FD_169989 | JGI IMG/M metagenome (GOLD analysis project Ga0190313, IMG submission 169989) | Hydrothermal vent sediment bacterial communities from Southern Trench, Guaymas Basin, Mexico - 4870-07-10-11_MG | ecosystem: Environmental > Aquatic > Marine > Hydrothermal vents > Sediment ...
CTTTAGATCTATAACTATACCTAGACCTTCAATACATTTATCGGACAAAACTACTTCATCTTCTCCTGGAGTTATTACAGCTCTTGCATCTATACTACTAATGTTATTCTCTTGCTCGACAATAACCCTTACCTTATCGCTTATGTAGGTTAAGCCTCTAAGGTTTGCGGGTCCCTCAAATTCTAAAGCTTTATTTATACCTAGACCTAGTTGTTCAGCTATTGATGGGGGAATAGATATTATTGGTTCTTCTGTCTCAAAACCTGTATTTAGCAAGGCTATTACATTTAGGCATTTGTCTTCCTTACATATCTTAATTGGTATTCTTAAACCCATGTTAAGTTATCCTCAGTTTCATTCTTTTCCATCTTATTATGATCTTACCTTCCTTAGCTCTCCTTTGCTTCTCCTTTATAGTTGCTTCATGTATTTGCTTAATTATCCTCCATGACGTCTTGTTCACTGTTTTCCCAATATTATTATTCATATTATTTGAGTTCTTAAGTCTTGTTATTGGCCTTAAAATATATAAGAGTCTAAAACTGTGTGGTGTATCGTAAGTGGTGGTTCCTATTGTGTTGCGAGTATATAATACTCTAACTAGAAGGCTTGAAATCTTTGAGCCTTTTGAGCCTAATGTAGTTAAGATGTATGTATGTGGTCCAACAGTTTATGACTATAGTCACCTTGGACACGCAAGGACTTATGTGGCTTTTGATGTAATTAAGCGATACCTAATGTTGAAGGGGTATGATGTAATTCATGTACAGAATATAACCGATATCGATGATAAGATCATTAATAGAGCAAGAAGTGAAGGAGTTTCTTGGAAGGATATAGCTGATAGATACATTAAGGATTACCTTGAAGCCCTTGAGAAACTTAATATACACATACATATACATCCAAGGGTTTCAAAGCACATTAATGAAATCATTGAATTTATTCAAGACCTAATAGACAAGGGATACGCCTATGTAGCTCCTAGTGGTAGCGTTTACTTTGATGTCGATAAATACGATGACTATGGTAGATTAAGTAACAGACTTAACAAGGAGCTTTGGGGACAAGAAGAAGAGTTCATAAGGGAAAAGAAGAACCCATACGACTTTGCCTTATGGAAGGCAGCCAAGCCCGGAGAACCGTGGTGGGAGTCACCTTGGAGTAAAGGTAGACCTGGATGGCATATAGAGTGCTCTGTTATGAGCTCTAAGTATCTAGGAGAACAATTTGACATTCATGGTGGAGGTCAAGACCTAATATTTCCTCACCATGAAAATGAAAGAGCACAAAGTGAGGCAAGATTTAGTAAAAGACCATGGGTTAAATACTGGCTTCATGCAGGGTTATTTAGATTTGCAGGAGAGAAGATGAGTAAAAGCCTAGGAAACATCATTACGCTTAGAGAGGCTTTTAAGAAATGGAAGCCTGAAGTAATAAGATTATGGCTAGCTACCGTTCACTATAGGAAGCCTGTTGATTTTTCTGAAGAAGCTCTTATTCAGGCCGAAAAGAACTATAATAGGCTAGTAAATACCGTTGAAACTCTTAAGAAGTTAATGAGGGAAGTTGATGTAGACTTTAAGTTAGGAGACGAAGATGTAAGGATACTTAGAGAATTAATTGAGATAAGAGAAGGTTTCTATAGCTCAATGGATGACGACTTTAATACTAGTGAAGCATTCAGCTACGTCTATAAGCTAACAACACTAGTATTCAAGGAATTAAGTAACAAGCCTAAGTATGCACTACTATTAAAAGCATACAACATGTTATATGAATTTAACCAAGTACTAGGGGTACTAGATAAGTATTTCATTGAAGCATCCATGGAAGCTGATATAGTAAATAAGTTAATTGAACTAATCGTTAACATAAGGCAAATACATAGAAAGAGAAAGGAATACGAAATAGCTGACTGGATTAGAGCCGAATTAGCTAAACTAAACATAAAGCTATTCGACTACAAGGATAAAACTACGTGGATTATTGAAAGGTAAGTTATTTAACACAAATATTTTTCAAAGGACATTCCCTACATCTATTCCTACTACAATACAACTTATCATGAACATATCCTACGGTTTGCAACCAGCCACTAAGTACATCGTAGATTCTTACGCTTAAACCTGTTAAACATTCATTGGATAAACTACAGTTTAAACAATATGCATTATTTAGGATGCAATGCTGTTTACTTGGTATAACGTATTTGTCCTTGTCTATTAATCCTAGATACCGAGTAAATCTTTGATAATGAACATCCGATGGAGTGTATATTGAACCTTTACCTGTGAATAGTAAGTATGCATCAGTAACCTTAGGACCTACATATTTTAACTTCATTAGGTTGAGTCTCTCAGCCCATGGATCCTCGTACGTTATTTTTCTTAGTTTAAGATAATCGGGTATAATCTCCATTAATTGTTTTAACTGATAGCTTCTCCCTACACTTTCAGTTAAGTCATGTAATGGTGTTAATTCAATGTCTTCATTCACTAAGTCTAATATCTTGTGCATCCATTTTATTACGCTAACGTGGTAATTTGCCCTACGTGATAGGAACGTTGCTATGAATATGAAATCCCTATCCCATGGGCTTACCATTAATTTTAGCCCAACGTATACTTCAAGTATTCTTTCAACTATGTGTCTTTTACTTCTCTTAACCTTTGCTAGAAAGTCATATGGATTGAACCATAATCCAAGCCATTCATTAACATAATTCTCGCATTCTTCAGAGTACACTATTGTATTTTCGTCTTCTACTATTATTTTGCAGTTCTTTCCTACTCCATATATTTTTAAAAGCCTATTTCCATAAACCTTGAATAGGAATGAAATAAAGCTGGGATAAATTGATATTTCTAAATTTATTGGTGTTTCCAGTTTAATTCTCTTCAATTCATTGTAACCTACTCTTTAGGATGCGTTATGGTTCGAGTATGTCGGGGGTTCGTGGATATAGTATTGCTTCATGTATTTTATCGAGTTTTAGCATGGTTTGTAGGAGTCTTTCAACACCTAGTCCAAATCCTCCATGTGGTGGGAATCCGTACTTGAACATTTCGAGATACCATCCAAAGCTCTTGGGGTTAAGTCCCTTAGCTTTCATTCTTTCTTCAAGTTTCTTGGGGTCATGTTCTCTTAGTCCTCCCGAAGACCATTCTACTCCATAGGTTCCTGGGCCGAAGAAGTCTATTCTATGAGCTATCTTGGGGTTATTTTCATCTACCTTGTAGTAGAAGGCTACTACTCCTTCAGGGAATTCTGTTACGAAGAAGGGTACTGTAAATGATTCGCAGAGAGCTCTTTCCTCTTCTGCTCCAAAGTCTTCCCCCCATGGTAGTTCTATTCCTTTTCTCTTTAGTATTTCGAGTGCTTCATCATATCCTATTTTCTCGTAGTGGTCGGGTACTTCAAGGTCTAATCCTAGTACCTTTAGGTCATTTTCGTTTCTTTCTAGTACTTTCTCATAGATGTATTTTACTAGATTGAATTGTAGGTCCATTAACCCATCCTTGGTGACCATTGCTGCTTCTACGTCTATTTGCCAGAATTCTGTTAGGTGTTTTCTTGTTCTTGATTTCTCGGCTCTAAATGATGGTCCTATGGTGAATACCTTTCCGAATGCTGGTATTGCTGACTGCTTGTATAATTGAGCGCTTTGAACTAGATAGGCGGTTCTATCGAAGTATCTTACTGGGAAGAGGTTTGCTCCTCCTTCAGTAGCTGTCGCTATTATTATTGGAAATTGTAGCTCGACGAATCCTTTCTTAGTTAGGAATTCTCTTGCTGCTTGTACAACTGTTGCTCTAATCCTGAATATGGCCCTTATTCTCGGCTTACGTATGTCTAAGTACCTATACTTGATCCTCGTAGGGAATTCTGCTGGAACCTTTTCACTTAAGTCTATTGGTGGTGGTGATGATGGTGAGATTATCTTTATTTCCTTAGCTATTATTTCTCTTCCAAGTTTGGCTATGGTGCTTTTAATCATAGTTCCTTTAACTTCGATAAAGTATTCACTACCGAGTTCGCTAACTATCTTCCATGTTTCAGGGCTTACTTCTTTTTTCTTAATGGTTACCTGTTCTATCCCATCAAATGTCCTTAAAACTATAAATACTATACTACCTAGTCTTCTAATCCCCATTACGTGTCCATAAACTTTTACTTCTTCTTGCAACTAATTCAACCTCCTATCTAAATCAAAATTGCTTAGAGGTTTAAATATGGATATTAGGACGATAATAGGTTATCTTAGTCCTAGAAGGTAGGTTGCAATAAGGAAGTATGTGGATAGTCCTAGTACATCTGTTAGAGTGGTGAGTAGTGGTGCTGATACTACTGCGGGATCAGCCTTGATTTTTAGTGCTATAAATGGTAATGTTACCCCTATGAGACTAGCTATTAATATAACTAGGATTAATGTTAATGACACAGTTAATGCGACGAGTAAGTCTCGTGAGGTAACATAAGCTAGCGTGAAGCCTGCTGGTGCAAGTATAAGTCCAAGTAATAATGCAGACATTGATTCCTTCAATAATATCCTGAAGAAATCTGTTGTTCTAGCTTCTCCTATTGCCAAGGATCTTATAACTAATGTAGCTGACTGTGAACCTGCATTTCCTGCGGTATCTATTAATAATGGTATAAAGAATGATAAAGCTACAACAGCTGATATGACATCTCTAAAACTACTAATAACAGTTACTGTTATTGATTCCATTAGATATAATACTATTAACCATATAGCTCTCTTCTTTACTAGATCAGTTATTTTAGCTGTAAGATACGCTCCCTTAATTATTTGGAGTAATCCTCCGAACTTAAGTAAATCTTCTGATGACTCTGCAACAATTACGTCAATAATATCATCGACGGTTATTGCTCCAAGGAGTCTTCCTTCAGAGTCAACAACAGGGATTTCAGTTAAATCGTATTTTACTACAAGCTTTGCGGCTTCTTCTCTATCGGCAAGCGCGTTGACTGTAACTCTGCACGGTAGTATTACTTCTCCTATCTTCTTATCCCTAGGTATCGTGAATAGCGATTTAACATCTATCCAGCCCTTTAATTTACCCTCATCATCAATAACGTATATGTAGTTTGTTTTATCGTAGAAGCCGAACTCGTTCTTAATGCTAAATTCCTTAATAACCTCAGCAACACGTTGCTTTTCATTGAATATTGGTATACGGGTGGTCATTACACCTCCTGCTGTTTCAGGAGGATAACCTAGTAGTGGTTTAACTTCCTCTAATTTCCAGTATGGTAATTCTCTTAGTATTTGCCTTCTATAGTATGGTGGTAGCTTCTCAATTACATCTGCAAGTTCGTCTGGAGGTATTTCGGGTGCTATTCTAGCTAACCTTGTAATTCCAATAACTTTAACAACATCTAGTAAGACTTCCTCAGGTAATTTCGCAAGTATCTTTACATATACGTCATTGCTTATTAATGCTGCAATAGTCCTTCTCTTCTCTTCATCAAGTCTTAGGAGTACATCAATTATATCTTGAGGAGTTAACTTTCTAAGAATATTGCTAACTCTATCTACCTTTCCATGCTCTATTAAATCGCTAATCTCATCGACTATCGCTTCTATATCAATTCTCGTAGTTCCCCGGATAGCATTAGTACTCATTTATAATGCACCTCTCGGTGTTTAGCTAAGTACCTATGCTACTTTATAAAAGTTCTTGTATAATATCGTAACAATGATATAGAGGAGTTGAGAATATTGAACAAGCGCAATGATGGTATTTGGAAAATACACTTAACACTATATGAAGAGAAGGAATACTATAACGTAAATGCGATACTAATTTCTCCTAGGAACATTAATGAGGTTTTATTGAAGTTAACTCCAGATGTACGTGAACTTAAAGTTAAGCATCCATGGAGCGTAAAGCGTATAGATAATGAGAAAGTAGTATTAAAATCGCCTGTTAGGGCTAATAGAGTAGAGCTTTCGTATTACTTGAAGCTTAAGGATAAACTATTACCCCAAGACCACTGGTATCCAAGACCTATTAATATCAAGTATATTTATTTCGAGATAGAAGCTGTATGTAATGCTCCAAGTACTATAATAGTAAATGGATTGGACTTCAATATTCGTGCATGGGGAAAGGAGATCTCAAGTTATTGGAAGGGATATGGAAAAGACATAGTATTAATTAAGGTTGAGAAACCCCTTATATTCAAGTCAGATAATATTATATTCATCTCTAAGGAAGTTGATAAGTATATACCTTGTAGTATTATATCGGAGTTAAGCGTTATTCTTGGTAAATTAAGTAAGATGATGCCAGTAACGTATAGTAGGGTATTGTTACTTCAAGGGGAGGATTCTTTGATAGATAATCCTCCATTAATAAGCTTTAAATATAGTTTAGGTTCAATACATAATCTATATTTAAAGCTTATAGCTGCTGCGTTAGGGTTGGATGTCAATACATTAAATATACATATAGTGAATGATATTTGCGATTACATATTGTATAAGCTTAGGATATATGGCTATGTAGCAGGTAATGTATTTAAGACATTAGAGTGCTTTGTAGGTGAAGAGAAGGTAAAGGAGATTATCTTTAAGAATCTTAATGACATTAATGGTTTAGTTAATGAGGTTAACTCCCTTCTAGGAACGTCAAGGATTGATACATATCCTATAACTAAGATTACTCTCTATAAAGACTCTGTAGAGATAATTGGTAATGGAGTTTATGAAGTTAGGTTAATAGACGATAGCGGAAATATTAGGTTAAAACATGTTTTGTTACTAAGGGCTGGAACCATCACTAGAATAGGTAAAGAGGGTAACATTAAGTTAATTATACTTAGACCCGTTTAAGCTAAGTTTATGCTAATACCAATACACTTTAGCATACCTTTAACGTTGTTATTCACCATTTTTCTAGTTTCCTCAACATCCATGACCTTTATTTTAGCAATGTATTCTATTAATTTAGGTATCATACCTGAGTGTAGTAATTGACCTCTATACTTGTAGGGTCCATCGCTTTCAGTTAATATTATGTTTAGTGGTGCTGATAATAATACTTCTTTATGTCTTTTTTGAAAGATTATTGATGGATTTATAGTTATGTAGTATCCTTGCGATTCAATTTCCTTTAGAAGGTTTATGGGGCCCGTATACCAGTGGAATATAGCTACTCTAATATTATAGTTAGTTAGTTCTTGGAAAACTTCGCTCCATGTTCCTAGGGCATGAACGTTTACTATCACGTTTTTTAGCGATGAAGCTAGTTCAAGGAATTTAATAAATGCTTTTCTTTGTAATTCGATTGTCTTCAGCCTAAATCTGTTATCCAAACCTATTTCACCAATCATCTTCGGCTTCATGTTCAGAGCTAATTCTATGGTTTTATCTACCTCTTCTATTGATACTTCATATCCTATGCTCCAAGGGTGAACTCCTATACCTCCTATTATGTTAGAATACTTTTCCTCTAATTCCATATTCCTTACTGATGAAGTATAGTCATCTCCTACACTAAGTAGAAGAATATGGTTATACTTTGCTAGACGCCCCTCATCATATTCGTGGGCGTGACAGTGTGCGTCTACATATTTTATATGCAAGAAGAAGGGTACACCTCATTAAAAGGAGGAGTTTTTATGTGATTACTTGAGTGCTACGTGTAAGCTGCTTCTGGTTGCTTTCAGTCCTGGTTCACCGTGTTGTACTCTCTTACATGTCATGCTGAATTCTCCTAAGTAATGTCCTATCATCTCTGGTACTATTTTTACTGGTATGAATTCTTTACCATTGTATACCGCTATTGTTAATCCTATCATTTCTGGTAGTATTATCATGTCTCTTACATGAGTCTTTATTACAACTTTCTTTCCTTGAGCTAGTAGTTTTCTAGCTTTCCTTATCTTCTCTAGCAATTTTCTCTGTTGAGGCGAAAAGCCTCTCTTTAAGCTTCTTCTCTGTCTTGCTGGTAGTAGTTTTATGAATTCATCCATAGGCATGGTTAGTAGTTCTTCTAGAGTCTTACCTCTATATCTGAACTTCTTCCATTCATGTGGTATTTCGTATCCCAATATCTTAGTTATGTCAGTTATCCTACTACTCATGCTTCTTGTTGACACTTTATCACCTTACCACTGATTTCTATATCGTATAGTTTCAGGCTTTAAACCTTATCCGTACTCTCCTAAATACGTTTAGCCCGTCTTTAATGTTATAGTTACCTTAATAAGTTGTTAAGACTACCTCTCAAAATGTGAATGGGGATGAATGTATATGGGTTAATTTCTTGGTGGTTTCGTAAATGTAGAATAACAATAACAATATCCCTCTTAATCCTAGTATTTGGGATTGTTGTTGGTTTGATGTTTTGGCCCATGTTTAAGGGGTTTGAGGAGGATCTTGTTAAGAAGTTTAGTGGATTAAAGCCCTTTACCCTTGAAATGTTTTCTTCTATTCTAATCAATAATTTAACCATACTCTACCTTTGGATTACCGTTGGTGGTATTACGCTAGTTTTACCCTACGTAGTTTTATTAGTGAATGCTATTATTTTAGGGTCATTTGCTGGTTTGATACATTTTGAATACGGTATTAGTCCTCAATTGATAGCCATGTTAATTGTTCCTCATGGAGTTTTTGAGCTAACTGCCATAATTATGGGTGTTACTTGTTCTACAGTTCTTTGGCTAAATCTTTGGAGAGTGACGTTAAAGAGGATTAAGTTCGGAGAAATAGTTAGCGATATTACTACAAGCTTGAAATTATTGGTTCTTGCTACCCTTATATTGGTGTTGGCCGCCTTTATAGAGACTTTCATAACTCCATTATTTTACGTATTATTTCATTAGTTTTAGCTCCAATATCTTGATAATATTCTTGGTATTTTAGCTGGATCCTCTATGATGTGTACTTTACCGCCTATATCTGTTATTCTTTTTGTTTCGCTTTCATCGTGTTCGGGAGGAGCAATACATATTACTTGCCATCCATTCTTTGTTATATGTTCGATTACCTTATGTGGTGGAATGTTCTTTACTGTTTGTTTTAGGTCTGAGATTAGTATTAGTGTTTGAGGCCTAATGGATTTTGAGGCTTCTATTATTGCTTTTGATATATTTGTTAGTCCGCTAAAGCTTGCTGATAATAGTATGTCTATTATTTTATTGATTGGCGTTCTTCCATGAATTTCTATTACATTTACGTCCTTGGAGAATAGTACGAGCCTACTTAGGGAGTCTACGAAGGTTGATGCTGCTAGTAGGGTCCATGTTGCGTACTCTCTCATGCTACCGCTTATGTCAACAACGAGTACTATTTTGCGTTTTCTTATCTTGTCTCTGTATATCAGTGGTTGTGACGACCAGTGTAGGAGTTTTTCAATTGTTTTCTTGAGATCTAATCTGTGAGCTCTGTGTTGTGTTTTCTTAGATCCTATTACTATATTTGATCTTATCCTCCTCTTGGCCTTAAACCATAACCTTAATGCTTGATGTAGTATTATTCTTCTAAGACTAGGATTATCTGATGTTATGTACATTTTTTGAAGTATTTGTAGTGCTTCATTGAAGCTTAATCTCCTAGTTAATGCTTCTAACGCGATAAATGGCGTTTTGCTCTTTATGGAGTTTAAGATAGTCGTAGTTAGTCTTGCTAATTCTATGGTCTTATATATTAGTGGTTCAAGCTCCTTTGGATATTCTGATGTTATTAAATCCTTGAATTTTCTCATGCTAGAGTTTAGCAAATATTCTGAATAGTCTAGATAGGCTTCTCCTGCTCCTTCAGTAAGTGCTTGTAGTGCCTTATCATATGCTTGTGCCACTTGAGTTATAATGTGGATGAAGCTACTTGATTTACCTAGATGTGTAGTTGATGACTTAGAAATACTGGTAAGTGCTTTGTATGGAAGTTTATCTAATAATTCTATTACTTGGCTTAACTCCATATTTCTTAGCAAGTAGGGCAGTACTATTCTCTGGCAATCTGGTGGTAGTCGTAGTATTACGTCTTTTAGGTATTTAGATTTGCTAATTATTGGTGAGTATATTGCTCTAGGATTTGACCTAAGTACAGTTTCTATATTTTGCTTGCTTAGTAAATTGAAGTGATTTAGTAGGTCGAGTACATCATTTATATTAGATACACTGATTCCCATGTTTAGTCTAGATGCTATTAATTCCGCAGCTTTTCTTGCAAGTCTGTAGTTTCTATTCTTTATTGCTTCTACACCTAGCTTAGCCAGCTTGCTTGTATCAAGCCTTTCTAGATACTTGAAGTCGACATCTATGTACATAGCTGTTCCTTCATCACTGACTTTATGTATCGACATCTTCTGTAATTTGTTAATCCACTCACTACTTGCAGCATCCACTATGCTCTGGTATCCTCTATTTATTAGCCTTTCCAATAGCCTGTATGCTTCATCCCTACTTATGACCCTTGAAGTTCCTCCTTTTGTTCTTCTTATAATTCCTAGTCTCTTTAATAATGAGTATGCTTTCCTTCTCCTTTCTCTCTGCATTCTTGTTCCTCTTTCCAAGAGCTTTCTTGTTGAATGTATTTTCTCATTAAATGTTAGTCCTAATATTTTGAGTTCTTTTTCAATATCCTTCATCATCGATTCAGCAACTTTAACTTTACTAATGGTCAATCTATTCCATGCATTTTCGAATAATCGTTCATCCCTGCTTCTTTTAACTAATACCGACTTTATAACCCACTTTATTTCCTCTATATTCATTTCATTTACATCTTCATAACCTACTATACTGGCGTATGATTTGAGTATGTTATATGCTTCAATAGCTTCAGAAGTACCTACCTTAAGTCCTTCCTTTCTTAACTCAATTACTAGATCTAGTAGTAGTGTTCTTACATCTTTTACCATTATCCCCTATCCTAGAATCTCATTAGTTATCTTTTCAACTAATTCTTCATCCTCAATTCTCTTTACGAGTGAAACTAGGGCTGTTTCCTTTAATTCTTGTATTCCAATTCTCTTTTTATTCTTTAATTTCGCTATACTTTTAGCTAATTGAGCCCACAATATGGTGTCTGCAGGTCCTGGTTTATGGATCGCTTGTTCTCTGAGCCTTTCAACTACATCTAGCATTTTTGATAGGTATTCTGGTGGTATTTCTACGTCTATGTTTTCCGTTCTTAGCCTTATTATTTCAGCTTCTACTTCGCGTGGAGGATAAGTGAATTTTATTCTAACAACTCTTCTAAGAAATGCATCGCTGAGTTCCCCCTGCGCTATATCCTCAGGGTTGCTGGTCATTATTACTTGAAATCCTATTCCCTTTGACTTAAATACTCTTCTAAGTTCTGGTACTATAATTCTACGCTTATCAACTATGTCAAGTAACATGTTTTGGAATTCTTCACTGCTCCTCCTTATTTCGTCAACTAATACTCCTACATCAAGTACTAGTGCTGCTAGTAATGGTCTTGGAATGTAACTGTCCTCGCTAAAACCGTATTTGAGCGCCATTAATGGATGGAAATCACCTATAACTCTATACTCATCATAGTTTTCACTACATGGAAGGACGAATGCTCTTTTACCTGCCCATAATGTTAATATCGCTTCTCCTATTTCTGTTTTACCTGTCCCTGGTGGTCCTTCATAGAGTACTGGTCTTCCATTAATGAACGCAGCTACAGTTAATGCTACAACTCTATAGTCTGTAATTAACTTGTATTTCTCTTTAAGTATTTTAACCATTAGCTCTGGACTTCTTACGGGCTTTGATGGCTCAAGTATGGGCTCATAAGTTTTCCTTATTTTCTCCTCAATACTTTCAGCTACTTTACGCGCTTCTCTTTCACTTACCGTAAATCCTAAGGTTCTTTCGACTAATTCCTCTAACTCCTTGACTTTATCCTTGCTCATTACTATTTACATCTCATTTACTTCTTTATCCTTTATACCTCCTATTAGCTATGATATATATTTGTACCTAATAAAGGTGACATACATGGTAAAGAAAACCGCAGAG
>Ga0190313_1001598_pt1 | contig 11990 bp, 16 predicted proteins | sample 4870071011_MG_FD_169989 | JGI IMG/M metagenome (GOLD analysis project Ga0190313, IMG submission 169989) | Hydrothermal vent sediment bacterial communities from Southern Trench, Guaymas Basin, Mexico - 4870-07-10-11_MG | ecosystem: Environmental > Aquatic > Marine > Hydrothermal vents > Sediment ...
TGCAATAATGAGGCAATACAATTATTAAATAAAATATTATTTAAAGCCCGACAAAATAAAGATTTTTTAAAAATTAAATTAGCAGAATGAATAGAGCAAAAAAAAGAAAAACAGAAGAGCAAAAAGCTAAATTTTATAGCAACACAATCTCAAAAATTGGAAAGTGGCGAGGAAAAAAAGCTGATGAGTATGTAAAATATAAAAAAAAGAAAAAAATTATAAATTGAATATAGAATAATGAAAAACAAAAAAGAAATTGTAAATAAAAATATAATATCAAGAAGAAAAGAGGCGGAATATTTATTAATGAGATGTGATGTAAGAAATAGAAAAACCAGAAAAGTTTTAGAAATATTAAGAAAAATTACTGATTTATTATGTGACGCTGATAAAAAAGATATTGCTCTTATGCGAAATTATATGGAAATAGGCAGAATTAATGAATCCACAGGAAAAACTGTAGATGAAGTTGTAGCAAGAATTGATAAAGAATTTAATAATGAAATGATAATAATATATAATATATTAAAAAATTATAAATTAAATATAAAAAAATGGACCCAAAACTATTAAAAATCCTCCGAGATATGCTTGGAGTAGATGACAAGCTCCTGCCTGATTCAATGAAAGCCGACGAGTTCGGTAAATTCATCGAAGATCAAAAAGGTAAGCTGTTTGGCAATCCCGAAGACTTCAAAAATCTTCAAAAAATAATTTCTAAAAAAGATGTTGATTTTCGTAAAACAAAAGAGGCATTGGAGAAATTAAAAGATAATAAAAATAATAAAAATAATAATCAGAAAACTGAGTCTGAAAAACTCATTGAAAAGTTAAATGAAAAATTGTCTAGTGTAGAAAAAAAATTTGACGAAATGCAAAAAACTAATCGCACCGAAGAATTAAAAAAACAATATCCTGATATTGTGCCGGAGTTGTTAATAGGAAAAGAAAATGATGAAATAGAAAAAATAGTTGAAAGTCAAAGAGCCATGACAAAAAAATTATACGGTGATTCAAAACAATTTGCAGGACCAAATTATAATGATATTGACGATATTAAAAAAGAAATGGATGAAGTCAATGCAGATCAATCAATGTCAGGCGACAAAAAAGCCGTTAAAATTCTACAATTAAACAAAACTTTACAAGAATTTTCAGAGTCAGCTACTGAATAAAAAAATGTTATTAGGCGATGTAAGATTTAGGGAAGATCTATCATCCGTTGTTGATACCTTGTTACTCAATAGCGATGATATGAAATTTCTATCATTTATTAATTTTTTACCAAAAATTACTGATATTTTTGGCAAACCAGTCACATCTCAAAAAACTGAGTGGTTGGATGACGCTGCACGTCCAGAATCAATTTCAGTCCAAGCCTCTGGTGACGGACTTGACTGGGACACAATTGACGATATTACAGCATTACCTACCGCAGAAGCAGAAGGAAAAAAATTGCGTGTTGGCGATATGTTATTATTAGATCAAGATGAGGTTGTAATAGTAAAAGCTATTGCATCAAATTATTTAAGCATTGATTTATATGCTCGTGGTCATGGGGATTCTGAGGCTGCAGTTTTAGCTCATGATTCAGCACATACTTGTGAAATAATCGGTAATGCTCAAATAGAAAATGGCGATCCAATTTCAGCAGATTTTACTATTCCAACGGCAAAATATAATATTTCTCAAATTTTTGAAGATGTAGCAGAAGTATCAGGCACAGTTCGTAGATCAAAAGCAGTTCAAGGAGATTATTTAGATTACACTACTGTTAAAAAATTAAAGGAAGCATTAAAATCATTAAATCGTGCGATGTGGGAAGGTATCAAAAATTTAGATGCAACAAACAAAATCGGTACAATGGGTGGTGTTAGAGAATTTGGTTCAACAACTTCAAATGTTGGCGGAGCATTAACTCTCGCAAAATTATACACGGCTGTAATCGCACATGTAGACGCTGGATTATTTCCGTCAGCAATTCACGCTTGCCCAACTGTAATAGGTAAAATAGAACAATTATTCGTCGGCAATGTTAGATATAAGAATTCAGAAACTAAAGCTAATATGACTGTCGCAACTGTCAGTATAATGGGCTATGAAGTTCAATTACATGCAGATAGACACGGCAGATCAGGAGAATTTTTAATCGTGGATTATAATCGTGTTGCTTATGGACCACTTGAGGGTGGAGAATATGGAGGAGGAAATTTTGCAGTATATCCTATTTTGAACAAATTAAATGGTAAACAAATCGCAAATCAAGTTTTGGGTGAATTTACGATGAGATGTTCAAATGGTGGATCAACAAGAGCTTACGGAATTACATAAATAATAGTTAAAAAGTGGCCACTTGAAAAAGTGGCTACTTGTAATAAAAAAAATATGAGTAATAAAAAAAATAAAATTTTTAAAAGAAAAGACACAAGATTAGGTGTTTACACTGGAACTTGTGAGGATAAAGAAATCAAAATAATTGACAATGGATTATACACTACTGATGATAAAAAAGAAATTAAATTTTTAAATGAAGATCCAGAAATTATAGAATATTTAATGGAAGAGGGCAATGAAGATATTGATGAAGATATTGATGATAAAATTAATGATGAAGAGGATCAAGGGGAAATTGATTAATAGTTAAATTACTTTTTGGCTAAATTTTCTCATTAGCCAAAAAGATAAATTAATTATTAAAAAATAAATATGACAATAGAAAAAATACAAGCAATAATTCAAGACAATATTAATGATCCTGCGGCTAATGTCAATGAGGCTATAGATATGGCTATTAAATTTTTGTCTAATTTTTTTTATGTCAGAAAAATAGATAGTTCTAATACTGTAACAACAGGAGATTTAACAATTCCAAAACCCGACAGATGTCTCAAAATAATGAATTTAAAAATCAGTAATGATTATATTAAAAAAGCTGATGAAAATAAATTACAAGAAATAGAAGACAACAATGTCCAGAAATGGTATATTGAGGACGAATTTTTGTCAGGCAGTAGTAATGTTATTCACTTAACAAAAGCAATATCATCCGCAGACAGTGGCGCAACTGCAAGTATTTGGTATTTATCAGGTTTTACTCCATTATTAGGAGTAGCAGAATCTGAAACAGATGTCCCCGAAAGATTAGAAACATTATTAATTATGTTTGCAACTTATTTTTATTATGGAATTTTGGTAAGTTATGTAAAAAATAATAAAGCAGAATTTCCAAATATGACTGTTTGGGATGTAATCGCAATTTGGGACACATGGAGAGTCCATGCTTATGATATGTTAGATATTATAAAGCAACAACATTTTAAATAAAAAAAATATGTCAAGAAAATCAAGTTTATCTTTACAAGGAATGGTTGGCAGTCAGGGAATTATAGATGCAATTAATAAATTAACAATAGCGACAGGATCTAATGTCACATACGACTTTGCTGATAATGAAGTTTTAACAGGGGATATAAATGGAACAAATAAAGTTTTTACTTTAGCCAGTACTCCAAATCCAGCCACCTCATTAAGAGTATATCTCAATGGTGCTTATCAAACACCAGCTGGCGAAGATTATGCTTTTGACGGAATTATAACAATAACTTTTGAAATGGCACCCCCTGAGGGAAGTATTATGAGAGCTTTTTATAGATATAAAAATAGTTAAATATAAAATATATGAATAATAAAATCAAAAAAATAATAATAAATTTATTTTTTATTCTTGTAGGTGGTTTTTTAGTTTTTAATTCGGTCCAGGCAGTAACAAAATTAATGGTCACACAGGGAGGCACAGGACAAAGCAGCTTTGAGGCTGACAGCATTTTAATTGGCAACGGATACGGAAAATTATCAACAACAACAAATAATATAGCAGACTGGGACACAACAGCCGGCTATGTTAATCAAGATGTCACAAACGGATCATCTCCGACATTTTTAACTCCAACAATTTCAGGCACTCTTTGGGACGGAGTAACAATAGCAACCTCATCAGAAATTCTTAATTTATGGGATTTAGATGATTTAAAAAATGTAGATAATACTGACGTAGCAAATGGCCACATTTTAAATTATCAAGACGGCTGGACTTCAACTTCTACATTATTTATTGATGAAAGTGGAAAGGTTGGGATAGGTACAACAAATCCAGATAAATTATTAACAATCAACAGCAGTGTCCAAAACTACACAGGCGATGGTCTTCATTTAATAAATCCAACCGAGTCTGATGGGTCTGTCAGACAAAATACTCCAATAATAAATCTTGAAGCACAAGGTTATTCAGGCGGAGCAACTCAAAAAGTAAATTGGTATATGTATGGTAATGCTATGACTAATGGCAATCCAACATTTAAAATAAGCGTTTTGGAAGCAGGGGGAACACTTAGTCAAATTTTTGCTGTTGATTCAGTCGGGAATTTTCAACTCCCGTTTAAATTTACAAAATATCATAATTATAATAATCGTAGTGACGGATTATTTTTAGCTTCAGGCGGAAATAGTGATTCAGTGAATGATGTTAATTGGGCTCCTGTTATTAGATTTGAAAGTGATGCTTGGGATACAGGAACAGCTTCTGTTAAGGACGATAGCTGGTCAATAGGAAGTTTTTCAGAAAGTGGAAACCCTGTAAAACAAGTTTTTGGATTTTGGGCAGGGCACAATACAAGAACTCCCAATACTGAAATAATGAGATTGGAGTGGGACGGAACAAATGGCAAAGTCGGCATTGGCACAACATCCCCCTCCGCCCTCCTTACTATTGGAGCAACAAGCACAGAACAATTCTTAGTTAATGATATAGGAGTAATAACAGACGGCGTATGGAATGGAACAGTTTTAACAAATGATTATGTTTCAGATGATTTGACAGTGAATGGCTATATGCAAGATACAGACATTGACACTTTTGCAGAATTACAAAGTTGGGTATCAGGATATACTGACAATGACACAACTTATACAAGTTCAGATTTTATTCATGATGATTTGACTGGATTTGTAGCTAATGAACATTTAGATTGGACACAAAATGTTGGAACAATAAACACAGGAAATTATATTGAGGATGTCCCCCATACAAGTATTGTGGCACTCAATAATTTAATGCCCGGCGAAACAGTCGCCTCAACAACTCATATATGGTCAGACGCATATATTGATAATAATATTACTATTACAAATTTATCAGGAACAAACACAGGAGATCAAGACCTTTCAGGATATATGGAAAACACAGACATTGACACATTTGCAGAATTACAAAGCTGGGCAGTAGGATATGTAGACAATGACACAACTTATACAAGTTCAGATTTTATTCATGATGATTTGACTGGATTTGTAGCTAATGAACATTTAGATTGGACACAAAATGTTGGAACAATAAACACAGGAAATTATATTGAGGATGTCCCCCATACAAGTATTGTGGCACTCAATAATTTAATGCCCGGCGAAACAGTCGCCTCAACAACTCATATATGGTCAGACGCATATATTGATAATAATATTACTATTACAAATTTATCAGGAACAAACACAGGAGATCAAGACCTTTCAGGATATATGGAAAACACAGACATTGACACATTTGCAGAATTACAAAGTTGGGCAGTAGGATATACAGACAATGACACAACTTATACAAATTTAAGTGAATTTAATGATAATATTGGCGTATCTGCTGATTGGGATTCTTTGACAGATATGGCATTAACTCATAAATCAATTTATGTTGGTAATAGTTCAAATAATCCAGTAGCAACAACAACTATTAGTATTACAAATAATGGTAATGTTGGAATAGGAACAACAACATCAGAGGCAAAATTATCAGTTTATGGAAGAATAGATCAAACAGGACTTGGATATTCAACATTTTTAGGTTATGAGGCAGGTTTAAATGATGATTTAACTAGTAATAGAAATGTTTTTACAGGATATAATGCAGGAAAAGACAATACTTCGGGTTCTTATAATGTATTTTCAGGATATCAAGCAGGTAATAATAATTCTACGGGAAATCGCAATACATTTTTAGGATATAAAGCAGGTTATGTAACTCTCGGTGGCAATAGTAATACATTCTTAGGAACGCAATCAGGACAAGCTAACACTTCAGGGGAGGACAATCTATTTTTGGGGACTTATTCAGGTTATTTTAATTCTACAGGAGAATCCAATACATATGTGGGGTATAAAGCAGGTTATGTTAATTCTACAGGGACAGGTAATATAGCATTAGGCAATTATGCTGGTCGTCATGAAACAGGCTCTGATGCTTTTTATGTAAATAATCGGATGAGAATAGACACAGATGCAGATAAAAGCAAATCAATTCTTTACGGACAAATGGCGACAGCCCCTGAAGATCAAATATTAACAATCAATGCCAAAGTAGGAATATCAACAATAACTCCAGCGGTCGCATTGGATGTAAACGGAATGATAAGAACACGCCCAGCAAGTTCAAGGACTTGCAATGCACAAGCAGAGGGCGGTATAATGTATGATAGCGATGTCAATCATTTTTATGGATGTAATGGATCAGTTTGGGTTCAATTAGATAATTAATTTTATGTCAATAACTTTATTCATAACAATAACAATATTCATCTCCGGAATAGTCCTATCACTCATCGGTATTATTTTTAATACAATGCAAAGTAAAATAAAAGTAATAGACAAAAACAATATTAAATTATCCATAATAATGTCAGAAATAAAAACTGATATAAAATGGATAAAAGATAAATTAAAAAAAATATGAAAATTCAACTACCATTTAAAAATCAAGACTTCCCCATAACTCAATTATTTGGCGCAAAATTTATGTATCGTGGATCAATCGTTTCTCATAAAGGCGTAGATTGGGCAATGCCTAAATTTACGGAATTAAGAGCGCCGTTTGACGGCGAAATTTATAGAACAGAAAAAATAAGAGACTACGGATATGGTAAAACAATATATATAAGAACAAAAGACGATTCAGGTCGTGTAATTCAAGCACTCCTTGCCCATTGTAGCGAAATTTTACACGAACAAGGAACAAAGGTTAAAGCTGGTAATATAATTGCACACAGTGGCAATTCTGGGTTTTGGAGAGGCAAAAACGGCTATCACTTACATTTTGGTTTAAAAATAAGCGGAAAATATGTTGATCCTTTACCATATTTAAAAATAGAAAGCGAAAAAGAAACTTTATTTGATAATAAAGAAGATCAATCAAAATTGAGATCATACCATGGAAATTATGAAGTTGTAAAAGGGGATACCCTCTGGGATATTTCAGTAAAATTTTACGGAAATGGTGGCCATCACATGGATATTTTTAATGTTAATCAGGACATTTTAGAAAATCCAAATAAAATTTACCCAAAGCAAATTTTAAGAATACCATTCTTAGTTGATAAGGGAGTTTAAAAATAAAAATATGAATTTAATAGAAAGTGTAAAAAAAAGTCAAGAAAAAGGATTGGAATTAATGAAGATTAAAAATGCCGATTATTCTGGCATTGTGAACCGATTTAAAAATTTTGATATAGCTGGCGATATTTGCAATATCTCAAGTGAAAAAGGAATATTAGTTAGAATGGCAGATAAAATTATTAGAGTTGGTAATTTGTTAGATACAGATGCACAGGTCAAAGATGAAACAATAGAAGATACACTAATAGATTTATCTAATTATTCATTAATTTTATTGGCAAAATTAAAACAAAAAAAAGAAAAAAATAATAAATTAATATAAAAAAAATGTATTTAAAACAATCAAAGCAATTAATAGAATCAAAAACTTTTTGGACAGGACTTGCAACAATTTGTACGGGGATTGGTTTATTCGTCGCAGGTGAACAAAATTTGCAAGAATTATTGATTAGTGTTATCGGTTGCGTCTTTATTGTCTTGCGAATTTTCACCGAAAAAGGCATTGAATAATATTTGCATTACCTCATTTTTTATGCTATAATTATAATAGAAAAGCATTAAATGGGGATAACTTTTTATCGTCATTTTAAAATAAAGGTCGGGGCTTTTCTGATCTTTTTTTAATAATAAAAATAACAAAAAAAACATATGAAAAAACAAAAAAAATTAATTAAAACAAATTATACAGGAAGCGAAAAAACAGCGCCAAAAGTAAAAGAACAAATAGCAGAAAAGTTTGGAAAAATAGAAGCTAATAAATATGACCCAAATCAAAATTGCCGAACATTTAAAAGCTGGATTAAAAACGGTTTTCAAGTAAAAAGAGGCGAAAAATCGTTAAAATCATTTATAATTGTAAATTATAAAGATAAAAAAGGGTTTGAAATAAAGAGAGCAAAACCAATCAATTTATTTTATTATTTACAGGTTAAAGCTATAAAAAAATGAAAATAAAAAGAACTTGGAAAGATTTTCAAAGAAAAACAATTTTTAAAAATTTACTAAAGTATAATTGGATCAAAAGAAAAGTCAAGCAAATTTGTCACATATCCAATTAGTGACAAATTGCAGTCTTGCCAGTCCCCGTTTTATGTTTTTCACGGGGACCGTGCTTGACTTCTCTTTTAAAAGAAAAAAATATGAATATAGACAAAGAAGAAACATTAAAAAAAATAAAAGCAAGACAACAACCCCATCAGCCAATCAAGGCAACCCCCCCAATCTGCCCATTTATGTCCACCCCCGACAAGGAAGTGTCTTGCAATCCTGATTGTAAATTATATAGAAAAAGCAGGCACGGCTACGAGTGCTATTTTCAAGAAATGCAGTCTATATCGTGGAATACAAGAAGACCGCCAACCAATCAAGCCCCGCCGAATTATCCACCACAACCACCCTACTAAAAAAATAAATAAAACGGCGAGATTTAATTTTTTAGATATTCTAAAAAACAAATTTCGCCGTTTTTATTAAATAAAAGTTTTTTTAATATCTCCCCCTTACAGGTCAAAATGGCGGGGAGTGAATATTGGGAATGTTCTTTTTTTTGTTCCCGCCATAGAGGTCTGGCGGGTAGTAATAGCTGATAATAAAAGAAAATCTTTCCCCGCCGCAAATAGATAAAGCTGGGGATAACTTTTTAGTCCAAATCTGTCAAGCCTAAAATAATATTTAATGTTAGCCAAAATTGACAAATATTTTTTTTTATAATATATTACATATACAGCCTTAGCACTAAGTAACTTAAAAGGAAGTAATAAGGAACCATAAAATAACTTAAAAAACTTAATCTCTTAGGAAAGAGAGAACTCTCTATGTCAAACCAAAAAAAAGAAATCACTTCAAAATCAGAAATGCCCGCAATAAATCATATTCCCGACAGATGTTGTAATGCTCAATGTATGATTTGTAATTCTGATCATTTAATAGATATTCATAAATTAAGAAAAGCAGGAAAAACTTTTGTTGAAATTGTAACAGCTTGTAAAACAAACTATAATTTATCAATATCAACCTCTGGATTATCTCGTCATTTTAAAAACTATCAAAAACAAAAAGATTTAATAGCCGCGAAAATTATTAATGGCGATATTATTGAAGAGGCGACAAAGCAGGCAACACATACTAAGAGGTTAGTAAAAATGATTGACGACGCTTTTGATATTTTGTCATTGAAATTTAAAAATCGTGCTTATAATGTTGATATTTCCGACCTTGAGAAATTAATGAAACTCCGCTATCAAGTACTCGGCGGACAAGACGCGGATGATAAAGATGTAATGGCAATCTTTCAAAAAGCGTCTTCTAAATATGGATTGAATTTACAACAAGGAATTTTGTTTGGTAAGGAACAAATTAAAAGTTAAAACGGCGGTCTCGGTAAATTATTGGCGAAGTGAATTTTTTTCCGCCGTAAATAAATAAAGAATTAAGCACAGGAGATTTTTAAAATATAAAACATTTTAGTTTCATTGAAGTAATCTATTTCGCATAACGCACATTCATCCGAAGTAAGTTTTATATAACTTTTCAAATACTCTATTCTTATGATAGTCCCGCGGGAGTGAACTTTGAAATTCTATAGATATGCCACCTCTCCTTTTTTATTTTTATGAGGTTCTTACCGAAATAAAATTAAAAAAGGAAAGATGGCATATCTATACTGCGAAGCAGAGAAAAGATTTTCGCGTCTACTTCGGATAATGTTCGTTATGCGAAATTAGTGGTGCAAGATTAATTTAGATTGTGTTTGTTATTTGTTTAGGATTGAGCAAATAAATAAATAAATAAATGGTTTCAAAAAATTTCATTATATCTTTTATTATTTTTTTTGAAAAAGGAATTTATTTATTTATTTATTTGCCTGCTTTTAAACTTTGGTTTTAATGCGTAAGCGTTGATTGATTAAGAGCTAAGAGAGAAAAAGACTGGGGTAATTTGGATTTGAATTTTTAAAGAAAATTAAATATTGATTATCATTTGAAATTTTAAATCTCGATTACCCCCAGTCCTCTTTTTAAAAACATTGTATGGATAAAAATGTAATGAATATTATTATTTTCTGTTTAAAACAAATTACAGAAAAAGGCGATTGGTCTGCTTTTGATGATTTGGTTCTTGGACATTATTGTCATAAAGATCAACTGCATTGGCTGACGAATTCTATTCGTCGTGAAAATGTTTTACATCCTGGTAACGGTTGGGGCAAAACTGATGTTATTGCAAAGAAACATTTAAAGAATATTCTATATCATTTTCTTGACGGTGATAAATATAGAACTTTAAATGTAGCGATTACTTCCGAACAATCAGAAATTGTCCAGGAAAGAATTGTTAGTTTAATTAAAGAATCGCCATTATTAAGTAGTTGGTTAATTGATAATAATTCTATTACTAAATTCCCATACCCAAAGATTAAATATACTAATGGCGCGATTACTGAATTTAAAACAACAAAACGAAAAGCTGAAAGTATTGAGGGTAAAGAATATGGATATATCTCTGCGGATGAAATTGCTTTAGAAATGCACATTGAATTTATTAGAGATAAGATATTACTTCCGAGAATTAGAAAATGGAAAGATAGCCAATTAGATTTTATGGCCACGCCAAAAGGGATGAATGCATATTATAGAGTGACGGCTGATGTGAAAAGAAAAGGAGGATTTGTTCAGGGAGGTTCTTCATATGAGAATCCGCATATTGATCATAAGCTTTTAGATTATCAATGTTCAACTTGGAGCAAGGCTAAAATAGATCAAATCATTAAAGGTAAATTTATTGATACTGCTGAAATGATGTTTGCCAGTCGTGTCAGTAAATTGTTTGATAATAGTTTATCACTTCAAGAAGTTGATAGAGGTAATAAGTATGTTGAGGGTTGGGATTTAGCAAGAGGTCGTAAAGGTTCAATCTCTGATCAGACAGTTGGTTATAGATTAGACATTACTAAAAGTCCAGCAGTAATTGTTAAGCGTTGGGGTTTTCAGTTGCCGTGGACAGAGAAAGGAAGATTAAATATTAATGCTGATAAAAGAATTAATAAAATAGAATTATCATCTATTGAAAGAGAAATCAGAACTGGTCAATATGAAAGTAAGGCAGATGTATATTTAGATAGCACAGGAGTTGGCGACACTCTTTATGAAATGTTAATGGATATTGCAAAGCCTGTTGATTTCAGAGGTGGTAATAAAGATAGTATATTAGATCATTTGCAAACAGTTATAGACGCAGGTTTATTAAAATCTCCGTTCATTCCAGAGTTGGCTGATGAGATGACAGTCTACCAAAGAAATGATCAGAATTTAGATACTGATAATCTTATGGCTTTGGTTGTAGCTTGTCAGGGAATTAAATTAAATAGTAATATTAAATTTGGTTCTGTAAATGGATAGGTGGCTGGGCTGGTGGCTGGGCTGGTGGTTGAGTTGGTATTTGGGTTGGTGGCTGGGCTGGTAGCTGGGCTGGTGGTTGGGCTGGTGGCTGGGCTGGTGGCTGGGCTGGTGGCTGTAAACCCCCAGTGCCACGCAGTGGCTTTTGGATAAGTCAATTTG